>OLOP01001267.1_pt1 | contig 17037 bp, 9 predicted proteins | sample 1672381 | NCBI WGS metagenome assembly OLOP01 (sample SAMEA3136678, study PRJEB25190) | human gut metagenome | biome: human gut; feature: human-associated habitat; material: faeces | place: Austria | collected 2013 | reverse complement strand
TTAATACAACCATGTCTCCTGCTTCTGCAAGCTTCTTTGCACAGATCAGATCGATTGCAGTATCACAGATATCTTCTGTTGTATATACAGCAACTGATTTCAGCGGCATAACTCCCCAGTTGATCTGCATTCTTCTCAGTGTTGCCTCATCCGGGCTGATACCGATAATACCTGTCTTAGGTTTGAACTTAGATACAACTCTTGCCGTAGCACCTGATACAGTTGGTGTTACGATACATTTAGCACGAAGATTATTAGCCGTTGTTACTGTTGCATTTGCAAGTGCGCTGGATGCACTCTTAAGTCTGTGTTCTCCTGCTTTTCTAAGGATCATATCATAATCCAGATGCTCCTCTGTATTTTCAACAATATGAACCATCATCTGTAAAGCTTCTAACGGATATTTACCCTGAGCTGTCTCTCCGGAAAGCATGACTGCATCTGTTCCGTCATATACCGCATTGGCAACATCTGTAACCTCTGCTCTTGTAGGACGTGGATTACGCATCATAGAATCAAGCATCTGTGTAGCTGTGATAACCGGTTTAAAGTTATCGTTACATTTCTGGATAATTGTCTTCTGAAGGTATGGAACTTCCTCTGCCGGAATTTCAACACCAAGATCTCCTCTGGCTACCATGATTCCGTCTGCGCAACGGATAATCTCATCAATATTCTTGATTGCTTCAAAGTTCTCGATTTTTGCAATTACAGGGATATACGGAGCCTTACATTCTCTTAAGAATGATTTGATCTCCAGAATACATTCTGCATTTCTGACAAATGAAGCTGCAATAAAATCTACACCCTGCTCCACGCCGAATTTCAGGTCATCACGGTCTTTATCTGTGATAGCTGGAAGACGGATCGCAACGTTTGGTACATTAACACCCTTCTTTTCTCCGAGCTCGCCGCCATTAACAATTTCACAATTGATGTTATTTCCCTTTTTATCTTTTACTTTCAGTTCAATCAGACCATCATCGATCAGGATCGTACTTCCGGCTTTGACATCTTCTACCAGACCTTTGTATGTAATAGAAACAATCTTGTTATCTCCGACAATCTCGTCTGTTGTCAGGGTAAATGTCTCTCCTGCTTCAAGCTGTACTTTCTTTCCATCTTTTAATACACCTGTACGGATCTCAGGTCCTTTTGTATCCAGAAGAATTGCGATCGGTTTGTTCTCTTCTTCACGAATCTTCTTTAACATATCCATACGGCCCTTCTGTTCTTCGTGATCACCGTGTGAAAAGTTAAATCTTGCAATGTCCATTCCATTCTGAACTAACTTTCTCATCATGGTTTCATCATTTGTATTTGGTCCCATTGTACAGATAATTTTTGTTTTTTTCATATTTCTCCTATTCCTCTCTTAATTATTTAACATGTGTATGTGTGAACAAATGATCCTGGCAATATTCATAATTGCCATTACATTTTGAGCAATACCGGAATTCCAGATTCGGATCATCCATTTCTGTTCTTCCGCAGACTGCACATCTGTGTTTTGCTCCATTTGCATAGACATTCACCGGTCTTTCTGCCTGTCTCATCTTGCGCTTGAAATCATTCTTTCTCTTCATCTGGCCCGGTGAATACGGCTTCATATTCCGTGAACTTAAGAAAAAAATGATAAAGTTCAGGATCGAGATGAACGCAGCAAGTGCATTCGCCTTATAATATATGCCATAGTCACCTCCGCCGTAGGCCGGAAGAAAAGCCTGTACGATCGCATACACAAAATACAGACCATCCAGCATCGCCAGCCATTTGATCTTGATCGGTATGACAAAGAACAATAACAGCTGGATATCCGGGTAGAGTGCCGCAAATGCAAAGAATAGCGACAGATTCAGATACCATGTATCCATCGGTAACACAGCGCCTGTCAGTAAATATGCCAGTATGGCTCCTATTACAATAAAGAGCATTCCCGAAAAGAAATACAGATTAAAACGAAAAGCCCCCCACGCTGCCTCTAACTGCTTCCCTATCATATAATAGAGATACAGTACGAATACAATAAAAATCAGGCTGTCAGATGGAGGCTGGATAATAAACGTAACGATTCTCCATATCTGCCCCTGAAGAATCTTACCGGCATCCAGGCTCAGGAACTGGCTATAGAACGTCGGATTGATCAGATTCAGCACAAATCCGGCTGCATATAATATTATAATATAAGTCATGAGATTTGGAATCGCATATCTGCTAAATTTCCGTTCAAGTTTGTCTAACCAATTGTTCATATAACTGCTCCTTTATGTTTATTCTCACACTGTAGATATTCTACCTTCCTGAGAGATATTTGTCAATTATGCCAAGTAAAGTTCATCTCTTTTTAACATATCTTCAACATTTGTTAATTGTCTTTTGGCCACTTTTGTCGTATAATGTTACAGGTCACAATTAAGCAAAATGCATTTAATAAGAAGAAAGACATATATTTTAATATGATAAGGAGTTACATAATATGAATCAAAAGGAATTATACACACTTGGTATCGACATCGGTTCTACGACCGTAAAGATTGCCATATTAGATGAGAATAATGAAGTGGTATTTTCTGATTATGAGAGGCATTTCGCTAACATCCAGGAAACTCTTTCCGATCTGTTAGGAAGAGCGATACATAAATTAGGTCCTGTCCATGCATCACCGGTCATCACCGGTTCCGGCGGACTGACACTTGCGAAACACCTTGGAGTACCATTCGTACAGGAAGTTATCGCCGTATCAACTGCTCTTCAGGACTATGCACCTCAGACAGACGTTGCTATCGAGCTTGGCGGGGAAGATGCCAAGATCATCTACTTTGAAGGTGGTAATGTAGAGCAGCGTATGAACGGCGTCTGTGCCGGTGGTACAGGATCCTTCATCGACCAGATGGCTTCTCTTTTACAGACTGATGCCTCCGGACTGAATGAATATGCGAAAAATTATAAAGCTCTCTATACCATTGCCGCACGATGTGGTGTATTTGCCAAGACAGATATCCAGCCTCTGATTAATGACGGTGCTGCCAAAGAAGACCTTGCTGCTTCTATATTCCAGGCAGTTGTCAACCAGACGATCAGCGGACTGGCTTGTGGTAAACCGATTCGCGGACACGTCGCATTCCTCGGAGGACCGCTTCACTTTCTCTCTGAGCTGCGCGAAGCATTTATCCGTACACTGAAGCTGGACGATGAACACATCATCGCCCCGACACATTCCCATCTGTTTGCAGCAGTCGGATCTGCTCTGAATTCCAAGAAAGATCTGGACGTGGCACTCATCGATATGCAACGCCGTCTGGAAGGAAAAATCAAGATGGAATTCGAAGTAGACCGTATGGAGCCGCTGTTTGCAACGGAAGCAGATTTTAAGGAATTTGAGGAACGTCACGCAAAACATCAGGTGCCAGTCAAAGATCTTGCAACTTATCAGGGAAAAGCATTCCTCGGTATCGATGCAGGTTCTACAACAACCAAGGCAGCCCTGGTCGGCGAAGACGGTACTTTATTATATTCTTTCTATCATAATAACGATGGAGATCCGCTTGGTACAACGATTTCTGCAATTAAAGACATTTACAGCAAACTGCCGGAAGGCGTGGAAATTGTCCACTCCTGCTCTACCGGATATGGCGAGGCGCTGATCAAGGCCGCTCTCTTGTTGGACGAAGGAGAGGTCGAGACCGTCTCTCACTACTACGCCGCTTCTTTCTTTGAGCCAGACGTAGACTGTATCCTCGACATCGGCGGCCAGGATATGAAATGTATCAAGATCAAGAATCAGACTGTTGACAGCGTGCAGTTAAACGAAGCGTGTTCATCCGGATGCGGTTCTTTTATTGAAACATTTGCGAAATCACTGAATTATACCGTCGAAGACTTTGCTCACGAAGCATTATTTGCCAAGAATCCGATTGACCTTGGTACCCGTTGTACTGTTTTCATGAATTCAAAAGTAAAGCAGGCTCAGAAAGAGGGTGCGGAGGTTGCTGATATTTCAGCTGGTCTTGCTTATTCTGTAATCAAGAACGCATTATTTAAGGTTATCAAGGTATCCGATGCATCTGAACTCGGTAAACACATCGTTGTTCAGGGAGGAACCTTCTACAACAACGCCGTACTGCGAAGCTTTGAAAAGATCGCCAACTGCGAAGCAATTCGTCCGGACATCGCCGGTATCATGGGCGCATTCGGTGCTGCACTGATCGCACGTGAGCGTTACGTTGACTGCGAAGGCACAACCATGCTTTCCATTGAAGACATTGAAGCCATGGAATATTCTACTACCATGACCAAATGTAAGGGATGTACGAATAACTGCCGTCTGACGATCAATCATTTCAGCGGCGGACGTAAGTTCATCACAGGTAACCGTTGTGAGCGTGGTCTTGGAAAACAGAAAACAACAAACAAGCTTCCGAACTTATTTGAATATAAATTAAAACGATATTTTGATTATGAACCATTGGCAGAGGAAAATGCTCCTCGCGGACTCATTGGTATCCCTCGTGTACTGAACATGTACGAGAATTATCCGTTCTGGTTCACATTCTTTAATAAACTGGGATTCCGGGTTGTCCTTTCTCCTGTATCCAACCGCAAGGTATACGAACTGGGAATTGATTCCATCCCGAGTGAATCCGAGTGTTATCCGGCGAAGCTGGCACACGGACATGTACAATGGCTGATCAACAATGGCATTAAGACGATCTTCTATCCTAGTATTCCATATGAAAGGAATGAATTTGCCGAAGCCAACAATCATTACAACTGCCCGATCGTAACTTCCTACCCGGAAAATATCAAGAACAACATTGATGCGATCGTACACGGAGAGGTTGATTTCCTTCATCCGTTCATCTCATTTGCCAGTGAAGATACGATTTCTTACCGACTGGTTGAAGAATTATCCGAGAAGTTCCACATCCCGGCAGATGAGATCAAAAAAGCAACTCATACTGCATGGGAAGAACTCGCTGCATGCAGAAAAGATATGCAGAAAAAAGGTGAAGAGACGATCAAATTCTTAAATGAAACCGGCAACCGTGGTATCGTTCTCGCAGGACGTCCGTACCACATCGACCCGGAAGTAAACCATGGTATCCCGGAACTGATCAACTCTTATAATATTGCAGTTCTGACAGAAGATTCGATCTCCCACTTAAATCCTGCAGAGCATCCATTAAATGTTATGGATCAGTGGATGTATCATTCCCGTCTGTATGCTGCTGCAAACTATGTAAAGACTGTAGATAATCTGGATCTGATCCAGTTAAACTCTTTCGGATGTGGTCTGGATGCTGTTACAACCGATCAGGTTGCATCCATCCTGAACGATTCTGACAAAATCTACACCTCTCTTAAGATCGACGAGGTTAACAACTTAGGTGCCGCAAGAATCCGTGTAAGGTCACTGCTTGCTGCGATCCGAGTCCGAGAAAAGCGCGGGGATAAACGTGAGATCAAATCCTCCGCAATCAAAAAGGTTGCATTTACCAAAGAGATGCGTAAGAATTACACGATTCTCTGCCCGCAGATGTCTCCGATCCATTTCGAGCTTCTGGAGCCTGCATTTAATTCATCCGGATATAACCTTCAGGTTCTGCCGAACGACAACAAACAGGCCGTTGACGTAGGACTGAAATATGTAAATAACGATGCCTGCTATCCGTCACTGATGGTAGTCGGCCAGATTATGGAAGCTATCCTTTCCGGTAAATATGACACACACAAGATTGCCGTGATCATCAGTCAGACCGGTGGTGGATGCCGTGCTTCCAACTACATCGGATTCATCCGCCGTGCCCTTAAGAAGGCCGGTTACGGATACATTCCGGTCATCTCCATCAACTTAAGTGGTCTGGAGGATAATCCAGGATTCAAACTGACTCCGAACCTGATCTTACGAGGTATCTATGGTGCAGTATTTGGTGACATCTTCATGAAGTGTGTATACCGTCTGCGTCCATATGAGGCTGTTCCAGGCTCTGTCAATGCAATGCACAGAAAATGGGTAAATGTATGCCAAGACTTTGTATCAAACGGCTACCCGAGCAGACGTAAATTCAAACGTCTCTGCCGTGAGATCATTGAAGACTTTGACAATAACATCGAATTACTTGATATAAAGAAACCTCGTGTTGGTGTCGTTGGAGAAATCCTTGTCAAATTCCTTCCGGCAGCCAACAACTACCTGGTAGATCTTCTGGAAAGCGAAGGAGCCGAGGCAGTTGTTCCGGATCTTCTGGACTTCCTGCTCTACTGCTTCTACAACCAGAACTTCAAGGTGGAAAAGCTTGGATTCGAAAAGAAAAAAGCCACAACAGCTAATCTTGGTATCAAAGCTCTGGAATGGTTCCGTGCTCCGGCAACCGAAGCATTTGCGGCCAGCAAGCACTTCACACCACCTGCTAAGATCCAGGATCTTGGAAAGATGGCTTCGGACATCGTATCTCTTGGTAACCAGACTGGTGAAGGATGGTTCCTTACAGGAGAAATGTTAGAGCTGATCCACAGTGGTGCACCAAATATCGTGTGTACACAGCCATTCGCCTGCCTGCCGAACCATGTCGTAGGTAAGGGAGTTATCAAAGAACTTCGCAGACGCTATCCGGAATCTAATATCGTAGCGATCGATTTCGATCCGGGTGCAAGTGAAGTTAACCAATTGAATCGACTGAAGTTGATGCTTTCTACGGCGAATAAGAATTTGAATAAATAATTGGAGATTTAATACATCAGACGACGGTTACCCGGACCGGAATAAAAGTTAGGAATCCTCTACATTCACTGGAAAGGATTCCTAACTTTTATTCCGTGGGTATCGAATGCCTGAAGAATTAAATGGCGGAAGGTTACGAAAAAATCGAAAAAATGTAGCAAAAAAGAGGATGAATATCTGTCACTCAACTAAATGAGATTTGATATTTATCCTCTTTTTTCATCTAACAGTTGTCAAATGTATGCTATCAAGCAATAGTCAAATAGTTCTATTTTTCATACTACTTTCAAGCATACCACAAAGTTTGATTTCAAGCCATTCCTTAGAATTTACCAGCCTGAGCTGCTTCCTCTACGGATACAGCAACTGCAACAGTCATACCAACCATCGGGTTGTTTCCTGCTCCGATCAGTCCCATCATTTCTACGTGAGCTGGTACTGATGAAGATCCTGCGAACTGTGCATCTGAGTGCATACGTCCAAGAGTATCTGTCATACCGTAAGAAGCTGGACCTGCAGCCATGTTATCTGGGTGAAGTGTACGTCCTGTACCACCGCCTGATGCTACTGAGAAGTACTTCTTGCCCTGCTCGATACACTCTTTCTTGTATGTACCTGCTACCGGATGCTGGAAACGAGTTGGGTTTGTAGAGTTTCCTGTGATAGAAACACCAACGTTCTCGTGATGCATGATTGCAACACCTTCCTGAACATCATCTGCACCGTAACACTTAACTGTTGCACGGAGTCCATCTGAGTATGCATGCTCAGATACGATGTTGAGCTTAGCTGCCTTGTAGTCATACTGTGTCTCTACGAATGTGAATCCGTTGATACGTGAGATGATCTGTGCAGCGTCTTTTCCAAGTCCGTTAAGGATAACACGCAGTGGTTTCTGACGAACCTTGTTTGCCTTCTCAGCGATTCCGATAGCACCCTCAGCAGCTGCGAATGACTCGTGACCTGCTAAGAAACAGAAGCACTCTGTCTCCTCCTCGAGGAGCATCTTTCCAAGGTTACCATGTCCTAAACCTACCTTACGGTGATCAGCAACTGATCCAGGGATACAGAATGCCTGAAGTCCCTCTCCGATTGCTGCTGCAGCGTCTGCTGCTCTTCTACATCCTTTTTTGATTGCGATTGCTGCACCAACTGTGTATGCCCAGCAAGCGTTCTCGAAACAGATTGGCTGGATTTTCTTTACCTGATCGTAAACATCAAGTCCAGCGTCCTTTGTAATCTTTTCAGCTTCTTCGATTGAGCTGATACCATAGCTGTTAAGTACAGCATTGATCTGGTCTATTCTTCTTTCATATGATTCAAATAATGCCATTGTCGTTCTCCTTTCCTCTTATTCCTGTCTTGGATCGATGATCTTAACAGCACCCTGCTCTGGAGTTACACGACCGTATGATCCTGAAGCTTTCTCCCAAGCTGTGTTAGCGTCATCACCCTTTTTGATAAAATCTGTCATTTTTCCAAGAGAAACGAACTGGTATCCAATTACTTCATCGTTCTTGTCAAGAGCGATTCCTGTTACATAGCCCTCAGCCATCTCAAGGTAACGAACTCCCTTTGCCTTTGTTGCGTACATTGTACCAACCTGTGAGCGAAGTCCCTTTCCTAAATCCTCAAGTCCTGCTCCAACAGCAAGTCCATCATCAGAGAATGCAGACTGTGTACGACCGTAAACGATCTGTAAGAATAACTCTCTCATAGCTGTATTGATGGCATCACAAACTAAGTCTGTGTTTAATGCCTCAAGAATTGTCTTACCCTGTAAGATTTCTGCTGCCATAGCTGCAGAGTGTGTCATTCCTGAGCATCCGATAGTCTCAACTAATGCCTCTTCAATTACTCCATTCTTTACATTGAGTGAGAGCTTGCAGGCACCCTGCTGTGGTGCACACCAGCCTACACCGTGTGTAAATCCTGAAATGTCCTCAATTTTCTTAGAATGAACCCATTTTCCTTCTTCTGGGATAGGAGCTGGCTCATGTTTTGCGCCCTTAGCTACAGGACACATGTTTTCAACTTCCTTAGTGTAAATCATCTTAAGACTCCTTTCGTTATGGTTTTAACATACCCAATTTATTTTCTCATATTTTTTGTCATAAGTCTAGAGTATCATCGACAAAAAACAACAAAAATACAATATTTTTTCAAACAACATTACTATTTTTTAAGAACTACGTTGTCCTTGTCCTTGAAAATGTGGTTTGCAGGAATGACTCCGCGTACTCTTGAAAGCGGATAAATGTTTGAATTTCTTCCTATTACTGTTCCCGGATTGAGCACTGAGTTGCAGCCCACCTCCACATGGTCACCGAGCATAGCGCCGAATTTCTTGCGGCCGGTTTCAATCTCCTCTTTTGTATCGTAAACATCCTTTACGACTACAAGAGTCTTGTCACTCTTTACATTTGATGTAATAGAGCCTGCGCCCATATGTGATTTGTAGCCCAGGATTGAATCTCCTACATAGTTATAATGAGGCACCTGTACTGAGTTGAAGATGATTACATTTTTAAGCTCTGTGGAATTTCCTACTACTGAGCCCTTTCCTACGATTGCACTGCCACGGATAAAAGCACACTGTCTGATCTCTGCGTCCTCGCAGATGATGAGCGGACCGTGCAGATATGCGCTGTCAAATACTGTTGCGCTCTTTGCCACCCAGATATCCTCTCCTCTTTTCTCATAGATTTCAGGGTCGAGTGTTGGTCCGAGCTCCTTGATGAAATCACTTATTCCGGCAAGTGCCTCCCATGGATAAGTGAACTGTGATAAATACTCCTTTGCGATTGTTTCATCCAGATTATAGAGATTTGTTATTTTTGCATTTTCCATTTTTCTATGTCCTTTCTTTTATTTATTATGTGAAAATTATTTACTATTTTTTTAACTGTCATTTTAATATTTAAACTTAAATATAAGCATTAAACATAAATATAAAAATTTATATTAATTATAGATTTAATAATTAATTATCAGCAGAACTACTCGCCAAACAACTCATGCGCCGCCGCAAATGCCGCCTCCGACACATCATCTGCCTGTGCACTATCAGCTGCCATATCAAATCCTGCCAGAAATTCCTCTGGGATTCCCATCTCATCCATGGTTGTATTATTCATGGTTGTCTTATCCGGCGCATCATCTGCCGTGCTCTGTACTTCAGCATTGTTATATGCATCAGCATTGTTCTGTGCATCAGCATTGTTCTGTGCATCAGCATTGTTCTGTGCATCAGCATTGTTATGTACTTCAGCCGTGCTCTGCACTTCTTCCTCGCCGGGGTTATCGAAATCAAATGATATCTGGTCATTTTCAAACTTAAGGCATGTATCGAATACATTTCCCGCCTTGGAGGTGAAGCCTGTGACCTTCTTTTTGGTCTTTCCTGTGGTAAACAGCTCCGTGAGAATTTCCTCTGAAAGCTCCACCTTTGCCACAGTATGCCAAACATTGAAGCCGCACTCACACTCATATTTCCACTGTGTCTTTTTGAGAGGTCTGCCACACTTTGGACAGAGTACATTTGTCTCGATTGGCTTAGGCTTTTCGGGGAAATCAAAGGCTATATCTCCGTCTTCTGTGAGCTTTAGCGGTGCGTCAAACTTCATGCCTGTCTTTGAGACAAATCCTGATATAACTTCTGTCTTTTTCTTTGTCAAAAGCTCCTTAAGGACTGATTCCTTTATTTTGACGCTTGCGACCTTGCCCACCATAAAGCGGCAGCTCTCAGGATCATCACGCCTGTTGTTCTCACATACAAAGCCAAACGGTGCCACCTGGATTTTGCCTCCGCACTTCGGACATACTACATCCTTCACTGTCTTTGGCTCTACATGGTCAAAATCAAACTGGACAGAGAGCTTCTTATTTTCATCCTCCTTAAGCACCAGGCACGCATCGAAGCGTTTCCCGCTTTTGGATTTAAAGCCTCGTATGGTCTCGGTCTTTTTATCATTAAGAAGCTGCTTTAGGTTTGCGGCTGTGATTGTCTTTCCCGCAATCTGTCCCACCGAAAAGCGGCAGCTTCCCGGCTCATCACCCTTGTAGTTCACACATCCATAGCCAAACGATGTCTTTTTTATCTGACCACCACAAAGCGGACAGACAACATCCTTTATGATTTCGTCCTCCACATTGTCAAAGTCAAATGCTACGACGGTGTGCATTTTCTCACTGCCCTCTGTGACAGGCTCCTTCTTTAACATAAGACATGCGTTGAAGCGCTTTCCCGATTTTGATTTAAAGCCCTTTATCGTCTCAGTTCTGCCGTTTGCCATGAGCTCTAAAAACTGTACCTGTGACAGCTGCTTGTCTGCTATCCTTCCAACGAAGAAATGGCAGCCATCCTCTGTCTGTCTGTTATAGTTTGCACATCGGTAGCCGTATGGCGATACATATATATCACCTCCACAGTCCGGGCATACAATGCCCTCGACCTTTTGCGGCTTTACATTTTCAAAATCAAAGGTGGCTGATACCTTGTTCGTCTGTTCATCCTTGTTGAGCTTTAAGCATGCATCAAAGCGTTTGCCGCTCTTCGACTTAAAACCACGGATTGTGTCGGTGATTCCTTCTTCAATCAGCTTTTTGACCTGTTCCTCCGGGATATCCAGTCCTGCCACCTGTCCGATATTAAAATTACATCCTGATTTATCATTTTTATAATTAGCACAGCCATAGCCAAACGGTGTGGTCACTATCTCACCGCCGCAGACCGGGCACTTGACACCTATCTTTCGTCTGGCCGCCGCACCTCTGGCATTTTTGCCTGCAAAGCTGCTGATACGGTCTGCAATCTCAGGGCGCAGATTCTGCTCAATCATCTTTTCTGTCTCTTTGCGGATAAAGCTCTCAAGCTTTCCCCTGTATTCCCAGAAATCCACCGTGCCCCTTGTAATTCCGTCCAGTCCCTTTTCCCAGTTGGCTGTCATCTTTGGATTAAGAAGTGCCGGAACTGTCATGTATACGACCTCAAATACCATCTCGCCAAGGCTTTCTGGTGTGAGTATCTGTGTCTTTTTGTTCAGATTCAGATATCCTATACGGACAAGCTTCTGGATTATCTCCGCTCTCGTTGCTGAGGTGCCTATTCCTGAGCCCTTTATCTGCTCACGAAGCTCCTCGTCCTCGATAAGCTGTCCTGCATTTTCCATGGCAAGCACCATGGAGCCTGATGTATAGCGCTTTGGCGGAGATGTCTTACCAAACTTGATATTATAGCCTTGGCATGCTATCTCATCACCCGCCTTTAGCTTATCTGCAAGCTCAAGCATCACCTTGGGATTTACGACTATCTCATCATTGCTGCCGTTTGCTGTGCTGTTTTCATCTGTACTATCTGCAGTTTCACTGTTTTTACCAAGTATTCGTGCGTTTGATTCCTCAAACGACTTCTTTTTCGGCGGATTCGCCACCTGTAAATAGCCCTCGCTCTTTAGTACCTTTGATGATGCAAAAAAACTTTCCTTATCCACATCTACAACAAGCTTCACATTCTCATACTCTGCCGGTGGATAAAAAATACTAAGGAAACGCCTGACAATCAGCTCAAATACTGCTCTTTGAAGCGATGTAAGCCCCGAAAGCTCTGTAAGCTGACCTGTCGGAATGATAGCATAGTGGTCTGTTACCTTGCTGTCATCCGTGTACTGCGTATCAGCTATGTTGGCATATAGCCTCTTTTGCATAATATGCTCCACAAAGTCTGCTGTCGGTTCAAAACCTTTAAGCCTGCTTATATTTTTTCCAATCTCCTTTGCCACAGCGCTTGAGAGCACCCTGGCATCTGTTCTAGGATAGGTGGTGAGCTTTTTTTCATACAGATCCTGAGCCACCTGTAATGTCTCATCAGGGCTGATTTTAAACTTCTTTGAGCACTCTGCCTGCAGCTCCGCCAGGTTGAAAAGAAGCGGTGCTCTTTTTTTAGCAATATTCTTAACTATAGATTTAACTTTCGCCTGTTTGCCGTTTAATTCTTCAATTAAAGCGAGTGCATCTTTTTCCTCTTTGAAGCCGTTTTCCTTGTATAAAAGCGGTGATTCAAAGTACCTTGAGCCTTCTACAGCCTTCCACTCTGCCTCTACACCGGCATCCGTAAACCTGCCGATTACCCTGTAAAACGGAGTCTCCTTAAAGTTTCTGATTTCGCGCTCACGGATTACTACCATTCCAAGCACACAGGTCATCACTCGTCCGACCGCGATTGCCGTGTACGAGCGTGTACCCGCTGCATCGTTTAGCAGATTGCCGTATTTGACCGACATGACACGCGAAAAGTTGATGCCCATCGCATAGTCCTCGATGGTACGCATGATGCCGCTCTTTCCGAGGTTTGCATACGCACTCATCGGCTTTGCCTCTTTTATGCCTCTTAGGATTTCCTCCTCGGTCTGCGAATCTATCCAGACTCGAAGCTCCTCCATGCCTTCCCTGACACCACCAAAGTTTCTGATATTCTCCTCGATGGTCTGTCCTTCTTTTCCGGCATCACCTGCCCAGTAAACTCTGTCAATGTCCTCTCTCTGCAAAAGAGCGTGCACAATATTGTACTGCTTGCGCACGCTGTCTATCACATCATATTTGTATTCCTTTGGCAGAAACGGCAGATCCTCAAGACGCCATTTCTTGTATTTCATGTCGTAGGACTCAGGGTAGACCAGCCCGACCAGATGTCCTACGCACCATGAAATCACATATTCTCCATTTTCTATATAACCGTCATTGCGTCCGCTCACCCGCAGCACCTTCGCAAATTCCTGTGCCACGGATGGCTTCTCTGTTATTATCAGTGATTTTCCCATAAGCTCCTCTATAATTCATTCATGTTGATGAGCTTGAATCTAGGGTCTCTGACCACATAGCTTTGCAGTGCAGGCTCAAAATCCGTTGCCGAAAACAGATAATAGTCATCAGATGTAAGCCTTGCCTGATCCATAGCCATAGCCATATTCTCGCACATATCCATGGTCATCATTGGCTTGTCCCAATTGCAGAAGCCGATGATACTCCTTCTATCCTCGCTCTGAGCCACGATGTCTATGCGGCCTGTCTTTCCAATCCATGTACCCACACGCTTTATGGTAAACGGAAGCTGTCCCATCTGATTTAGTATAAGCAGATACTCTGTACAGACCTCCCTGAAATATCTCTCAAGATACGCATCAAGCTCTTTTTCTATATATGTATCATAAAACTCTTCCGGTGAAAGCAGATACAGATTAGACATATTCGGATAGACAAACTTAAACCAGAAATTAACAAATGTGTCTTTTATCTGATATACGCCCTTCTTTGCATTTTCCCATCCGCCGGTCTCAAATGAAACTACTTTTTCCACGATATTGAAGGCGGCAAGATTCTTTAAATATACGCTGATTTTGGCACGTGAAAATCCTGTCGCATGGAAAATATCATTGAGCTTGTTCTCGCCTCTTGCGATTGCTGCAAGTATTGTGCTATATGCAGAAAGCTCTCGAAGTTCTGATGATATAACAGCATCCGCCTCACCATACAGTGCTCCCGATGGTGTCAATACGAGCCTGCATATATTATCCTTAAAGGATTTAGCTGCATCCCACTTATCCAGATATGCCGGAACTCCACCGATTGCTCCGTAAATTCTCACGATTTCCGCGACCGGAAGACTTTCAAAATGTCTTACAACATCAAGGAAATTGAGCGATTCAAGCTTCATTTCGGCTCCCTTAAACTGCTCTGCTGCCTCCTGTGTGGCCCAGACTGTAGATGATGTGGCAAGTATTATAAGTACAGGTCCCGGATACAGCTTGTGCTTTTTTAGCTTTGCAACTGCTTCCATAAATGATGCATCCCTCTTTGCCACAAACTGTGCCTCATCGATTATCACGACGAGCTTGGAAGGGCCTCCTGATTTGATTCTCGCGAAGTACTCCTCATATGTCTGTCTGCTCAGGCTCACCTTGTACTGACGGCTTATCTCCTCCCCCATCATCTCAAGCTGATGCTCTGGCGATGCCTGTCTGCATCTGTAGTAAAAGAATTTCTTTCCGTCACAAAATTCCTTTATGAGCTCCTCCTTTTGACAGCCTCTCCTTCCGTAGAGCACTACGAGCTGGTTACCCGACTCTTTATAGAGCTGCTCAAGTTTCTCTAAATCCGTGTGTTTTGCTTTCATAATATTACTCCAAAATAATCAACTTGAAATATTATATCACAATTTAACACGTATACAAATAGATTTTAATTATAATTTCCGAGCTCCTATTGTAGCTTTCACTTTATTTCTGACAAACATATAGCAGATAGCCTGCATGATGATTGTCGCTATCCATGAACCGGGATATGATATAAACAGGAAAAACAGCGATCTGTGGCTTGGAAACAGACCATATATCCAGATAATTCTGACTCCGACTGTTCCTATTATAGAAAGTATCATAGGTACTGTTGAGTATCCCATTCCTCTTAGTGCTCCCGGAAAAAGGTCCATGATTCCACACAGGAAATATGGGATTGTTGTAATCGAAATAATCTCAAGTCCTGATTTAATTACCTCGCTATTACTAGTATATATGCCAAGTATCTGTGTTCCAAATATGTATGAGGCACTTCCCATCACAAGTGCTACCGCTGTCGTGAGAAACAGACAGTCTATCAGTACCCTGTCCATTCTCTTTTGTTTTCCTACCGCATAGTTCTGGCTTGTAAAGCTCATGCAGGCCTGTGTGATTGAGTTGACAGATACATACAAAAAGCCAAGTATATTGTTTGCCGCCGTATATCCAGCCATGGCTATTGAGCCAAAGGAATTGACTGATGACTGAAGCATGGCATTTGAGATATTTATGACTGTGCTCTGTATGCCGGCCGGAATTCCCACCTGAAATATCTGAAGCATATATTCCTTATCAATCGCAAGCTTATTAAAGCAGAGCTTATAGCTGGTATCTGCTTTGCTCAAACAATATAATACAAGTACGCTGGAAACAAACTGCGAAACAATTGTACCGATTGCAACACCTGCAACATCCAGTTTACACACTATTACAAAAAACAGATTGAGCAGTGCATTGATACAGCCTGAAATAATCAAAAAGATAAGAGGTCTCTTTGTATCGCCGACAGCACGCAAAATTGCCGCACCATAGTTATAAAGCATAAAAAACGGCATACCACAAAAATAAATCCTCATATAAATAGTGGAAAGACCTATGACATCATCCGGTGTACCCATGATTTCCAGCGCACCCCTTGCAAAAATAACACCGATCACACCCATCACAATACCACTTATGAGTGCAATCATAATAGCGGTGTGCACCGTCTTAGACATCTCCTCATCCTTGCCTGCCGCATAAAATCGGGCAGCGAGCACATTCGCACCAAGCGATATACCCATAAACAGATTGACAAACACATTGATAAGTGCCGTAGTCGAGCCAACAGCCGCAAGTGATTTGCTGCCACTAAACTGTCCCACGACAATAATATCCACCGCATTAAACGCTAACTGTAAAATGCCCGAAATCATAAGCGGCAACGCAAATGAAATAAGCTTATCCATTATTGAACCGTTTACCATATCAATTTCATACTTATTATTCTTCACTTATATCTACCTCTTAAAAAATATTCTCCTCAGCCTATCTATTTTACCACGATAAAATATAAATTCAAGCAATAATAAGTTAAACGAAAGTAAAAAAAAGAGAGCCTCTTTTAAGAGGCTCGACTTTTGCATAATAATTAATTCACAGAGTGAGGATTTTCCGTTCAATACACTGCCTTCACCGGAGAGTACACCGGTGCCCACAACCCACAAACGGAAAATCCGCCCTCATAATAATATTTTCCAATGAATTGCTAAATCTACTTCTTTGTGATGTAACCCTGTGCCTTAAGAAGCTCTGCACAAAGCACTGCTCCACCGGCTGCACCACGTACTGTGTTGTGTGAGAGTCCGACGAACTTCCAGTCATAGACTGTATCCTCTCTGAGACGTCCGACATTGATTCCCATACCATGCTCATAATCCACATCAAGTGCAACCTGAGGACGATTATCCTCTTCACAGTATCTGATGAACTGCTTTGGTGCGCTTGGAAGCCCAAGCTCCTGTGGTACTCCGCTGAACTTCTCGAGTGCCTCGATAAGCTGCTCCTTTGTAGGGTTCTTTTTGAACTTGACAAATACAGCTGCTGTATGACCGTTTAATACAGGAACACGGATACACTGGCATGTGATAACCGGTGACTCTGCAGGAACAATCTGTTTCTTCTCATCATCCACATATCCCCAGAGACGAAGTGGCTCTTTCTCAG
>OLOP01001258.1_pt1 | contig 17128 bp, 16 predicted proteins | sample 1672381 | NCBI WGS metagenome assembly OLOP01 (sample SAMEA3136678, study PRJEB25190) | human gut metagenome | biome: human gut; feature: human-associated habitat; material: faeces | place: Austria | collected 2013 | reverse complement strand
GCGTCTGGAGTATGAGACGAGATTGAAGTATAAACGGGATAAGTATGCGCAGCTCCATTATGCGACCAGGATTGGAAGAGAAGAAGGCGAGCGAATTGGCAGGGAAGAAGGTGCAAAACAGATTAATGAATTGCATAAGCGGTTGATAGAACTTGGAAGAATAGATGATTTAAAACGAGCCGTCGAGGATTCTGATTATCAGGGGCGGTTGTTAAAGGAGTTGAAATTGTAGCACGCAGATAGACTTTGAGATACAGGTGGCAGAATTTGATTAATAACAATATTGTGTCGCAGAGTGTTGCACTCTGCGACACATAAATCCTCTATTTTGGCTTTAGAATAGCTCATTTGAGAGCGATACACAATCTTTTTTCGACTAAAAATCTGTTAGAAACGGTTGCTTTTCTGGCTCCCCGGCAAGTATAATAAAGAAACGTGATATACGTTAAAAAATACAGTTGGGAGAATATTATCAGCTCCACAATTTCCATGAATTCTATCAAAGAGCTTGGGTTTGAAGTTGGAAAGGCAGCTTACGCAGTTATTGAAGCAACATCTGTAATGGTTGGAATCGATGACTAATAAAAAATTTCATGTATCTGTGTAAAGAATTTTTATATAAAAGCTCATTTTACAGGGATTACAGGGCACTCTACCACTGGTAGGGTGCTTTTTTAGAGCCTGTCTGCTAGAATTTATTTACAGGATAACGAAGGAGGTTGTGATATGGCGAACTCAAAAGCGACCGGAACATTTATTGCAGAGTGTAGGAAAGAAAAAGGGCTTACACAGAAGGCTCTCGGGGAAAAGCTGAATGTAACAGACCGGGCAGTATCGAAGTGGGAGACCGGAGTTTCCCAAACAAAAGGATATTAGAAACAATCCATGAAATACCTGCTTGCTAAACTATTGATATTCAAATTAGGAAAAAACAAACCTATGAATAGAGGCTTATTGGATTTAGAAATACAATAAGCCTCTAAAATTACCGTAAATCTTGACATATAAATGTCATGTTTATATGATAACATGAGAAACAAGGGAGTGAGTGCCTATATGAAAGAGAGTAGATTATTTAGAATTATTTATCATTTAATGGAAAACGGAAAATCTACCGCTCCAGAGTTGGCAGAAAAATTAGAAGTATCAGTAAGAACAATTTATAGGGATATTGATATTATTAGTAGTGCGGGTGTGCCTATATATGTGACAACGGGAAGAAACGGTGGCATACAGATAGCAGATAGTTTTGTTTTAGATAGGTTGCTTTTATCTGATAAAGAAAAAGAAGATATAATAACGGCATTAAAAAGTGTATCTATTGTGGATAATCATAACAGTGATACATTGTCAAAACTATCAGCGATTTTTAATACAAAAAGTGAAAACTGGCTTGAGGTTGATTTTTCACGCTGGGGGAATAAATCGCAAGATAATGCTATGTTTCAAAAGGTAAAGGAAGCAATCATATCACGCAAAATGCTTTGTATTGTTTATGTGAATACTCGTGGAGAAGTGATTGAAAGAGTTATCTGTCCACTCAAAATGGTGTATAAAGCGAAAAGCTGGTATATAAAAGCCTTTTGTATGAATAAGTCCGATTTCCGTATCTTTAAATTGACACGTATTATACAAGCAAGGAATATGGAAAAAATTTTTAATCCTATGGATTTTCCACAGGAAGAAAAAAAGGAAATGAAAGCAAATTGTGAAAATGTTATACTGCGTTTTCCTCAAGAAATGGCTTATCGGATTTATGATGAATTTGAAGTTGATGAAATCAATCAAGACGATAATGGTGATTTTATAATTTCCGCTACAATGCCTATAGATGAATGGCTGATTGGTTATCTGCTTTCTTTTGGTTCAAAGGTTTGTATCATAGAACCAAAGTATTTAAAAAAAATTGTCTACAATGAAGCAAAAAAAATATGCGAACAAAATAAACCATGACATATGTTGTCAAGGTTATTGTGATATAATACAGATGAAAAAGTATTAAGGGGTGAACTATTTATGAATGAAACATTTATGAACTTAACGCTGGATAATCTGGACACAGAACATATATGTTGTGCAATTTCGGATAAAAAACATCAAGTTGGAGTATCAGTAAAAAAACAATGGCTTAAGGAACGAATTGAAGAAGGTCATGTTTTCCGTAAACTTGATAAAAAAGGAAAAGTATTTATTGAATATGCTCCGATAGAAACAGCATGGGTTCCTGTTTCTGGAGAAAACTATCTGTATATTTACTGCCTTTGGGTATCTGGCTCTTTTAAGGGAAAAGGATATGCAAAATCTTTACTTGAATATTGTATTCATGACGCAAAGGAAACTGGGAAATCAGGTGTATGCGTTCTCAGCTCAAAAAAGAAAAAGCCTTTTTTATCTGATAAGAAGTTTTTTCTGAAATATGGTTTTGAAGTGGCAGATACGGCTGGGAATGATTATGAGTTATTATCATTGTCTTTTGATGGGAATAAGCCTTGTTTTTCTGAAAACGCAAAAAAAATGACAATAGACCAAAAGGAGCTGACAATCTATTATGGATTACAGTGTCCATATATTCCTAAGTGCATTGAACAAGTACAGGAATACTGTAATAAAAATAATATACCATTAAATCTAATTGCTGTAGATACTTTAGAAAAAGCTAAAAATGTTCCTTGCATTTTCAATAATTGGGCGGTATTTTATAACGGTGATTTTGTGACTAATCATCTTTTGAATGAAACTTTTTTGAAAAAGAAATTTCAATTATAAAGGTATAGTTTATGCACTTAAAAAAGGTGAAAGGGATTTTATCTTCATCAAATGGAATGAACCTATATCGAGGTTGTACTCACGGCTGTATATATTGTGACTCAAGAAGCAAATGTTACCACATGGAACATGCTTTTGAAGATGTTGAAGTCAAAGAAAATGCTATTGTCCTTTTAGAAAATGCTTTAAAAAGGAAACGATTAAAATGTATGCTGAGTACGGGTTCTATGACAGACCCTTATATCCTTCTTGAAGATGAATTTAGTAGTGTCAGAAAAGCATTAGCGTTAGCATATAAGTACGGTTTTGGTTTTACTCTGATAACAAAATCTAATCGTGTATTAAAGGATTTAGATTTATTAAAGGCTATCAATGGCAAAACAAAATGTATAGTACAAATGACATTAACGACTTATGATGAGGATTTATGCAAAAAAATTGAACCAAATGTCAGCACAACAAAAGAAAGAGTTGAAGCTCTAAAAAAACTACATGATGCTGGTATTCCCACAGTTGTCTGGCTTTGCCCTATTCTTCCTTTTATCAATGATACGGAAGAAAATATTAAAGGGATTTTAAATTATTGTATTGAAGCAAAAGTTTATGGTGTTATCTGCTTTGGAATGGGACTAACGCTTCGTGAGGGAAATAGAGAATATTTTTATAGTCAGTTAGACAGATTATTTCCGTATTTGAAAGATAAATATGTACAAACTTATGGTATGCAGTATCAGATAAACAGTCCAAATAATGAACCATTGATGAAACTTTTTCATCAATTATGTGAAGATAACGGGATAGTACATGATAACAAAATTATCTTTGAATATTTAAGTAAATTTGAAGAAAAAAATAAAAATATTCAGTTGAGCTTATTTGATGAATTTCTTTAACAAATCCATTCGATAAAAATAGTAAATTATTTTCAGAGAGTTGGTAATACTATGACGTCATCCTCTTTCAAAAAGGTGGTTAGATTACAATTCAATGCTTTGATGATGAGAACAATAAAAGGTACATTGAAACAGAAACGGAAACAGCTAGCCAGATATTCAAAACATGAAATTTTGTTTTCTGAAATAAGCACATCACCATTGTATGAGCAAGGTACACTTGATACCTATTCTTGCAATATGACGGTATTTCGTGTACAGCATTTTATTTTCCGTGTTACTGATGAAAAAATCAGTACAGCCTTAAGTGGATTATCAGAAAGGCAGAGAGCGTTTATTCTTCTCTACTATTTCAGAGATATGAGCGATAGAGAAATATCCGAGTTGTATCATATATCCCGTTCTGCGGTAGGATATACACGAAATTGTGGTTTGAGAAAACTGGAAAAACTTATGAAAGAAAGGAGCTGAGCAACGGCAAAAGATTATGGTTATCCGTCTTTTGAACTGATTTGCAGAGCGTCCAATGGTGATAAAACGGCAATTCAAGAAATTCTAGATTTTTATGACGGTTATATATCAAAGCTCTGTCTGCGTCCGTTTTATCACGATAGTGGAAAGGTCAGCATGAGGGTAGACGAAGAATGGAAAGGAGATATTCACACCGCCATGCTAAAGGCAATCTTGAAGTTTGAAATCAAGATAAAATAGTTTTATAAAAGGCTACACCGCCGGAGTGATCCAGACGTGGTGGCGGTCGTAAGACATCAAGCCATGCCAGCTTTGCTGGCAAACGGCTGGTTCACTCTGACGGTGAGGCGAGCGTTAGCGAGCCATAAAGCCCCCGTTATCTAACAAGGGGGGCACAAGTAACTGGAAACTATATTCCGCAAGGCGTAAAAATCCTTTGTTTATGCGCTGTAACAGCATTTCCAAAGTGTGATTTAAAATGCGCCTGCTTTACCATATAAATGGAATACTGCATATCTGAGGACAGTTGATTTCATATTGACTGTCCTTTTTTCATGCAACGAAACGAAAGGACGAGTGATTTATGAATAATGATTTTATACAGGAACTGAAAGAAAAGCGTGAACGCTATGGCGTATCACAGTCAAGGCTGGCGGTTGCCTGCAGTATCAGCCGTGAATACTATAACCGCATTGAAAACGGCAAGACACAGCTCACAGAAGCCTTAAAAGAGGAACTAAAGAAACAGATAGAACGCTTCAATCCAGAAGAACCGCTGTTCCTGCTCATTGATTATTTCAGAGTGCGTTTCCCTACTACGGACGCATTGACAGTAATACAGAGTGTTATGCACCTTAAAGAGAAATATTTTCTCCATGAGGACTATGGGAAATACGGCTATGAGGAAAGTTATCTCTTGGGTGATATTCAGGTCATGGTTTCCCACAATGAAGTGTTGGGTGTTCTTATGGAAATGAAAGGAAAAGGCTGTCGTCAAATGGAAAGCTATCTGCTGGCGCAGGAGCGAAGCTGGTATGATTTTATGCTGGACTGTCTGACTGCCGGCGGTGTGGTGAAGCGTCTTGACCTTGCGGTCAATGACCGTGTGGGTATCTTAAATATACCAAAACTGATTGAAAAATGGGAACGTGGCGAAGCTGTTTCCCGTTTCCGTGGGGAGAAAGGCTACAAAGGCACACAGAAAAATGGTGATGATATTCCAGAGAGCACAGGAAATACCCTCTATATCGGGTCTACAAAAAGCGAACTGTATTTCTGTCTATATGAAAAAGACCATGAACAGTACCACAAGAACGGTACAGACATGGAAACGACAGAAATCAAGAACCGTTTCGAGATACGTCTGAAGAATGAACGAGCCTATCATGCCGTTGCGGATATGCTGACCTATTATGATGTGGAGCGCACCGCCTTTTCTATCATCAATCATTATGTCCGCTTTGTTGACCGTGAGAACGGCAAGCCTAAGAGCAAGTGGAAATTAAATGCTGACTGGGCGTGGTTCATTGGGGAGCATAGGGAAAAAATAAGGCTGACTACACAGCCAGAGCCGTTCACTCTGCAAAAGGCGTTGAATTGGCTACACAGACAAGTCGCTCCGACACTGAAAATGGTGGAAGAACTGGACAAACAGAATAATACCACCATACTCCGTGATATGCTGGATAATACGGTACTAAAGGAAAAACATAAACATTTGTTACTACTGGAAAAATCAAAGCCAGAGGACAGGATAGATACCGCCGTTTCATCAGAAAATGACGGTATTTTTTGATTTCACGCAACAAAACCGCTTCTTCCGTACAGATATGAGGTGAAAGAAGAAAATTAACGATTATGAGGTTAGCAGACGGATAGTTGCTGTACCGATAGGAAGTGAAAAGAAGAAAATTCATTAGAAATTGCCAGAAATATATCTCTCATTTGTATTGATGATAGAGAGAGGAAAATGTTTGAAAGTTGGCAGTAACCGCAGTCGCTGGGTAGCTGTTAAGTGAAGAAAGATTTTTTCGCTTTTACTTGGCAGAACACCACTTCTGCCCCTGTATGGTACGAAAAGAAAAAACTTCTGAAATCTGGAAGCAAAAGACACTTTCCATTCCCTATATGGAGCGGAAAGAGGAAATCCGGTCGAGGATTGCCTGTATCTTATCTGTCATTCGTACTAATAGCGGAAAAAGAAAAGATTGTTTTCAATTTTGGGTATCAATCTTCCCTCTGCATAGCGAGTGTTAAGCGTAAAGAGGTTTTCTTCTTTCAACTGTTCTTTGACAAGTGAATACAGCAGTCAGATACGTTAGACAGCCAGCGAGCCGTAACGGGCTGGTACGCCATGACCTTTTTCCGGCAAAGCGAGCGATACCCTGCCAGCGTCCATAAAAGAGAGTTTGTCACTTCTCTTAGCCATGACCTGTGTTGTCTGATAATGATACTCCCGTACAGCCACAGCCTGAACGCTAGAAACGTCGCACGCAATGGGTACGGCTACATGAGAACCATGCAGAGGTGCAAGTCCTGTGGGCGTTGACAATCGCCGTCTGACTGCTTCAACAGTCCAAAACGAAAAGAGGTGATGTGTTATTGATAAAATGACAGAAAAAGAAGATACGGGAAATGCGACAGTCAAGAAGCGTCTGGCTTATGGAAAGACACGAATTATCATAAAAGAACATTTTTCAGAGCAAGGGAAAACGATTGACGAACTGTGGACAGATGTTCTTCTGGAAAAAGCAAAGCAGACAACAGCGTGAGAAAAAGGGGCAGAGATGAAAAATATATTGAATGAGGAAAAATGCCCGTGTTATACTTTATCTGCAAGCAGGTATTGTAAACATGGGTTGGTTATAGAGGAGGATAACTGACAATGAAACAACAGATTTACAATACTGCACTTTATCTTAGGCTGAGCCGTGATGATGAATTACAGGGGGAAAGCTCCAGTATCACGACACAGAGAAGTATGCTCCGCTCCTATGCCAGAGAACACCATTTGAACGTTATTGACGAGTACATAGATGACGGGTGGTCGGGAACAAACTTTGACAGACCGGATTTTCAGCGCATGATTGCAGATATTGAAGCCGGAAAAATCAACTGTGTAGTTACAAAAGACCTCTCCCGTCTTGGCAGAAATTACATTATGACGGGGCAGTACACGGAACTGTACTTCCCCAGCCATAATGTCCGCTACATAGCGGTTGACGACGGCGTGGACAGTGAAAAAGGCGAGAGCGAAATTGCACCGTTTAAGAACATCATCAATGAGTGGGTGGCACGAGATACCAGCCGTAAAGTAAAATCCGCCTTTAAGACAAAATTTGCAGAGGGCGCACACTATGGGGCATATGCTCCGATTGGCTACAAGAAGCACCCGGAAATCAAAGGGAAGATTATCCCAGATGATGAAACAAGGTGGATTGTGGAGAAGATATTTTCACTTGCCTATCAGGGCAACGGCGGGGCGAAAATCACAAAGACGCTGATTGAAGAAAAAGTACCCACTCCCTCTTGGATAAACTACCAGAGATACGGAACATTCGCACATATCTTTGCAAATGCGCCGGAGAGCAAGCGTTACACATGGACAATAGCACAGGTCAAGACGATACTGAAAAACGAAGTCTACATAGGAAACAGCGTGCATAACAAACAGTCTACTATTTCTTTCAAGAACAAGAAGAAAGTCCGCAAACCGGAAAGTGAATGGTTCAGAGTGGAGAATACCCACGAAGCGATCATTGACAAGGACGTGTTTTTCCGTGTACAGGAGCTTATCAAGTCCAGACGCCGACAGAGAAAGAACAAGGAAACACAGATATTCGCCGGACTTGTCAAATGCGCTGACTGTGGCTGGTCTATGAGGTTTGGGACGAATACCGCCAACAAAACGCCTTACAGCTATTACGCTTGCAGTTTTTACGGACAGTTTGGAAAAGGCTACTGTTCTATGCATTATATCCGCTATGACGTGTTGTATCAAGCGGTACTGGAAAGACTTCAATTCTGGGCGAGAGCCGTACAGCAGGACGAGGAAATGGTCTTGAAAAAGATACAGAAAGCTGGAAACGCACAGAGATTGCAGACAAAGAAAAAAGCAGAAACGGCACTGAAAAAGGCAGAGAGCCGACAAAAGGAAGTTGACCGCTTGTTCCTGAAAATGTACGAGGACAGAGCCAGCGGAAAGATAACAGAGCGTAATTTCGTCATGTTATCCAGTAAATATCAGCAGGAGCAGATAGAACTGGAAAAACAGACAGCAAGCCTAAGTGAAGAAATACGAAAAATGGAACAAGAAATGATAGGCGCAGAGAAATGGGTGGAACTCATCAAAGAAAATGCAGTACCTAAGGAACTGACCGCTACACTGCTCAATACCATGATTGAGAAAATCCTAATCCATGCGCCGGAAATAGATGATAATGGCGAAAGGACACAAGAAATCGAGATATACTATCGCTTTATCGGAAAAATTGATTAAAAATCGGATTGATATTTTTAACTAAGGGAAACCGGGCATTATATGCCTTACTTATCTTTACTTGAACCTTTAAGTAAAGAATTAGATATCACATTAAATGAACTATTAGCTGGAGAAGAAATTGTTAAAGAAGAAGTTGTGGAATATTCTGAACAAAACCTGATTCAAACCATTGATTATACAGATAAGAAAATCAAGGATGAACACAAAAAAATATCTTTATTTATTATAGGGCTTGGTATTTTTACATCCCTTTGTGCATTTACTGTTTTCCCTTCTGAAAGCAGCTGGGGAAGCATTTATTCTATGATTGGCTTGTTCTTATTTGTAGTTGGCATATTTAGAGAACTAAAGATCACTTCCCTACTTAAGAAAGGATTGGTTTCAATACTTCTATTCGTTTTACTTTTAGGAGTTTTCTTTATTTTGGACTATGTCAGTGTAACCCAATTTAAACAACCACCCATCTATCGACTGACTACAACCACAATATTTAGTGATGATGGCAATAAAATGATTGAATACCAAAATCTATTCTATAATGTATTTCGCATCAATGCCGATACACCCAATGAATATTATCGAATTGACAACAAGAAACAATATACGATTGATACCGTTCCAACAAGTCCTTTTAATATGGATAAAAGTTCATTTGAACAACTTCAACACTACAAAAGCCAATATATTAGTGATAATAGTAATACATCCCATTTACTAAATGCCTTACCCCTATCGGAATATGGCTATGTATTTGAAATTGATTCAAAAGGCTGTGGACTTATAGTAGATTATCATTGTACAGATTGGTACAACAACGAAAACTTATATATAGATAAAGCCCTAGTATACAATTCTGTATCTCTATTCAAATTGATTGATAACCTTGAATCCATCACATTTAATTTTAGTGGAAGTAGCTACACAATTACTCGTGAAGCTATTGAAAAACAGTACCCTGTGGATCAAAAGATCAATGACAATGAATTTGTATGTGAAATGATGAAATTGTTTGAAACAAAATAAAAAAAAGCAAACGCTTTTTTTTATTTACTATGAATAACTTCTTCTGCACGATCTAGTGCAGCACTGATACTAGGCTGGAAATTTTCTTCTCCAACAAGCTCAATAAAGCCTGCCTTTTCCATGACCTTCATTGGTTGATCATTCACATGTGAGAATACAATCGTGATTCCTTTGGACTTGCAAACCTGAACTAAATCTTTTAATGCATTTAGTGCCGTACTATCTAATGCAGGAACACTACGCATACGAAGAACTAGACATGTTGTAAAATCTTTGACTACAATTTCTTCAATTACACTAGCTGCTCCAAAGAACAAGGGTCCTGAAATCTCATAAACACGAATCTGAAGAGGAAGCTTTTGAAGGTGTTCATCAACATCGGGTGTATCCTCATCTACATATGTCCAGCCATTGACTTTTGTTTCTTCACTCATACGTTTAATGAATAATAAACAAGCAAGTACCATTCCTACTTCAATGGCTACAACCAAATCAAAGATTACAGTTAGCACAAATGAAGTGACTAAAACAATAATATCACTCTTAGGTGCTGTTTTAACTAAGTTCACAAAGGTACGCCATTGGCACATATTGTATGCGACGATAAATAGAATAGCCGCAATGGTAGGCATCGGAATCATTCTGGCATATGGCATTAAAACAACTAATACAATGACTAATGTGATGGAGTGGACCATGCCGGCAATTGGTGTTCTTCCTCCATTTTTAATATTGGCAGCCGTTCTTGCGATAGCACCCGTGGCAGGAATTCCTCCAAATAAAGCTGACGCAATATTTCCAGCACCCTGTGCAACAAGTTCCATATCCGAACGATGTTTTCCATTGATCATACCATCGGCAACAACACAAGAAAGCAATGATTCAATGGCCGCTAATACAGCTATAGTTAATGCATTCGGCAGTGCATTTTGAATGACATTTAATGATAAGTTTGGAAAATGTAAAGATGGTAATGCATTGCTGATTGTATACAGATTTCCAATTGTATTTACCTTTAAAGGCAAGAATTGAACCATCAAAATTCCTGTAATAACGGCTAAAAGTGAGCCTGGAATTCTTTTAAAGATATATGGAGCAATAATCAAGATAACTAAAGATACCACACCTACAATCACGGCATCCACATTCATTGTAGAAAAATGATGGATTACAGCCTCAAATTTTTCAACCGTCTCAATAGGCTTTACTCCCGTTGGATAGGTTAATCCAAAAAAATCTTTTAATTGCCCAATCACAATCGTAACGGCAATACCCGAAGTAAAACCTGTCGTAATGGTAAATGGAATAAACTTGATTAGACTTCCAAAATGACATAGACCCATCAAAATCAAAAAAATACCCGCAAGAATCGTGGCAACGATAAGGCCATCCATTCCATCATGCGCTACAATTCCAGCAACAATCGTCGCAAATGCAGCAGTCGGTCCTGCAATTTGTACACTGCTTCCGCCTAGTGCTGAAATGACAAAACCTGCTACGATTGCAGTAAAGATTCCGGCTTCCGGTCCAACGCCAGAAGCAAGTGCTAATGCAATCGATAATGGTAATGCGATAATAGCTACAATAATTCCAGCCGTTACATCTTTGAAAAACTGAGACTTATCATAGCTTTTAAGTGATGAAAGTAACATCGGTTTTAGTGAATTCATTTGTTAATATTCCTCTCTTTTTAACAACCTTTAAAGTATACCATAATTTAAGGATTTTTAAGGATATTTCTATAATACTATTTGATATACTGAATATATAACGATAATAAATCAGGAGAATAATCTATGAACAAAAAGACTAAAATTATAATTTTAATCTCATTATGTATTTTAATTGCCATTATAGGCATCTATTTCTTATTTCCAAAAGGAAGCAACACTCAAAACATCTATGTTCAAAAAGTATCTACAATCATTGGTTCTTCTTATACGGAAAACCGATATTCAGGTGTAGTAGAATCCTCAGAAACTGTAGATATCAATTCTGATGGAAATAAATCCATTACTGAAATGTATGTTGAAGCTGGTCAAAAAGTAAGAAAAGGCGATAAATTATTTTCTTATGATACGACTGAAGCATCCAATTCCATCGCCCAAAAGAAATTGGATATTGAAGCACAGAACAATGAAATCGCTGCTCAAAATAATACAATTGAAGATTATAAGGCTGAACTTAATAAAGGTGCAGATAAAGTTGAGATTCAAGCTCGAATCAACGATGCGAGTTATGCGATTCGCCAGGCTCAAAATACAATCAAGGCCACACAGACTGAAATTGATCAGTTGAACAAACAAATCGAAAATTCGACCGTTCTTTCGACAATTGATGGAATTATTAAAGAAGTCAATAGAGATGGTGGAACGAATGAAAATGGAAACCAAAAGCCATTGGTGTCAATTACACAAACTTCTGATTTTAGAGTAAAAGGCTCTATTAGTGAAATGGGATCTATTTCTGAAGGAACAAATGTTATTGTAAGAAGTCGTATAAATGAAGATCAAATTTATAAAGGTACAGTTACCAAAGTGGAAACAGACCCTCAATCCAATTCTAACAATAACGTTTATGGAAATGATTCAAATGAATCTGCATCCAAATATCCTTTCTATGTCACTTTAGACAATAATAAAGGCTTAAAACTTGGACAACACGTCTATATTGAAGTGGATAATGGACAATCCACAAAGAAAAAAGGAATTTGGTTAGATGCGAGTTTTATTGTTTCGGATGACAATGGAAATTCATATGTATGGGTTTCTGAAAAAGGTAAATTAAAGAAAAGAAAAGTAGAACTTGGTAAAACAGATGAAGAAACATCTACCACAAAAATCAAGTCAGGACTAAGCGAGGATGACTATATCGCATGGGCTGATGATACATATAAGGAAGGTATGAAGACAACGACGGAATATCAAACGGAAACGGATGGTGATGCGAATGCTTCTTAACCTTAAAAACATTTATAAAAATTATGGAAAAGAACCATTGATCGTTCCAGTTTTAAAAGATGTGAGTCTTGAAGTTGTACAAGGCGACTATGTTGCGATTATGGGACCAAGTGGTTCTGGTAAAACAACACTTATGAATATCATTGGATGTTTAGATCGAGCAAGTACGGGTACATACCTATTTGAAGATGAAGATATTTCTGAAATGAATGATGATGCATTAAGTGATTTAAGATTAAATAAAATCGGTTTTGTCTTTCAAAACTTCAATTTATTAAGTTCTGAAACCGCTCAAGAAAATGTAGCTTTACCTTTAATTTATGCAGGAATCCATAAAGAAGAAAGAAATCATAGGGCGGATGTTGCATTAAGTAAAGTTGGTTTACAAGATCGTACAACTTTTAAACCAAGCCAATTGTCCGGTGGACAAAAACAACGTGTTGCGATTGCCCGCGCCCTTATCAATCATCCTAGAATTCTACTTGCCGATGAGCCTACAGGAGCACTTGATCAGGCGAGTGGTAAACAAGTTATGGAATTGTTTAAAGCTTTAAATGAAGAAGGTGTGACAATCATTATGATTACGCATGATGCAAGTGTGGCAAGTCATGCCAAAAAAATTCTTCATATCATTGATGGAGAAATCATTGAAAATAAACAAGGAGGTACAGCATGAAGCCTTCTATAAAAAAAGGAATTATTATTACTTCTGTATGTGCATTTACTTTAGTTGGAATTAAGTTTTACTTAAGCTCATCCAATACGGTTGAGGTTCATTCTGTATCCAGCTTAAATACAGGCTATTGGGATAATCCAGCTACTTCAACAGGTCTTGTATCTAATAGTGATACGCAATCCGTACTATATGATTCTTCTAAAACAATCACACAAGTCTTTGTCAAAGAAGGGCAACAAGTAAGTGTAGGTGATCCATTGTTATCTTATGATTTAACTACACTTCAAAGTGCAGTGGATACAAGTCAATTGGAAGTGGAAAAAGCACAAAATGCGATTACACTTGCCAATCATGAATTAAAGAAATTATTAAATACAACGCCTGTTCCAGATGTTGTTGAAAAACCAGAAATTCAAGATCCTACACCTGCACCGTTGCCTAGTGTTCCTACAAAAAATGGAAATGGCTTATATCCATATATTCTTTCTTTATCCCAAGCCGAAAAGAATTTTACAGACTATAAGATTTATTATACAAATACAGAAAGTGAAGCCCCTGAAAAAGGACCTAAAGAAGATGTAAATGCATGGAAAGAAGAAAGAATTAAAAAAACATCAGATAATACATGTTGGTATTGGATTGAATATACATATACAGATGGTTCAAACAATGCGTATGATTCAAAGGATGTTGTAGAGTATTATAGTGACAAACAAAAGATTCCTTATGAAGACATTTCTACAGTTGGAGCCCAAAAAAATCCTTATGTGTTTAAGTTAAGTGAAGACCAGGGATTTGTGTACGGAAAACTATTTTTAGACAACAAGAATCTGAATTCATATTTTCGATTTGATGTGTATACAAATGATGGTGAAATCAGTTCTTCATGGCTTGTTCGTTGTGACAAGTTTGCCACTAAACAATCTATGAATGAAGGCGATATGTATTCGGTGATTTCACATACGAAAGAAGAACAAAAGTATATAGAGGCCGAACAAAATCAAAGTCCAGATAATACATCAGGTTATACAGAAATAGAACTTGCGAAAGCCATTCGTGATAAGAAGCAGGAATTGAAGACGTTAGATTTAGATTTAAGAAAGGCAAAGCTTTCCTTAAGTGAAAATAAAGCTTTATTAAATGACGGCATCGTTCGTGCAAAGCGCAGTGGTATTGTGCGTAATATAAAAGATCTATCAAATCCTATTCAAGATGGCAGTGCCTTTTTAGAAGTGGCAACCGGCCAAGGCACTTATATTAAAGGAAGCATTAGTGAATTGATGTTAAACCAAGTTAAGGTTGGCGATACCATTTCAGCTTATTGCTGGACAAGTGGGGAAACATTCGATGCCAAAATCCAAAGTATTGATACAGTTCCTTCTTCTAGCAGCAACTACAATGGTTCGGGAAATCCAAATGTGAGTTACTATGGTTTTGAAGCTTATGCCAAAGATACCTCAAATATTGCGGTTGGTGAATATTTAGAATTAACCTTCCATTCAAATACAGATACAACGAGTTCGATTTGGCTTTCAAAAGCTTATGTCAAACAAGAAGGAAATAAATATTATGTTCTTAAAGACAATCATGGAAGATTGAAGAAGCAATATGTAACAGTTGGAAAGATCGTTTGGGGCGATACAGTCGAAATCAAAGATGGGCTTTCGGATACGGATTATATTGCGTTTGCGTATAGTAAAAATGCCAAAGAAGGCGTTAAGACAAAGAATATGTCGGAGGATGCATCATGATTGAAAATATAAGATTATCCTTTCGAGGCATTTTTGCCCATAAAATGCGATCCTTCTTAACAATGCTTGGAATTATCATTGGCATTGCCTCCATCATTGCGATTGTTTCTACAATTAAGGGAACAAATGATCAAATTGAAAAGAATTTAATTGGTTCCGGAAATAACACGGTAAAAGTAGCTTTATATCAAGAAGATTTGGAATATGCTTTCGATGCAGGCATTCCAAATGGTGTACCTACCGTTTCAAAAGATACACTTGAATCTTTAAAAAATATTGAGCATGTCCAAGGTGCTACGCTTTATCGTTCAAGACAAAGTTATCAAGCTATATTTCGTAATAACACTTCTTTAGATGGTGGATACATCATGGGTGTGAATCAAGACTACTTCTCAATTGCTGGACTCACCATCAAACAAGGAAGAGGCATTACAGAAGATGACAACAAGAAATTTAGGCAAGTTGCCGTCTTAGATGAAACAAGCGCAAAACTTTTATTTGGTGAAGAAAATCCGATTGGTAAAACGATTGAGATTTCTTCAACACCATTCACAATCGTTGGTGTTTGTGCAGATAAAGAAACTTTTGAGCCTACAATGGAAAGCATTGATGATTATCATACATATAATCAGTCTACGGGTTCTAAAGTCTATGTTCCAAGTGAATCTTGGCCAATCTTCTATCAGTTTGATGAACCGCAAAATGCATTACTAAAGGTGGATGCCACTTCGAATATGACTCGTGTTGGAAAAGAAGCAGCTACTATCTTAAATACAAATGTTTCTTCTTCCAGTGTTCAATATAAAGCACAAGATTTATTAAAGCAGGCTAAAGATATTCAAAATCTTTCTAAATCTACAAATGCGATGTTGATCTGGATTGCCGGTATTTCCTTACTAGTCGGTGGTATTGGTGTTATGAACATCATGCTTGTAACGGTAACCGAAAGAACGAAAGAAATTGGTCTTAAAAAAGCTATTGGTGCTAGAAAAAAAGCCATTCTATTCCAGTTTTTGACTGAAGCTGTAGTACTTACTTCGATTGGAGGTATTGTAGGTGTATTAACAGGTATTGGTTTAGCTAAATTAATATCAATATTCAATGGTACTCCTGTATCCATTAGTATTCCTGCCATGATACTATCTGTATTATTCTCTATGGCAATCGGTATTATTTTTGGATTGTTACCTAGCTATAAAGCTGCAAATCTTGATCCAATTGAAGCTTTAAGGCATGAATAAAAGCTGTAACGACAAAATCGTTGCAGCTTTTTTATTGGTTGTCAAACCTAAAATATCTTTATCTATTCTTATTTTTAATCTTATGAACAATTTTAAAAATCAATAAAATTAAAAGTACAATTAGTAAAATAATGACTTAAACGATTGCCACAATCATTGCACTAAATTTATTTGGCTTTTTAATCAAGTCAATTATATTCTTACTATCATCCACAACCTTATGATCATGTGTTGAAGCATAATACTTTGAAACATTGCTAATCCCATCACCATCCGTATCATCAAATGAGCGCATATATCTTGCGATTGCATCCCAAGCTTTTAGTTCTTTGCCATTTTCTTTAATGATATGATCCTCTAGATTTTCAATTAGATTTCCATCCTTATCTTTAGGTTCGAGTGACAAAAGTCCATATGACATTTTATTTACTGAACCAAGCATCTGACCTGTATATAGATCTGTCACAACATGATACAATTGATTATCTTGAATCTCAATTCTTTGGCCTTCTTTTGTAAGATAAAAAACAATCTATTGTGGAAATAACTTTACCTGAAAACAATAATCAAATATTTGCGAGTAAATACCAAACAGTATTACCAAGCAAAGAAGAATTACAACATCTTTTAAATGAAGAATAAAATTACAAATTGGACTTGATAGAGATATATTATGAGAGGCAATGATTTCAATCATTCTTATGGTAATTGTAGCGTTGATTGTTTTTTTCTTTGTCGCTGGAATGAACGAAGCAATGAGTGGAGCAATACTACTTTCAATGATTACAGGTTGGTACTATGTCAAGAAAAAGGACTCCTAAAATAGATAAATTTTAAATTCTAATG
>OLOP01001233.1_pt1 | contig 17398 bp, 20 predicted proteins | sample 1672381 | NCBI WGS metagenome assembly OLOP01 (sample SAMEA3136678, study PRJEB25190) | human gut metagenome | biome: human gut; feature: human-associated habitat; material: faeces | place: Austria | collected 2013 | reverse complement strand
GGTGATATAACTGCTATTGGTTTTATAGAAGAAATTGTCCTTCCTGACGCAATTATTATTTTGGTTCCTTTTTTTATATTTTCTTTTATTATATTTTTAGTGTTTTGCGTAACAATGCCATAACTGTTTAGCATTGTTCCATCTAAGTCTATTGCTACTAGTTTATACATAAGTCTCTCCTTTTTTAATTTTTTCATTTTAAAATTATATATTTAATTATTTTTATTTGCAACATTTTTTCTAAAAATTTCCTGTTTATTTTTTCTTTTTTTGCAAATGATAGTATTAGAAAAAGCAATAGTTTTTTCTATAGATGTTAAATTTAGCAGGAGGTGAAAAAACAATGGCTAACAATTCAAATAAAAAATTAGTTCCAGAAGCTATGACAGCTTTAGATAAATTCAAATACGAAGTAGCTAGTGAAGTTGGTGTTAATTTAAAAGACGGATATAATGGAGACATTTCAGCTAAAGATGCTGGTAAAATAGGTGGTAACATGGTTAGAAAAATGATACAACAAGCTGAAAACAACATGAAATAGTTTCTACTAATGTACTAATTTCATTATTTTTAGGCAGAAAGTTAAATTTTGTTTTTATGAAATACATAAAGGCAGGATTTGATTTCCTGCCTTTAATATTTTATTTTAATTTAAGCTTCTGGTTCTACTAAACCATAATTTTTTCCATCTTTTAATTTATGTACTACATTTACCTTTCCTGTTTCTACATTTATAAATGCTAAAAAGTTATGTGTTGGTTTTTCTTGTAACTTTAATACTGCATCTTCAGGTAACATAGGTTTTATTTCATAATATGATGTTTTTATTATTTCATCTTTTATTTCTGTTTCTTTGTTATCTGCTACTTCCATTGTTTTTATAGATGCATCTTTCATCATTTTTTCTTTTTTTGTTTTTGATTTTCTAATTTGGCCTTCTAATATATCGATATCTTTATCAATTGAAGCATATAAGTCTTTGTCTTCTGTTACAGCTCTATATTTTTCTCCATTTGCTTGAACATATATTTCTGCTATTTGCTCTTGTTTTTCTGTTTTTAGTGTAACTTCTGCTTCTGCTTCTTCGAAATATTTATCAATTCTTTCTAATTTTCTTTCTACGTAATCATTAATAGCCTCTGTTATCTTTAGTTCCTTTCCTGTTATTTTTATTTTCATAAAAATCGCTCCCTTCTTCTTTTATGTTTTATTTTACGATTATAAGTTTATTATATATGTTATTTTATTTTTTTTCAACATTATTTTTAAAATAATTCTTCTAACTTATATTCTTTTTCTAATTTTTCATTAAAATATAATTTTACAATCAGTTTAAATTCTTCTAAACTTTGGTCTTTTATATCAAAAGAATATAGTTTTTTTGGAGGACAAACAACTGTATATATAATAGCATTTTTAGTACTTTCGTTCATTTGTATTGCTGATTTATCTTGCCTGCTACATTCCTCACATTTAAAACCATTATCTTTTAAACTAAAATAATATAAATTATTTTCTTCTTGGCAATTTGTGCATTTTTTTATTCTAGGTGTAAATCCTAAAATGCATAATAAACGCAATTTAAAAACACTTAAAACAAAGTCTAAGTTTTTTTGTGTTTGTGAAATTACATATAATGTATTTAATAATAATTGTAATATTTTATAGCAATTTTGATTTTCCTGGGTTACATCTTGAACAATTTTATTTATGTGTATTGCATATTTTAATTTATCTAAATCTGTTCTTATATTGTAAAACATCTCTATTGTTTCACACGAATTTATATGATATGTACTTGATCCTTTATACATTAGGTATTCTCCAAAGCAAAACACCTGTGTTCCGGCAAGAAGAGCACTTTTTGGCCTTCTTGCCCCTTTGGCAACACAAGATATTTTTCCGAAGCCCAGGTGTTAACATTGTAAGCATTTTATCAAAATCGCCCAAATTATTTTCTGAAAGTATTATTCCATTTACTTTTGTACTTGACATTTTTTTACATCCTTTTTGCTAATATCTTTTATAAATTTTTACAAATTTCATTATTCTTATTTTTTAAATTCATATTTGTTATATTTTGAATTTCTTTTATATTATTTTCTATATTTTCTATTTGTTTAAACTCTAAAAAGGTATCTATATCTCCAGTATTTTTAAATGTCTCCCATGCTATTTTCTTTATCATAAGCGTCATCTCCTTAAATTTAAAGTATTACCTTTAATTATCTTTTGCTTTTTAAAAAAATTTATACTTATTTTAATTTAAATTTATTAACAATTGAATCATTTTCTTGCCAATCTTCCTTTACTTTAACCCACGTTTTTAAATTAACCTTCACACCAAAATTTCTTTCCATGTCAATTCTTGCACTTCTTCCAATCCTTTTTAACATATCTCCATTTTTTCCAATTATAATTCCTTTATGTGAATTTCTTAAACAATATATTGTAGCTTCTATATCATATATATCTTCATTTTGCTTATTCTTTCTTGATTGCATTTTTTCTACTTCCACATAAATTCCATGTGGCACTTCTTGGTCTAAAAGTTTTAGTGCTTTTTCCCTTATTGTTTCTTCTGCAAGTTGTCTCATTGTTTGGTCTGTATACTCTTCTATATCATAATATGCAGGTCCGACTTTTAAGTGTTTTTCTATTTCATCTAAAATTATTGATTTATATTTACTATTTGTTGCAGATATTGGTATTACAGCTTCAAAGTTATATTCTTTACTATATATATCTATTAAATTTAACAATTTCTCTCTTTTTACTAAATCTATTTTGTTTATTATTAATATTGTTTTTCTTTTGGCTTCTTTTATCTTTTCTAAAATTATTCTGTCTCCTCTTCCAATTTCATCACTTGTTGCCTCAATTAAAAACAATACTACATCTGCATCTGGAATACTTGCAAAAGATGTTTCTACCATTGTTTCATTTAACTTTGTTTTTGGTTTATGTATTCCTGGTGTGTCTATAAAAACAATTTGTGAATTTTCTCTATTTACTATTCCTCTTATTGCAGTTCTTGTTGTTTGTACTTTGTTTGCTATTGCCGCGACTTTTTCCCCAACTAATAAATTTATAAGAGTTGATTTTCCTACATTTGTTCTTCCTATTAATGTAACAAATCCTGATTTAAATTCTGCCATTTTTTATTTCCTTTCTTTTTATATTATACACTTATTTTTTGCTAAATTTGTAGAAAATAGTAATCTATTTATATTTTTTTATTTTATAAAAAAAGGGAAAAGGCATTACCTATTCCCTTTAAATTATGCGTATGCATGTCTTTTCTTGAAGCTAAGTAAGTTTGTAATTTCATTTTCTGTTCCTTTAGCTTTTTTAGCCTTTTTAGCTCTTTCTTGTTCAATTTCTCTTTTTTGTTTTTCAGCCATTGATTGGCAAATTGCTTTTTGATATGTAAAGTGTGTGTCTTGTGCAATTTTGCTCCAGTTATATTCATTTCTAACTTTATTTTTTGCTTTTTTTGTAATTTCTGAACATAGTTTATGATCATATAATAATTCTAATATTGAATCTGCAATTGAATTTGGATTTCCAGCATAGCTTTTCATTCCATTTTCTTTATGTTGAACTATTTCGTTTAATCCTCCTATATCTGAAACAACTACTGGATTTTCAGAAAGCATTGCTTCTAATGCAACTATTCCAAATGGCTCATATGTACTTGGGAATACTGATATATCTGCTGCTTTGTACATTTTTTGTACATCTTTTCCACCTAAATATCCTGCAAAGTAAACTTTTTGTGATATTCCAAGTGCTTCTACTTGTGCTTTTAATTCGTCTATCATTCCACCTTTTCCAGCTATTACTAGTTTTGTATCATGATACCCCTCTAATATTTTTGGCATTGCTGCTATTAAATGTTGAACACCTTTTTCATATACTAATCTTCCAATAAACAATATTATTTTTTCATTGTCCATTGCAAATTTTCTTCTGAATGTATAGTCTCTTTCTATTCCATTAAATAAATTTAAATTTACTCCATTTGGTACAACATTTATTTTTTCGTATGGTAAACCAAATAGTCTTTGTAATTCGCCTTTCATATAATTGCTATTTACTATTACTTCTGATGACTCATATGTTAACATCCATTCAGTGTCATTTATGTATCTTTGTGTTTCATCATGTATACCACTGTTTCTTCCAGATTCTGTTGCATGTATTGTTGAAACGATTGGAATATTGTATGAATTTTTTAATGTTTTTGCCGCATATGCTACAAGCCAGTCATGTGCATGTATTACATCAAAATTTCCTTCTTTGGCAATTATTTCGTTTGCTTTTGCAACCATATTAAAGTTCATTTGCATTATCCAGTCTATAAAGTTGTTTGGGTTTATCATATAATTGTCTACTCTATATACTTTTACCCCTTTATCGTCTTCAAAATATGGAGCATCTCCTTCTTTATATGTTACAACTGTAACCTCATGTCCATCTTTTATTAAAGTTTTTGATAAGTCATGTACTACTCTTGCTATTCCTCCTACTACTCTTGGTGGGTATTCCCACGTTAACATCAATATTTTCATTGATATGCCCCTTTCTTTCGACTGTTTTTCTTTGGTTTTTTTCTTATACATTTTATACAAGTTTTTACAAAATGTAAATGGTTTTGACAAATTTTTTTATTTTTTTATTAAGGAGGAAATTAGAAAAGTAAATGTAATTGATTTTATTTAGTCTTACATATATTCTTAGTTACAAACTTAATGCAATTTTATATGTTTAATTATCTCGCTATATAAAAAAATTCATATTTATTACCTTCTTTTTTATTTTACAAAATACATAATTTTTCATATATTAAATTTTTATAATAACTATTCCTCACCCTTTCCTGATGCAGCATAAATATTTTCAATATTTACCATAACTATTTTTTACTTTCTTTTTCTTGCAATAATTTTAACATTGGGCTCTAATGTTCATAATTTTCTCCTTTCCCGCATTTTTTGCTTTTTAAAATTACAAAAAAGCGCCACATTAGTGGCGCCACGTCAGTAGACTCTTCTTTATTTTTCCAAAAACTTTTTCACTCATTTTGTAAAGAATTTAGGATTTCTCCTTATTCATTTTTACTATTTCTTTTTAATTTTTTTACAACTTTTAATTCACGGCTTTAGAGTTCAGTCATACTTTATATAAAGTGTGAGCCTGCTGCCAAGAAGATGACTAGCAAAGGGAGGATTGCCGCTGCGGCGAATGCTTGGTGCACTGCTATTATTGAAACGGCCTCCCCTGTAAACTCGGATATTGGTAGAGATGGCCTCTTGTGTCCATTCCCAACTATTTCCTAATAAATCATAAATATTACTTAACTTATCTTTACTTACTGTTCCTGTTACTCTTGTTGTATTTCTTGATGTAGTTCCTATTGATAAATCTGTTGGTGTTGTACTTGTAACATCTATGCCATTACCTTTCATCCATTTTAGCATTGCATCATACTGACTTCCCCATATCATACTTGATACTACTTTTTGACTTGCATTTTCTGTATTATCTAAATTTTTCTCTGGTGCATATGTTTTTGCTTTATTATACAATCCATACCATTGATTTGCACTTGTACTTTCAGCAGTTGCTGATGTTGCTCCATATTTTGATTCTGCATTTTTAGTTGTACTATTTAAACTCATTTCATATCTTCCAACATAGAATCCTCCATATTGTAATACACTTTTTATCATCTTATTATATTCTTCTTGATATAATGTTGAACTCCATCCTTCTATTTTACTTGAATTTGCTTCATCCCCCTCCGTTGAACTTGATAAATTTGCTGGCTCTCTATAACTTGTTGAATCTGCACTCCAAGCATATGCTGTATTTCCTGTAACATCTGTGTACCAGTTATATAAAACTCCCCTGTAATTTGTGTTTTCATTTGCTTCTGATCCACTAGTTGGTACCGCCATATCCCTTAATGTATCTACTGGCACCCATACAAATTCGTTTCCAACTTTTTCTTCTCCACTTGCTGCATCAGTTATTACTGCTCCTCCTATTTTATCTCCTTTTATATAGTTATAACCTTCTGGTATTGGTATATTTCCCTCTCTTACCTCTTTTATATTTGGTTTATTTGCCAAATTTCCTGTTGCCGTTATTGTTGGTACAACCACTTCTGAATAATCTATTTTTTCTGATACATTTGCATCTTCATCTATTTCATATTCAGTTCCTGTTTTTCCAACTAATATTAATGGAAAAGAATACTCATCACTTGTTGGTATTCCTGATTCAATCAAATTACTTATTCCGTCTAATTCTTTTCTTAATGTTTTTTTATCAATACTTGCATCATTATTAATTTTTGAAGCTAAGACCGCCAAATCAATTTGCTCTTTTTCATTTGCCTTATCATTTTGCATTTTTGCCTGTTGTGCTTTGGCAATTATTCCATTATCACCTGTTAGTGTTGCAATTGCCACTCCTGCAAGTATTAGAAGCACAATTATAGTTATTACAAGCGCAATTAATGTAATACCTTTGTGTGTTTTTAATCTTTCTTTTAGTACAATTTTCACTTTTATTTTCCCCCTTTATTTTTCTTTTAAAATCAAACATATATTTCAATTAAAAAGAAATTAAATTTTACCAATTCATTCCTTTTAAATATTAACATTAACCATTTCTATTTTCAACACCTTTTGTATTAAATCTACCAGTTATATATACAGTCCCAACGCCTACATAAAAATATTATATTTTTTTTACATTTTTATTGCAATTTCATTACGCTTTTATATTTTCTTAAAAATCTTCTACTTATTTTTTATTTTAGAATTTCAAAAATAAGTATTGAAATTATTTTATTTTTGTTATAGTATATATAAGAAAAATAAAGTAATACATAGGAGGAAAACTAATGCCAAGAAAAACTAAAGAACCAGAAGAAAACAAAATAAATACCAAAAAAACAAGTACAAAAAAAGTGGCAACAAACACAGCTAAAAGTACTGTAAAAAGCACTACATCTAAAAAAGTAGCAAGCAAAGAAACAAAAAAAGCTTCAACTACAAAAGCTTCAGCAAAAAAAACCACAGCAAAAACAAGTAGTGCAAAAAGTACAAGTTCCAAAAAAGCAGCCAAATCTACAGTAGCTAAAAAAACAAATGTCACAAAAAAAAGTACTACAAAAAAAGCCACAACAGGTAAAAAAACTACAACTAAAAAGCCAGTGGTTGTAGAATATTATGACTTACCATATAGATATAACCAAACAGTAGTAAAAGTTTTAGCACAAACACCAACTACTTTATTTATTTATTGGGACATATCAGATGATGATAGAAAAAAATATGTTGAAGAATATGGAGAAAATTTCTTTGAAACAACAAAACCAGTTTTAAAAATTTTTAATGATACATTAAACTACAACTTCGAAATAGATATAAATGACTTTGCAAACAGTTGGTATTTACATGTAAATGATAGTAACTGTGACTATAGAGTTGAACTTGGCAGACGCCCTATACAATATAGTGAAAAAAATCCTAACCAATATATTTATATATCACAATCAAATGAAATAGAAGCTCCAAATGATAAAATTTTATTTGATAAAAATCAAAAAATGGTTTACTTTAAAAATATAAAAACAAACACCAAAACCAAAAAATCACTTGCCAATATTTCATTTATTAGAAACATGGGAAAAATTTATAATATATATGATTTATATAAACAAATTTATAAAGACCAAGATATAGATGAATTTAATCAAAACCCTTCATCTGGTTCTTTTTAAAAATACTATTTTTATTGTATGAGATTTTTATGGTCTCATACATATTTTATTAATACAAAGGAGAATTATAATGCAAGCAAAAAAAGGATATGTAAGCTTCGTTTTACATGCTCATCTTCCATTTATTCATCATCCAGAAAGCGATGATTATCTAGAAGAATCTTGGCTATACGAAGCAATTTCAGAAACATATATACCATTACTTACAAATTTTCAAAAATTAGTAGATGAAGGTGTAAAATTTAGAATAACAATGTCAATGACCCCTCCTCTACTTTCAATGTTAGATAATAAATTACTACAAAAAAAATATATAAATTATTTAAAAAGTCACATAGAACTTTCAAGCAAAGAATTAAAAAGGACTGCCGGAGATGAAAGATTAAATAAGCTTTCTAAATATTATTTTGATAGATATTCAAACGACCTACATTTATTTAAAGATGTTTATAAATGTAACTTAATAGAGGCCTTTAAACATTTTCAAGACATTGGAGTTTTGGAAATTATAACATGTGGAGCAACACACCGGTTATTTCCCTATTTTATATGTAAACGAAAAAACAGTTAAAGCCCAAATTGCAGTTGGAGTTCAAACTTATGAAAGATATTTTGGAAAAAAACCTCGTGGAATATGGCTTCCAGAATGTGGTTATGTGCCTGAAGCAGACAAATATTTAAAAGAATTTGGTATAGAATATATAATAACAGAAACACATGGAATTTTATATGCAAACCCTACCCCAATTTATGGAACATTTGCCCCAATCGTTTCTCCAGAAGGTGTTGTTGCATTTGGGCGTGATGTAGAATCTTCAAGACAAGTTTGGAGTTCTATTAATGGTTACCCAGGTGACTTTAATTATAGAGAATGGTATAGAGATATAGGTTATGAAGCAGACTATGACTATATTAAACCATATATAGCACACAACGGAGTACGCGTTCCAACAGGAATTAAATATTATAGAATTACTGGGAAAACTGAATTTAAAGATTATTACAATATTCAATGGGCTAAAGATTCTGCCGAAAAGCAAGCTGGTCATTTCTTAGATTCTAGAAATGCACAAATTGCAAATGTTGCAGATTACATGCAAAATCCACCAATTATTTTATGCCCTTATGATGCAGAATTATATGGTCACTGGTGGTATGAAGGACCTTATTGGTTATATATTTTATTTAAAAAAATATATTACGATGATTGTAATTTTGAACTTATTACTCCATCAGAATATATTGATAAATACCCAGAAATCCAAATTGCTACACCTTGTAGATCAAGTTGGGGTGCTAATGGTTATAGTGAAGTTTGGCTAAACCCAACTAATGATTATGCACACAGGCACTTACATGTTGCAGGTGATAGAATGTGTGAACTTGCAAATTTATTTCCAAATGCAAAAGGTCTAAAGAAAAAAGCACTAAATCAAGCTGCAAGAGAATTATTACTTGCGCAAAGCAGTGACTGGCTATTTATTATAACAAATGGAACAATGGTAGATTATGCCAAAAAAAGAATAAAAGATCATATTGGAAGATTCACAAAGTTATATTATCAAATAAAAGAAGATAAAATTGATGAAGACTTTTTAAAAGACATTTCTAAAAAAGATTGTGTATTTCCAGACATTGATTATATGTTATACTATTAAACTTTCTAAAATCACAAAATTAATAAAAATGCATAATATAATGTATATCTAAAATTAATTTAGCAGATAATATATTTTAGAAAGGGGAATTTTTTAGTATGAAATCCATATGCATAAAAACTAATAATTCTCATATTTTAGATTATCTGCAAAAAGAGCTTAATGTAATAGAACTAAATAACATATGTTTTACATGTAATGAATTTAAAAATTATAAAAATATTATTGTACATTATACAGGAACTGATGATGAAATTTTTTATGATAAAATTTCATCTCTTCTTTCTTTTTTGGTTATTTACGAGTTTGAAGAAGATTTATTTAAAGACATTATTTTTAAACATTATTTTTACTTTTCAAAAATAGAAAGAAATAAAATTTTAGATGTATGTTTTGATATAATGTTAGAAGAAAATAATTATATAAAAGAAAAATTTGATTTTTTATTTAAAAGTTTCAAAAATTATATAAAAAATAATAAAAGTATCGTTTTAACTGGTTTTATTAATTTTAGGCTTCATGATTATTATAATGTATTAGAAAAAATTGCTGATGAAGCTGTTAATTCTTATATAATAGAAAAAGAATATTTTGAATTTATTTCCCTTTTAAGAGTTTATATAAATTCTGGAAATAGCCAATCTAATATAGTTCATTTAATTTATTCTAAAAATATATCTGTTTTACTCGATGAAAAAAAGCAAATTATTAATATGACAGATGAAAAATTTAACGCAAAATTTTTGTCTGATATTAGTTTTTCAAAAAATGACTATACATTAAATACTTTGCTTACTTTATTACCCAAAAAAATATATATACATTTAATTGATGACTATATTGACGAATTTATAAATACTCTTAAATTAATTTTCGAAAAAAGAATTAGTTATTGCCATGATTGCGATATTTGTAATATTTATAAAATTCCCAAAACATCTTTAGCATTAAAAAAAGAATAATATTTTTTATATTATTCTTTTTTAATTTACATTGCAAAATTTATTCCCCTTGCTATTACATCTTTCATATTTTCTATTAAATCATCAATTTCTTTTGGAGTTACAATCATATTATATTCTTTTGGAATTAAAGCATCTTTAATTTCTTCGTAATTGTCCTTTTCTTTCATTTTGTTTAAATAATCGTTAGACTGTGCCTGGTCTTGTAACTTTCCTATAAATATATCTAAACAATCATTTACAAGTACTGCAGTTTCTACAACTGTTGGTATACCAATTGCAATTACTGGAATTCCTATTGTATTTTGGCTAATTTCTGCTCTTTTATTTCCAACACCTGCCCCTGGAACAATTCCAGTGTCTGAAATTTGTATTGTTGTACTTATTCTTTCTATACTTCTTGATGCTAAGCTGTCTATTACTATTACAAGTTTTGGATGTGTATTTTCAACTACGCCTTTTAATATTTCTAAAGTTTCTATTCCCGTTGTACCCAAAACCCCTGGTGCAATTGCACTTACATTTCTTGTGTTTTCATCTAAATATTGTGGCATATATTTTAATAAATGTCTTGTTACATCTATTTCGTTTATTACCTTAGGTCCTAAGCTATCTGGTGTAACATATATATTTCCTAATCCAACTACTAAAATTTCTGCTTTGTTATCAACATGTTTCTCAATTATTTTTTTTAATTCAGCTGTTAGTGTTTCCGAAAATTTTTGTATATCTTCATCTCTTGCATGTTTTAAATCTTTTATATCTATTGTTATATAGCTTCCTTTAGGCTTTCCTATTGCTTTTTGCCCATTTTCGTTTGTAATTATTACTCTTTCTATTTTTATTTGTTCATCTATGTTTTCTTTTTGGCTTTCTATTCCATCTATTTCATCTTCTAAATTATTTGCCTTTATATATAAGTCTCTTCTTTCTGAGGCTAAATCGGTCCTAAAATTGTACATAAAAAAATTCACTCCTTCTATATATTATATAGTATTTGTGAATTTTTTTAATTTTATTCTTATATATTAAAATAGTCCAATTATATTTCCATCTTTATCAATGTCTATATTTTCTGCAGCTGGCATTTTTGGAAGTCCTGGCATTGTCATTATATTTCCTGCAATCACAACAATAAACCCAGCTCCTGCTTTTAATTCGACCGATTTTACATTAATAGAGTAATCATTTTTGCATTCTAGATTTTTAGGATCATCTGAAAAAGAATATTGTGTTTTTGCAATACATATTGGTAAATTAGAATACCCAAATAAATTTATTTTTTCTATTTGTTCTTCTGCCTCTTTGGAATAAATAACATTTTTTGCTCCATAAATTTTGGTTGATACTTTCAATATTTTTGTTTTTATGTCATCTTCTAATTCATACATATAATTTAAATTGCTATTTTTATTTGCTAATTCTACAATTTTGTTTGCAATATCTATTGCTCCTTCTCCACCTTTTTCCCATCCTTCTACTATACTAATTTCAATTTGCTTTTCTTCTAATTTTTGGGTTAAAAAGTCTATTTCTTCTTTTGTATCTGTATAGTATTTATTTAAAGCAACTATTACATTTAAACCAAATTTATTTTTTATGTTGTCTATATGTTTATATAAATTATGTAGCCCATTTTTTATTGCTTCTATATTTTCTTTTTGTATATTTTCCTTTTCGACTCCACCATGATATTTTAGAGCCTTTATAGTTGTAACTAATACAACTGCATCAGGTTTTATACCAAATTTTTTACATTTTATATCTAAAAATTTTTCTGCTCCTAAGTCTGCTCCAAAACCACTTTCTGTTATTGTATAATCTGAAAGTTTAAGTGCAAGTTTTGTTGCTCTTATACTATTACATCCATGTGCAATATTGGCAAATGGTCCTCCATGTATTAGTGCTGGTGTATGTTCTAATGTTTGAACTAAATTTGGTTTTATTGCATCTTTTAATAAAACAGCCATCGCTCCTTGTGCTTTTAAATCTTTTGCATATATTGGTTTATCTTCTTCATTATAACCGACAATTATGTTGCCAAGTTTTTCTCTTAATTCAAAAATATCTTTTGATAAACATACTATTGCCATTATTTCAGATGCAACTGTTATATCAAAATGGTCTTCTCTTTGTACTATTTTACTTTCTCCTGAAAGTCCTGTATTTACTGTTCTTAATTGTCTATCATTTAAATCTACACATCTTTTCCATACAACTTTTTTAAATTTTAGCTCATTTCCAAAATATATGTGGTTATCTATCATTGCAGATAATAAGTTGTTTGCTGATGTAATTGCATGAATGTCACCTGTAAAATGCAAATTTATATCTTCCATTGGAGCTACTTGTGAGTGTCCCCCACCTGTTGCTCCTCCTTTTATACCAAAAACAGGGCCAAGTGATGGCTCTCTTAGGCAAAGCATTGATTTTTTTCCTATTTTTTGAAGTCCATCCGCAATTGCAATAGAAATAGTTGTTTTTCCTTCTCCTAAAGGTGTTGGACTTATAGCTGTGACTAATACTAATTTACCATTTTCTTGTTTTTTTACTTTTTCAAATATTTTGTCAGATATTTTTGCCTTGTATTTACCATAACATTCAATATCTTCTGGTTCAATTCCAGCTTTTTTAGCTATGTTTTCTATGTTTTCTAATTTAACATTTTTTGCTATTTCTATATCTGTCATTTTATTCCCACCTTTTTTTAACTATTGCTATATACCTTAAAATAAATTTATTAGAATATAAGTCCGGCAACTACTCCTATCACTGCTCCCACTACTACTTGTAATGGTGTGTGCCCTAAAACTTCTACTAATCTCTCTGATACTTCTAGTCCAGAAAGTCCTGGTGTTTCTACTATTTTATTTAATAGTCTTGCTTGTTTTCCAGCTGCTCTTCTAACTCCTGCTGCATCATACATTACAACAAATGCAAATATTAATGCCATTGCAAACATTGGAGTTCCAACACCTATATTCTTTCCAATTAATGTTGCAAGTGATGTAACTACTGCTGAATGTGAACTTGGCATTCCACCTGCTCCTAATATTCTTTTGAAATTAAATTTTTTTGTTGTTACTAGATCATACAATAGTTTAAACAGCTGTATTCCAAACCATAATAGAATTGGAATGTATATATATTTGTTTTGAATAAAGTCTGTAAAAGTATTCACTTTTCTGTTTCCTTTCTTTTAAAATTAATATTCAAAGTCCTCTTCTTCCATTTTACCATCTTGTTCTAATAAAATAGTAATCTTTTTTTCCGCATCTTCTAGTATTTTACTACATTCTTTTGAAAGTTTCATTCCTTCTTCAAATTTTGCCATTGAATCATCTAAATTAAGGTCTCCTTTTTCTAATTTGGAAACTATATTTTCTAGACTTTCTATTTTTTCTTCAAATGAATTTTCTTCTTTTTTCATTTTTCTCTCCTATTTCTCTTATAATATTTGAAATTTATTTATAATATTTTAGCACTTTTAGTTCCATCTATAAATTTTATGCTTACTTCGTCACCTGTTTTTACATCTTTTGCACTTTTTATTATTTTGTTTTCTTTTTGAGTTAATGTATACCCTCTAGAAAGTGTTTTTAAAGGACTTAATGCATCTAATTTTGATACTAATTCTATATATCTTGATTTTTCCTCTTTTTGTTTTATTTTAATTAAACTTTCCAATTTTTTTAAATTATTATCTATTTTTTGATAATTATCATATATAAATCTTTTTGGTTCTTTAAAAACTCTACTTGATAAGCATTTTTGATACCTTAAGTTCATATAATCTAATTTTGTTATTAATGCATCTTTTAATCTATTTTGATACATATGTATTTTTTCTTTTATATCTACTATATTTGGCACTGCAAGCTCTGCAGCTGCTGATGGTGTTGGTGCACGTAAGTCTGCCACAAAATCTGCAATTGTAAAATCTGTTTCATGTCCTACAGCAGAAATTATTGGAAGCTCAGAATAGTATATAGCTTTTGCAACTATTTCTTCATTAAATGGCCATAGATCTTCTAAAGAACCACCACCTCTAGCTAAAATTAATACATCTGCTAATTTATTTCTATTCATGTATTCTATTGCATTTGCAATTTTTTGTGCTGCACCTTCTCCTTGTACTGGTACTGGGTAAATTCTTAAAACAACATTTGGGTTTCTTCTTGTTGATACATTTATTATGTCTTTCACAACTGAACCTGTTTTTGAAGTTAAAACTCCAATTACTTTAGGCATTTTAGGAATTGGCATTTTATTTTCTTGATCAAAAAAACCTTCTTTTTCAAGTTTTTGTTTTAGTTCTTGAAATTTTTGGTATAAATCTCCTACTCCATCTTCCTCCATTGCCTTGGTATATATTTGGTATACTCCATCTCTTTCATAAACAGAAACTGTTCCAAAAACAATTACTTTATTTCCATCTTTAGGTGAAAAATTTAGTTTTTCTGCATAATTTTTAAACATTACACATTTAATTAGGCAATTTTCGTCTTTTAACGTAAAATATAAATGCCCTGTGTAATGTCTTTTAAAATTTGATATTTCCCCTTTTACTAGTACACTATTTAAATATTCGTCATCACTTATTTTTTCTTTTATATATTTATTTAGGTCTGTAACTGTTATAGGATTATATTTCATCTTTTTGCTCCTATTTATTTTCTTCTTTTACTATACTTGCTAAAACACCGTTTACAAATTTTTTTGATGTGTCTTCTCCATATTTTTTAGCTAGTTCTACAGCCTCATTTATTGCAACTTTATATGGTAATTCTTTATAATTTATTTCGTAAATAGCAAGTCTTAAAATAGATAAATCCATTTTTGATATTCTTTCTATTTTCCAGTCTGATTTTAAATTTTTTTCTATTAGTTTATCTATCTGTTCTTTATTTTTTTCTATTCCATTTACTACATCTTCCATATATGTTTTTGCATTTTGGCTTGTAATATTATTTGATTCTATATATAGTTCTATTTGTTCTTCTATATTTTCCGGTTTTTGTATTTCTAAACTATATAGTAATTTAAACGCTAACTCACGTGCTCCTGATCTGTCCATTATTTTCCCTTTCTTTGTTACATTTTATCTATAAATTTTTTTAATTTGTCTTTAACCTCTGTTTTATTTTTATATATATAATTTCCTATAAAGCCACATCCGATAATTAATATTAGTGCAATTACTAGGTCATGTAATTTTGTTATAAGAAGTATTACTGCAACAATTACACCTATTATTGTTCCTTGATTATTATTCCAAAAACTTTTAAAATCGTCCATGTTTTATCCTTTCTATTTTTTACTTTTTTCTTCTTTGCTAGAAGCTATATTTTTAACTTTTATATTTACTTGTTTAACTTCTAAGTCAGTAGCTTGTTTTATTTTTTCTTTAATTTCTTGTTGTAAGTTTGCAGATAAATCTTTTATTACTGCTTCAGAACTTACTACTAAATTTACGTACACTATTACATTGTTTTCTTTGTCTAAATCAACACTTGTTGTAATTTCATCTGCTGTTTTGTATTGTTTTGCAACTGTACTTACTAAATTTTCTATGGTATCTTTTGATATCATTAGTTTTCCGTTTTCGTTTTCTAGAAGTACTCCTTGTCTTTCATGTATTTGTTCTTTTGATGTTTTATCAAAAAATATACATCTTATTGATAGTAAAATAAATACTATGCTTACTCCTAATACTATTTTAGATGATGTTTCTCCTACTAATATAGTTTGTATAATGTCTCCTACAAATTTCATATCTACCCATCCAAATACTAATACACAAAGTAATACTGATATTAGTAATATTATGTATGAGTATATTATTAAAGCAATTTTTTCTAATATTTTCATTTTTATCTCTCCGTTTCTTATTAATTTTATTTCTTATGTCTTGTTATTCTTTATTTATATTTTTCTGTTTTATATTTTTATTTGATTTTTGTTAATTTTATTTTGTGCATTACTGTTCTTTTTTATCTTCATTTGCTTCTTCTTGTTTATTTACTTTCTCTTCTTTTTTTACATTTGTGTCAACACCTTGTACATGTACATTTACTTCTTCTACACCTAATCCTGTCATGTTTTCTACTGCTTTTTTTACTCTGTTTTGTATTTCAAATGCTACATCTGGTATTCTTGTTCCATATTCTACTATTATGTTTACATCTATTTTTACTTTGTTTTCATTTTTGTCTACTTTTATTCCTTTTGCTAGGTTTTTCTTTCCACTTAGTACTTCTGATATTCCTCCTGCAAATCCACCAGACATTCCGGCAACTCCTTGTACTTCTGATACTGCTACCCCAGCTATTACTGCTATTACGTCATTTGATATTTCTATTTTTTCTGTTTGGTCTGTTTGTTCTTCTTGGCTTGCTATTGCTGTTTCTTGTTTAATTTCTATTGCTTTTTCTTCTGTGTTTTTTACTTGTTCTTCTTTGTTTTCTTCCATTTGTGTTCCTCCTTTTGTATATCAAAAAATTGATATACTTTAAATTTATATAAGTATATCAATTTTTATATAATTTTACAACTATTTTTTGAAATTTTACAATTTTTAATTCACTGCTTTAGAGTTCAGTCCTACTTTATATAAAGTGTGAGCCTACTGCCAAAGCTGGAATTGGTACCGGTCGGATAGTAGCCGAAGCGAAAGCTTGGTGCAAGGCTAAAATCGTAAGTGCCACCCCTGCGAACTCGATAATAGGTATCGTTGGCCTCTTGTGTCCATTCAATACTATTTCCTAATAAATCATAAATATTACTCAACTTATCTTTACTTACTGTTTGTCCATTATTTGCTCCACCAGTCACTCTTGTTGTATTTTTTGACGTAGTTCCTATTGATAAATCTGTTGGTGTTGTACTTGTAACATTTATGTTATTAGATTTCATCCAATTCATAATTGCATCATACTGACTTCCCCATATCATACTTGATACTACTTTTTGACTTGCAT
>OLOP01001230.1_pt1 | contig 17440 bp, 17 predicted proteins | sample 1672381 | NCBI WGS metagenome assembly OLOP01 (sample SAMEA3136678, study PRJEB25190) | human gut metagenome | biome: human gut; feature: human-associated habitat; material: faeces | place: Austria | collected 2013 | reverse complement strand
TCAACCACATTGAAAAGGTTATAAGTTCAGTTTGACACCTTAAGAGTGAGTCTTAAAAATAAGTGTAAGGAGGTAAGAAAATGAAAGCAATTATTGAAACTGGTGGAAAACAATATTATGTTTCTGAGGGCGCTACAATATATGTTGAAAAACTAGAAGGTAACGAAGGAGATAAAGTTGTTTTTGATAAAGTCTTAATGGCTAATGGTGTAGTAGGTAATCCTTATGTTGAAGCTACTGTTGAAGGTACTATCGTAAAACAAGGAAAACAAAAGAAAATAACTATATTCAGATATACACCAAATAAGAGATCTACTAGAAGAAAAGTAGGCCACAGACAACCATATACTAAAGTAGAGATTAATAAAATTAAGTAAGGAGTATTTTATGATTAAAGTAATACTTACTAAAAAAGATGATAATGTAAATAAAGTTATCATCAATGGACATGCTGGTTATGATGATTTTGGTAAAGATATTGTATGTGCTGCAGTGTCTAGTACGGTTATAACTACCATTAATATATTATTATCTTTAGATAATCAAAGTATTAGTTATAATGATAGTAGAGGTTTAATTATAGAAGTACTTAAAAATGATATGGCTACCAAGAAAATCATAAATGTACTTATTTCTAATCTATATGAATTAGAAAAAGCATATCCTAAAAACATACAAATTAAGGAGGAAAATAATGAATAGATTAATGGAATTTAATATACAATTATTTGCCCACAAAAAAGGTCAATCATCTACTAGTAATGGAAGAGATTCTGCTGGTAGAAGACTTGGAGCAAAAGCTTCTGATGGTGAATATGTAACTGCAGGTTCTATTATATATCGTCAAAGAGGAACTAAAATTCATCCTGGAACTAATGTAGGTAGAGGCACAGATGATACTTTATTTGCTAAGATTTCTGGATATGTTAAATACTCTAGACTTGGTAGGGATAGAAAACAAGTTAGTGTATATGAAACTAAATAATAAACTTATAAAAAAAGTATTGACAACGATATAAATTATTGATATAATTTATATTGTCCGTGGGGAATTAGCTCAGTTGGCTAGAGCATCTGCCTTGCACGCAGAGGGTCAACGGTTCGAATCCGTTATTCTCCACTCCATCAGAAACGTAAGATACGAAGATGACCGATCTATGACATATTGTACAAGCAAACAGTAATTTTAGTAGTAAAGAGCTGAAAGTATATATCATCCCGCTGACACGCAAGTGTGGGCGAATGAATAAGGAAAGTAAACAAGGGCGCATGGCGGATGCCTTGGCTCTCGGAGGCGATGAAGGACGTGATAAGCTGCGATAAGCTGCGGGTAGGTGCAAATGACCTTTGATCCGCGGATTTCCGAATGGGACAACCCGGTACTTTGAAGAAGTATCATCCTGCATTGCAGGAGGCTAACGCAGGGAACTGAAACATCTTAGTACCTGCAGGAAAAGAAAATAAACAATGATTCCCCCAGTAGTGGCGAGCGAACGGGGAATAGCCCAAACCATCCATGTTACGGCATGGGTGGGGTTGTAGGACCACGCCGTGGCAAGAAAGTTGGTGAGCAGAATGTTCTGGAAAGTACAGCCATAGAGCATGAGAGCTGCGTATGCGAAGCCAACCGAAGCCTAGTGGTATCCTGAGTAGCGCGGAGCACGAGGAATTCTGCGTGAATCTGCCGGGACCATCCGGTAAGGCTAAATACTCCCGAGAGACCGATAGCGAACCAGTACTGTGAAGGAAAGGTGAAAAGCACTTCGAACAGAAGAGTGAAATAGTTCCTGAAACCATGTGCCTACAAGCGGTCGGAGCACCTTCTGGTGTGACGGCGTGCCTTTTGCATAATGAACCTACGAGTTACTTTTTCCGGCGAGGTTAAGGATTTCAGATCTGCAGCCGAAGCGAAAGCGAGTCTGAACAGGGCGTATAGTCGGAAGGAGTAGACGCGAAACCAAGTGATCTACCCTTGGGCAGGTTGAAGGATGGGTAACACCATCTGGAGGACCGAACCAATAAGCGTTGAAAAGCTTCTGGATGACCTGAGGGTGGGGGTGAAAGGCTAATCAAACTTGGAGATAGCTCGTACTCCCCGAAATGCATTTAGGTGCAGCCTTGTGTGTTACTGATGTGAGGTAGAGCGACTGATAAGATGCGAGGGCTTCACCGCCTATCAAGTCTTGACAAACTCCGAATGCGTGTCAGTTCTATGTCAGGAGTGAGGGCATGGGTGCTAAGGTCCATGTCCTAAAGGAGAACAATCCGGACCAACAGCTAAGGTCCCGAAATGAATACTAAGTTGAACTAACGAAGTCAGATTGCTAAGACAGCTAGGATGTTGGCTTGGAAGCAGCCATTCATTTAAAGAGTGCGTAACAGCTCACTAGTCGAGGAGTTTGGCGTGGATAATAATCGGGCATCAAGCAATTTACCGAAGCTATGGGATCAGTAATGATCGGTAGGGGAGCATTCCACTCTGCGTCGAAGGTGAAGCGTGAGCTTTGCTGGAGCGTGTGGAAAAGCAAATGTAGGTATAAGTAACGATAAAGGGGGTGGGAAACCCCCTCGCCGAAAGACTAAGGTTTCCTGATCAACGCTAATCGGATCAGGGTAAGTCGGGTCCTAAGGCTCAGCCGAACGGCGAGGCCGATGGCAGAACCGGTTAATATTCCGGTACTACCTGTGGGAGTGACGTGGAGACGGAGTCGTGACAGCGCCGCGGACTGACGGAATAGTCCGTTGAAGGGTGTAGATGCTGATTGTTCCAGGCAAATCCGGAGCAAGAGTCGAACCTGATAGTATGGAGCGTTCTTAGAACAATCCAATAGTGCGTGTAATCATACTTCCAAGAAAATCCGCTAAACTTAATCCTGCAGGTACCCGTACCGCAAACGGACACACGTAGTCGGGTTGAATATACTAAGGCGCTTGAGTGATTCACGGTTAAGGAACTAGGCAAACTGACCCTGTAACTTCGGGATAAAGGGTCCTCGCTTTACGGCGAGGCGCAGAGAATAGGTCCAGGCAACTGTTTAACAAAAACACAGGGCTGTGCAAAATTGAAAGATGAAGTATACAGCCTGACACCTGCCCGGTGCTGGAAGGTTAAGAGGAGATGTCATCGCAAGAGAAGCATTGAATTGAAGCCCCAGTAAACGGCGGCCGTAACTATAACGGTCCTAAGGTAGCGAAATTCCTTGTCGGGTAAGTTCCGACCTGCACGAATGGTGTAATGATCTGGACGCTGTCTCAACCGTGAGCTCAGTGAAATTGTAGTATCGGTGAAGATGCCGATTACCCGCGATGGGACGAAAAGACCCCGTGAACCTTTACTATAGCTTAACATTGAATTTGGGTAATTGATGTGTAGGATAGGCCGGAGGCTTCGAAGCGGGCACGCCAGTGTCCGTGGAGCCGCTGTTGAAATACGGCCCTTTGATTATTTGAGTTCTAACCCGTTGTTGCGGGGACACTGTTTGGTGGGTAGTTTGACTGGGGTGGTCGCCTCCAAAAGTGTAACGGAGGCTTCTAAAGGTGCCCTCACGACGATTGGTAACCGTCGGCAGAGTGTAATGGCATAAGGGCGCTTGACTGGGAGACTTACAAGTCGATCAGGTAGGAAACTAGAGCATAGTGATCCGGTGTTTCTGTATGGAAAGGACATCGCTCAAAGGATAAAAGGTACTCCGGGGATAACAGGCTGATCCCTCCCAAGAGCTCATATCGACGGAGGGGTTTGGCACCTCGATGTCGGCTCGTCACATCCTGGGGCTGGAGAAGGTCCCAAGGGTTGGGCTGTTCGCCCATTAAAGTGGCACGCGAGCTGGGTTCAGAACGTCGTGAGACAGTTCGGTCTCTATCTATCGTGGGCGTATGAAATTTGCGTGGCTCTGACACTAGTACGAGAGGACCGTGTTGGACTGACCTCTGGTTTACCGGTTGTGCCGCCAGGTGCATTGCCGGGTATCTAAGTCGGGATTGGATAAGTGCTGAAAGCATCTAAGTACGAAGCCAGCCACAAGATTAGATTTCTCAGGGTCGTTGTAGACTACGACGTTGATAGGATGCAGGTGTACAGGCAGCGATGTCATAGCCGAGCATTACTAATTGCCCGTTCACTTTTTGCCTTCCGTGTATGGAGGTATATACGTTCAGCAATGTATGGACACTTTACTTTTTTCTCATCATGTCTGCCTTATTCAGGTGACTACAGCACCGGGGTTCCACCTCTTCCCATTCCGAACAGAGAAGTTAAGCCCGGTCACGCCGATGGTACTGCGTAACAGTGGGAGAGTAGGTAGTCGCCGTTTTCAGAAGAAGCCTCCGTGTCTGATAGATACGGAGGCTTTGTTCGTTTTTGGCGGTCTCATAAACTTTTCTTATATTTGCGCCGAACTAATTTTATATCAACGTTTAAAGCAAATTGAAAGTATGAAGACTAAAGTTTTATTGGCTGCCGTTGCGGTAGCGTTTTCTTTCGCAGTGACATCTTGTGGCAACAAAAAGGCTGCAGATTCTAATGTAACTGAGGCAGATTCTTGCTGTGCTGCAAAAACAGAACAAGTATGTGACTCTGCAAAGGCATGTTGCCAGGCTGCCGATTCAGCAGCGTGTCCTAAGGCTGCATGTGATGGTGCCAAGTGTGACAAACCTTGTGAGAAGAAGTAATTCAGAACTTGTATTGAACTGATGAATAAGGAAAAGGCGTACCTTGAGGTACGCCTTTTTTGTGATATATTTCAGCGATAAATGAATACAGACTTATAAAATGATATTTTATATCGGAAAAAAGTAACGAATTTGTTTGTGTGGTACGAAATAATATCTACCTTTGCAACGTCAAAACAAAAAAGAAGATGATTCAGAACTTTACATATATTCTACTGTGTGGTATTATTATTCTACTGGCAAAGTTTAGTGGAAGTGAGTGCTGTGCGTGAATATATATGTAAGATGCAATGATATATGAAGCCTTTCTCACTTCCAAGTGTGAAAGGCTTTTTTTATGGAACATAAATTAAATACAATAAAGCAATGAGTGACAAATTATTTATTTTCGACACAACGCTCCGCGATGGCGAGCAGGTTCCGGGATGCCAATTGAATACAGTGGAAAAGATTCAGGTAGCCAGACAACTGGAAGCCCTGGGGGTGGACGTGATTGAAGCCGGATTTCCGATTTCAAGTCCGGGAGATTTCAATTCGGTCATTGAGATATCAAAAGCTGTGACATGGCCCACCATCTGTGCCTTGACACGTGCCGTACAGAAAGATATTGATGTGGCGGCAGAGGCTTTGCAGTTTGCCAAGCATAAACGTATCCATACTGGTATCGGTACATCTGACTCGCACATTAAATATAAATTTAATTCCAATCGCGAGGAAATAATAGAGCGTGCAGTGGCTGCCGTAAAGTATGCACGTAAGTATGTGGATGATGTAGAGTTCTATGCCGAAGATGCAGGCCGAACGGATAATGAATATTTGGCACGGGTGGTAGAAGCTGTTATCAAGGCAGGTGCGACTGTGGTGAATATTCCCGATACAACGGGGTATTGCTTGCCTGATGAGTATGGCGCGAAGATAAGATATCTGATGGAACATGTCAACGGTATTCATAATGCCATTATTTCTACTCATTGCCACAATGACTTGGGCATGGCTACTGCCAATACAATGGCTGGCGTACTGAATGGTGCCCGCCAGGTGGAGGTAACCATCAATGGTATTGGTGAACGTGCCGGCAATACTTCTCTTGAGGAAGTGGCGATGATTATCAAATGTCACAAGGACATAGAAATCGAGACCAACATCAATACACAGAAGATTTATCCAACCAGCCGTATGGTGTCCAGTCTGATGAACATGCCGGTGCAGCCCAACAAGGCTATTGTAGGTCGCAATGCTTTTGCCCATTCGTCGGGTATCCACCAGGATGGTGTGTTGAAGAATGTACAGACTTACGAAATCATTGACCCGCATGATGTGGGTATTGATGATAATTCCATCGTATTGACAGCCCGTAGCGGACGTGCAGCCTTGAAGAATCGTTTGTCGATATTGGGAGTACAACTGGATCAGGAGAAGTTGGACAAAGTGTATGAAGAGTTCTTGAAACTTGCCGATAAGAAGAAGGATATCAACGATGATGATATGCTGGTATTGGCAGGGGCAAACCGTACGCAGAACCACCGTATCAAACTGGAATATCTTCAGGTGACCAGTGGGGTGGGGGTTCGTTCGGTTGCCAGCTTGGGATTGAACATCTCTGGCGAGAAGTTTGAAGCCGCCGCCAGTGGAAACGGTCCGGTAGACGCTGCTATCAAGGCTTTGAAGAAGATTATTGACCGTCATATGACATTGAAGGAATTCACCATCCAGGCTATCAGCAAGGGTAGCGACGATATGGGTAAGGTACATATGCAGGTGGAATACGATAATCATATTTATTATGGGTTCGGTGCCAATACGGATATTATCGCGGCATCGGTGGAAGCGTACATCGACTGTATCAATAAGTTTAAGATGTGATTTTAATCGTAAATTGTAAATAGCTAAATTGTACATAAAGAGATGAATACATTATTTGATAAAATCTGGGATGCCCATGTGGTACAGAAAGTGGAAGACGGTCCCACACAGCTTTATATTGACCGGCTTTATTGTCATGAAGTAACCAGCCCGCAAGCCTTTTCGGGATTGCGCGAACGTGGAATCAAGTGTTTCCGTCCGGAAAAGATTTTCTGTATGCCCGACCATAACACGCCGACGCATGACCAGGACAAACCGATTGAAGACCCGGTTTCAAAGACTCAGGTAGATACACTGGCCAAGAATGCGGAAGAGTTTGGATTGGCCCATTTCGGCATGATGGACAAGAAGAACGGAATTATCCATGTAGTAGGTCCGGAACGCGGGCTGACCCTGCCTGGCATGACCATTGTCTGCGGTGACTCGCATACTTCCACCCACGGAGCGATGGGAGCAGTGGCTTTCGGTATCGGTACTAGTGAGGTGGAAATGGTAATGGCCTCGCAATGTATCCTTCAGACCCGTCCTAAGACAATGCGCATCACTGTTGACGGCAAACTTGGCAAGGGAGTGACGGCAAAAGATGTAGCATTGTATATGATGTCGAAGATGACGACCAGCGGCGCTACGGGATATTTCGTGGAATATGCCGGAGAAGCTGTGCGTAGTCTGACTATGGAAGGCCGTCTGACTTTGTGCAATCTGAGTATAGAGATGGGTGCCCGCGGCGGTATGGTTGCTCCGGATGAGACCACTTTCGAGTACATCAAAGGACGCGAATATGCTCCGAAGGGTGAGGCATGGGACAAGGCATTGGCCTATTGGAAAACATTGAAGAGTGATGAGGATGCAGTGTTCGACAAGGAAGTCCGTTTTGCTGCCGAAGATATTGAACCGATGATTACATACGGTACCAATCCGGGCATGGGTATGGGTATCACACAACATATTCCTACTACCGAAGGCATGGGAGAAGCTGCCCGGACCTCTTTCATGAAGTCTATGAGCTATATGGGTTTCCAACCGGGAGAACCTTTGCTGGGTAAGAAGGTTGACTATGTATTTTTGGGTGCTTGTACCAATGGACGTATTGAGGATTTCCGTGCATTTGCCTCCATTGTGAAAGGCCGTCGGAAAGCCGAGGGTGTAGTGGCATGGCTGGTTCCGGGCTCCTGGATGGTAGATGCACAGATTCGCGAAGAGGGACTGGACAAGATTTTGGAAGAGGCCGGTTTTGCCATTCGCCAACCGGGTTGCTCCGCTTGCCTGGCAATGAACGACGATAAAGTGCCTGCCGGAAAGTATGCAGTGTCTACCAGTAACCGTAATTTTGAAGGACGCCAGGGACCGGGTTCCCGAACACTGCTTGCCAGCCCGCTTGTAGCTGCAGCAGCGGCAGTGAGTGGAGTAATTACTGACCCGAGAACGCTGATTTGATGTACGATTGGACGATTTACGATTAAAATTACTTCGTAAATCAAACATCGTTCAACAAAGGTAAATCAAGAGTATTTTCAATCGTAAATTGTAAATCGTAAATACAAAGATGAAGACAAAATTTGATATAATAACCAGTACTTGTGTGCCTCTTCCATTAGAGAATGTGGATACAGACCAGATAATCCCTGCACGTTTTCTGAAAGCTACTACCCGTGAGGAAAAGTTCTTCGGAGATAATTTATTCCGCGATTGGCGCTATCATCCGGACGGTTCTCTGAACAAGGACTTTGTTTTGAACAATCCCACTTACGGTGGACAGATTCTGGTGGCGGGAAAGAACTTCGGTTCCGGTTCCAGCCGTGAGCATGCTGCATGGGCCATTGCCGGTTACGGTTTCCGCGTGGTGGTATCGAGCTTCTTTGCCGATATACACAAGAACAATGAACTGAACAACTTTGTGCTTCCGGTGGTGGTAAGTGAGCCGTTCCTGAAAGAGTTGTTCGACTCTATCTCTGCCAATCCGAAGATGGAAGTGGAAGTGAATCTGCCCGAACAGACCATCACCAACAAGGCTACGGGCAAGAGCGAACATTTTGAAATCAATGCCTACAAGAAACATTGCCTGATGAATGGCTTGGATGATATCGATTTTCTGGTTGAGAATAAAGATAAGATAGAAGCTTGGGAGAATAAAAATGAAGCATAATCATCCGAAGATAGAAATCATGGACACTACGCTCCGCGACGGTGAACAGACCAGCGGAGTCTCCTTTGTGCCCCATGAGAAGCTGATGATTGCCCGTTTGTTACTGGAGGAATTGAAGGTAGACCGGGTAGAGGTGGCTTCTGCGCGGGTATCCGAAGGAGAGTTTGATGCCGTAAAAATGATTTGTGACTGGGCGGCACGCCGTAATCTGTTGCCAAGAGTAGAAGTGCTTGGCTTTGTAGATGGCCACACATCGGTGGACTGGATACATGCGACCGGTTGCCGTGTCATCAATCTGCTGTGCAAAGGCTCGCTGAAGCATTGCACCTACCAGTTGAAGAAGACTCCCGAAGAGCATATCGAGGATATTCTGTCCGTAGTGGATTACGCCAACGAGCAGGATATGGTAGTGAATGTCTATCTGGAAGACTGGAGCAACGGCATGAAAGATTCTCCGGAATATGTGTTCCGTCTGATGGACGCCTTGGAGCAGACCAATATCCGCCGCTATATGTTGCCTGACACATTGGGTGTATTGAACCCGCTGCAGGTCATCGAGTTCATGCGCAAGATGGTGAAACGCTATCCGCATGCCCATTTCGACTTCCATGCCCACAATGACTATGACCTTGCCGTGAGCAATGTGCTTGCCGCCGTACTTAGCGGTTGTAAGGGACTGCATACTACCATTAACGGCCTGGGCGAACGCGCCGGCAATGCTCCGCTTGCCAGTGTGCAGGCTATCCTGAAAGACCACTTCAATGCCATTACCAACATTGACGAAAGCCGTCTGAACGACGTAAGCCGTGTGGTGGAGTCCTACTCGGGCATCGTCATTCCCGCCAATAAACCGATTGTTGGCGAGAATGTATTTACCCAAGTGGCAGGCGTCCATGCCGACGGTGACAATAAAAGTAACCTCTACTGCAACGACCTCCTGCCCGAACGCTTTGGCCGCAAGCGAGAGTATGCCCTGGGCAAGAACAGTGGTAAAGCCAATATCCGGAAGAATCTGGAGGACTTGGGATTGCAACTGGATGAAGATGCCATGCGCAAAGTGACCGAACGCATCATTGAACTGGGCGACAAGAAAGAGCTGGTGACGCAAGAAGACCTGCCCTATATTGTTTCGGACGTACTGAAGCACGGAATGGCAGAAGAACGCGTCAGCCTTAAGAGCTATATTGTGAATCTGGCGTATGGATTGAAGCCGATGGCTACGTTGAAGATAGAAATCAACGGAAAGGAATATGAGGAAAGTTCCAGTGGAGATGGCCAGTATGATGCTTTTGTGCGCGCTTTGCGCAAGATATATAAAGTGACACTGGGTCGTAAGTTCCCGATGCTGACAAACTATGCCGTGACCATTCCTCCCGGCGGGCGTACCGATGCCTTTGTGCAGACGGTTATTACCTGGAGTTTTGAAGATACGATATTCCGTACACGCGGATTAGACGCAGACCAGACGGAAGCGGCTATCAAGGCGACGGTGAAGATGCTGAATATTATAGAAGACGAATACGAATCATAAAAATGAATCTCATGGAGAAAAAGAAATCGTTTTTTGAGAGGCGTCCTTATGTATGCTATGCGTTGTATGCAGGCTTGCTTTTTGCTTTCAACCTCTTTCTGCGTTGGTGGAGCGGCGAGTTGGATGCGGACGAGTATCTTATGTCAGCCATCAATACCCTTATATTGACGGCAGGTTTTGTGTGGGGTGACCGGTATCGCCGCAAGAATCTTGCAAACAAAAAGAAGATAGATGAACTTTTAAATAATAAATAAAACAATGGATTTTAAAATTGCAGTGTTGGCCGGTGACGGTATCGGCCCCGAAATCTCTACCGTAGGCGTGGATGTGATGACTGCCGTGTGTGAGAAGTTTGGACATAAAGTGAACTATGAATATGCCATCTGCGGTGCAGACGCGATAGACAAGGTGGGTGACCCGTTTCCCGAAGCCACTTATGAGGCTTGTAAAAATGCGGATGCTGTATTGTTCTCTGCCGTAGGTGACCCGAAATTCGACAATGACCCTACTGCCAAAGTGCGTCCCGAGCAGGGCTTGCTGGCTATGCGCAAGAAACTGGGACTGTTTGCCAACATCCGTCCCGTGCAGACCTTCAAATGTCTGCTCCATAAGTCTCCCCTTCGTGCGGAACTGGTGGATGGTGCCGATTTCCTTTGCATCCGCGAACTGACCGGTGGCATGTACTTCGGTGAGAAATACCAGGACAATGACAAGGCGTATGATACGAACATGTATACCCGTCCGGAGATTGAGCGTATCCTGAAAGTCGGATTTGAATATGCCATGAAACGCAACAAACATCTTACGGTGGTGGATAAAGCCAATGTGCTTGCCTCTTCCCGTCTTTGGAGACAGATTGCCCAGGAGATGGCACCGCAGTACCCCGAGGTGACAACCGACTATATGTTTGTGGACAACGCCGCCATGAAGATGATTCAAGAGCCGAAATTCTTTGACGTAATGGTTACGGAAAATACGTTTGGTGATATTTTGACGGACGAGGGTTCCTGCATCAGTGGCTCTATGGGATTGCTGCCTTCTGCTTCTACGGGAGAGAGCACGCCGGTATTCGAACCTATCCATGGTTCCTGGCCGCAGGCGAAAGGCTTGAATATAGCCAATCCGCTGGCGCAAATTTTGTCTGTAGCCATGCTTTTCGAATACTTCGACCTGAAAGAGGAGGGGGCGTTGATTCGCAAGGCAGTGGATGCTTCACTCGATGCGAATGTACGTACACCGGAGATTCAAGTAGAAGGTGGCGACAAATACGGTACCAAGGAAGTGGGCGCGTGGATTGTAGACTATCTTAAGAAGTCTTGATAGCAGTGTCCCATTACCGTTCTGTTCATCAGTAACTTCTCACTGCAAAGTTCTGCAAACCTTTTGCAGTGTCACTGCAAAGCTGTTACAGTCGCGCTGCAAAGCAGTTGCAGTACCACTGCAAACCTATTTGCAGTAACGCTGCAGCTCGTTTGCAGTATTACTGCAAAAAGCATGCACCATCTTTGCAGTGGGAAGTCGCTGATTGTCAGATATGGTTCTTCCCATTCTTCCTTCTTCAATCGTTTCATATCCTTTCATCCTTTTTATTCGTGTTAAGCTTTGATAGATGGCAGTATAATCTTTCCTTTCCCGCACGGTTTATTTCTTGGAATTTCCATATCTTTGTCAGCATATCCATGTTACAATAAGTGTGTACGGGAAGAATGTATTAGACAGTGAGATTATGGCGAAAATTGCAAAGAACCTGACGGAGTTGATTGGGCATACTCCTTTGATGGAATTGGCTGAATACAGCCGTAAATACGGATTGAAAAGAAATATTGTGGCCAAGCTGGAATCTTTTAATCCGGCGGGAAGCGTGAAGGACCGTGTGGCATTTGCCATGATTGAGGATGCCGAGGCACGCGGGGCTTTGAAACCCGGAGCCACGATTATTGAACCTACCAGTGGCAATACCGGCGTGGGACTGGCGATGGTGGCAACCATCAAGGGATACCATTTGATATTGACCATGCCGGAGACCATGAGTGTGGAACGCCGTAATCTGTTGAAAGCCTTGGGTGCGGAGATTGTACTGACCGACGGGCTGACAGGTATGGCCGGCTCCATTGCCAAAGCGAAAGAACTGCGGGATGCGATACCCGGTGCGGTTATTCTGCAGCAATTTGAGAATCCCTCCAATGCCAAGGCGCATGAACATACTACGGGGGAAGAAATCTGGACGGACACGGATGGTAAAGTTACTGTTTTTGTTGCCGGTGTGGGCACGGGCGGTACGGTCTGTGGAGTGGCGCGTGCCTTGAAGAAACATAATCCGGAGGTCTATGTTGTGGCTGTAGAACCGGCCTCCTCTCCGGTTTTGGAAGGAGGCGAAGACGCACCGCACCGCATCCAGGGGATTGGGGCCAATTTTATTCCTTCCATTTATGATGCTTCTGTAGTAGACGAGATTATTCCGGTGCCCGATGACGAGGCCATTCGTGGAGGACGAGAGCTGGCTTCTACGGAAGGCTTGCTGGCTGGTATCTCATCCGGTGCGGTGGTATATGCGGCACGGTTGCTGGCCGAACGCCCTGAATTTGCGGATAAAATGATTGTTGCCCTACTGCCCGATACGGGGGAACGCTATTTGTCAACAGAACTGTTCGCTTTCGATACTTATCCTTTGGAATAAATACGAAACTATTATATGAAGAAACTTATTTTTTCTTTCCTCTTGTGTGGAGCCACGATGTTCCCTGCCTTTTCACAAACCTATCAGGAACTGAGCGAACGTGCGGTTGCAGCCACGGAGCAAGACAGCTTGTCATTGGCCGAAACATACATTGAACAAGCTTTGAAAATGGAGCCCGCCAATCCTCATAATGCTTTGCTGTTCTCCAACTTGGGTACGATACAGCGTCGGCAGCACCGGTATGAGCAGGCCCTTGACTCGTATACTCTGGCATTGAACATTGCTCCGCGTGCCATACCTGCCCTGATGAATCGTGCCGCTCTTTATCTTGAGTTGGGGAAGGATGATTTGGCCCGGATAGACTATTCTTTGGTGCTGGATATAGAGAGCGATAATCAGGAAGCCTTGCTGATGCGTGCCTATATCTATATGCGGCAGCGTAACTATAATTTTGCAAAGTCTGATTATGAACGTCTGCTGAAACTTGCCCCCCAGAGCTACAATGGCCGCCTGGGGTTGGCTACACTGGAGCAGAAGGAGGGTAAATTCGAAGCGGCACTTTCGATATTGAATGCCATGATTGCAGAAAAAGGAGGAGAAACTACCCGGCTTACTACCCAACAATATGCCGTACTTTACGTGGCACGTGCAGGTGTGGAGCAGGATATGAAACATGTGGACCTGGCCATGATGGACTTGGAAGAAGCTATCAAACTGGATTCTTCACAGACAGAAGCCTATTTGATACGGGGGCAAATTTACCTTTCTCAAAAGAAAAAGGAGTTGGCAAAACGTGACTTCGAAAAAGCTATTTCGCTTGGCGTACCGCAAGGCGACCTCAGGGATTTGCTGTTGCAGTGTAAATAATATTCAACTGTATTTCCGTATCAGTTCCACAAACTCTTTTCCATATTTCTTCTTCTTATATTCACCGATACCGCTGATATTACCAAATTCTTCTATGGTAGTGGGGCGAGAGGTGCTGAGTAGGTGGAGCACTTTGTCGGACAGTACGATATAGGCAGGAAGTGCTTCCTGGTCGGCAAGGCGTTTGCGGAGAGTGCGGAGAGCCTCGAAAAGTTCCCCGCTTTCTGTATTGGGCAATCCCAATGGCAATTCTTTGGTTGGAACTGTAGCCTTGCGTTTACGGCCTTTTGTAGCTTGTACAGCTTCCTCGCGGCGGATGGTGACAAGCAGGGCGCGTGCTCTGCCAAACAAGACATCTGTTCCGCTTTGAGTAATTTTCAGATGGTTGTTTTCATTGTAGGCTATTTCGAAATAGCCGAGTTGCAACATTTGCAGAAGGTAGTCATGCCAATCTCTGGCGGGTACTTCACGCCCGGCTCCAAAGGTCTTAAGGCGATGGTATCCTCTTTCCGTAACTTCAGAACTCATGTTTCCTCGGAGGATGTCCACTAAAATACCGGTCCCTATCTGTTGCTCGGAACGCGCGATTGCACTAAGTGCCTTTTGTACGATTATTGTACCATCGAAACGTTCGGGAGGATTTTTGCATACATCACAGTTTCCACAGTCGCAAGTCGTATTTTCACCGAAATAGCTTAACAGAATGCGGCGGCGGCAGATATCTGCTTCCGCATATTGCTGCATGCGTTGCAGTTTTTCCAGGTTGATGCTTTGTTGTCCGCTGTCCGTTGCGAATTTAGTGAGCAGAATGAGGTCGGCCAGTGAATAGAACAAAAGGGTGTCACTGGGCATTCCGTCTCGTCCGGCACGTCCTATTTCCTGATAGAAACTTTCAATGCTTTTGGGCAAATTGTAATGAATTACCCAGCGCACATTGCTTTTGTCAATTCCCATTCCAAAGGCGATGGTGGCGCATACCACTTGCATACGGTCATTGATGAAGTCGTCTTGTGCTTCATCTCTTCGTGCCGGCGACAGTCCTGCATGATAGACCGCCGACTTTATCCCTTGTTTTTGAAGCATTTGTGCCACTGTCTCAGTCTTGCTGCGGCTCATGCAATAAATGATGCCGCTCTCTCCCGGATGGCGGGCGATGAAGTCGAGGATGGCTTTGCTTTTTTCCTTCTGCTGGTAACCTCTTTTTACGGTAAGACTCAGGTTGGGACGGTCGAAAGATGAAATGAAAATTCTTGGTTGGTTGAGGTGTAGCTGTTTAATAATATCTTCACGGGTTATTTTGTCGGCTGTGGCAGTAAGTGCAATGATGGGAACCTGGGGAAACAGTTGGTGAAGGATGCCCATCTGTGTATATTCCGGACGGAAATCGTGTCCCCATTGTGAGATGCAGTGAGCTTCATCAATGGCGAAAAGGGAAATATGCATATCCCTTAACAGATAGTTGGCTTCCGCCAATAATTTTTCAGGAGAAATATATAGCAGTTTCAGCTTGCCTTCCATGCATGCACGTCGTAGGGAAGCATTCTCTGTTTCATCATTATTGCTGTTCAGTGCACCGGCCGCGATGCCGTTTGCACAGAGCGTTTCCACTTGGTCCTTCATCAAGGAAATGAGCGGAGAAACCACTACCGCCGTGCCTTCACTCAATAGGGCGGGAAGTTGGTAGCAGATGGATTTTCCACCTCCCGTAGGCATCAGTACCAATGCGTCTTTACGGTCCATCAGATGGCGTATGATGTCTTCTTGTAAGGGGCGGAAACTGTCGTAACCGAAATATGTCTTGAGCGTTTGTAGCATAATCTGGCAGTATGGATTTCTTCCGGCAAAGGTACACTAATTATTGCATATACTACAAATGTAAAGTCATCAAGATTTTGTATCATATGAGTTTCTACAAAAGGTTAAAGTTTCTTATTAATGGCTGAATTGACCTACTTTTCAACCTTTTTCGTTGTTTATTTATCAAAAATATATACGGGAAAAGTTGTGTATTAAAAAAAAATGTCTGACTTTTGTAAAGTCTAAGGGGCTAACCCTTTGGATTTTCCGATTTTAAACAACCCTAACCAGTTAATTCAATGAGTGATTTAGAAAACAATGCCCAGGAAAAAGGAACGAAGAAACGTCCTTACAACCTGCGCGAAAAGAAAGAAAAGGATGCTGCCTACCGTTCTTTGATAAGGCCGGAATTGGCAGATGAGTTGTATGACAAGATATTGAATATCGTTGTTGTACAAAAGAAGTACAGAGATGCTGATTATTCCGCTAAGGATTTGGCGAAAGAATTGCAGACCAATACCCGCTATTTATCTGCAGTGGTGAATTCACGCTTCGGCATGAACTACTCTTGCCTGCTGAATGAATATAGAGTAAAAGAAGCGCAGCATTTGTTGACAGACAAAAGATATGCTGACAAGAATGTAGAGGAGATCAGTACGATGGTCGGCTTTGCAAATCGTCAGTCTTTTTATGCTGCTTTCTATAAAAATGTAGGTGAGACTCCTAATGGATATCGTAAAAGACACGCAGAAAAAGAAGCTAAGAAGAAATAATTCTGTATGACTGAATGAATAAAAAGGAAATATTCCGGAACAGTTGTTTCGGGATACTTCCTTTTCTTCTTTTTTAATACCAATCTATATACTCCCGACACATGAAGAAACAACTAATTTCTATGGTGACTGCCCTTTCTCTATTGACGGCTTGTGGCGGAAATCCGAAAACAACTGCTGAGGCAGAAAAATTTGACTATACAGTGGAACAATTTGCAGATTTACAGATTTTACGTTACCGCGTACCAGGTTTTGAGGATTTGTCCCTCAAACAAAAAGAATTGGTTTATTATTTGACGGAAGCGGCTTTGCAGGGCAGAGACATTCTTTTCGACCAGAATGGCAAGTACAACCTGACGATTCGCCGGATGCTGGAAGCTGTCTATACCGGCTATAAGGGAGATAAGAATACTCCTGATTTCAAGGCTATGGAAGTGTACCTCAAGCGGGTATGGTTCTCTAACGGCATTCATCATCACTATGGTAGCGAAAAGTTCGTTCCGGGATTTACTCCCGAATTCTTCAAGCAGGCTGTACAGAGTGTGGATGCAGCTACGTTGCCGCTTGCCGAAGGACAGACTGTGGAACAACTGTGCGAGGAAGTGTTCCCCGTTATTTTCGACCCCACGGTGATGCCCAAACGGGTGAACCAAGCTGCCGGTGAAGATTTGGTTTTGACTTCCGCATGCAATTATTACGAGGACGTGACGCAGCAGGAGGCCGAAGATTTCTATAATGCCTTGAAGAATCCGCAGGATGAAACTCCTGTTTCCTATGGTTTGAACAGCCGTTTGGTGAAAGAGAATGGTAAGATTCAGGAGAAAGTATGGAAAGTGGGTGGCTTGTATGGACAGGCACTTGAGAAGATTGTCTACTGGCTGAAGAAGGCGGAAGGAGTTGCCGAGACTCCCGAGCAGAAGGCGGTGATAGCCAAACTGATGGAATTCTATGAAACCGGCGATTTGAAGACATTCGATGAATATGCCATTTTGTGGGTGAAGGATTTGAATTCACGCATTGACTTTGTGAACGGTTTTACCGAAAGTTATGGTGACCCGCTCGGCATGAAGGCAAGCTGGGAATCTCTGGTGAATTTTAAAGATTTGGAAGCTACC
>OLOP01001226.1_pt1 | contig 17479 bp, 15 predicted proteins | sample 1672381 | NCBI WGS metagenome assembly OLOP01 (sample SAMEA3136678, study PRJEB25190) | human gut metagenome | biome: human gut; feature: human-associated habitat; material: faeces | place: Austria | collected 2013 | reverse complement strand
ATTCAACCTCGTAGTATTTACTATTTCTCAATGGGATTTAGTTTTACAATTGAGCTTTTTTAAAAAATATATGAATTTATTTAAATAAATCATTAACACAGTATTTACACACAAGTCATATAATATTGACTTGAAATACATAAAATACTATAAATAAAAGAACAATCGATATTCAATCCAACACGAATCGTCTCAATGTTTACAATTATACGACAACACATTTCATTTACTTTTCTCAAAGAAAGAAAATTTCGGGCTACTTTCATATATAAAAAAAATATAATTTAAATTAAAAAAGGAGCCTACACTCCTTAATCGATAACTAGATTCTTTATACCATTTTGTTTTGCACAATCATAGAACTCCTGCATCTTTTCACTAGAATACATTTTTGGATTCTCTTTAAAACAATACTCCATATCTAAATACGCATATTTAGATTGAGCTAGAGGATTATAATTCAAGATTTCATAATGTACATCTTCATAACAAGAAACTAAAAAATTTGAAATCGAAGAAATATTCTCAAAAGAAGCCATCATAGTCGGAATCAAAGGCGTACGAACGATCACGTGTTCTTTTTTATTACTCTGAAGTAAATACGCAATATTCTTTAATACTTTTTCATTTGAAACACCCGTATATTTTTTATGCAAATTTTCATCATACAATTTACAATCACAATAAATCTGATCCAAGTAAGGTAAAGCCCGCTTTACATTCTCTAAATCCGTATATAGACTTGTTTCAATAGCTGTATGAATTCCTTTTTCCTTACAAGCCTTTAATAAATCAATCAAAAAATCACTTTGTAAAAAGGGTTCTCCCCCTGAGAAAGTAACTCCACCTTCTCTTTTAAAGAATATTTCATCCTTTAAAATTTCCTGAACACATTCCTCTACCGTATATTCTTTGGCATCCATACTCAAAGCTAAAGTAGGACACACATCACAAATCGCATTCCAATCTTCTTTTGCGTTTCTTGAAATACAAATTTTATGATCTACACATCTTACTCCACCCTGTTTTGATGCATGTACACAACTAAGACAATGCATACACTTGGATTCCATATATAAAACTTGTGGTAAATAAGACAATCCTTCTGGATTTTGACACCACTTACAGCGAAGTGGACACCCCTTAAAAAACACCGTTGTACGAATTCCTTTTCCATCGTGTGTCGCAAAACGCTTTATATCAAATATATATCCTTTAGATGTTGTCATAACTTGTCCTTGCGATAATTTCATCCTGCAACTCTCCAGCAAGCTCTGTAAAATATGCAGTATAACCAGCAACACGAACCGTCAAAGAGCGATATTGATCCGGATGTGCTTTGGCATTTAATAAATCTTCTTTACGAACCACATTAAACTGAATGTGTGGAATCTCTAAGTCAACAAATGTACGCATAAAATTCGCAAACTTATCAATACCCGATTCCGTCTTAAAGAATTCTGGTAAAAACTTCATATTTAATAAGCCACCATTTGTTGTACAAGAATTATCTAAATGCGATACCGATTTTAAGACTGCTGTAGGACCCTTTAAATCACGACCATACACAGCCGATAATCCACCATCTGCCAAAGGCGTTTGGGCAAGCCTTCCATCACAGCTAGCCCCTACATTTTCTCCCATAGGAACATGGGCACTCACCGTATACATTCCTGTATGATATTCTCCATTACGATAGGTTGTATATTTTCTTAATTTATTTCTAAAATTCAATGCCCATTTTGCACCAAGCTCATCCACCCATTCCACATCATTTCCATACTTAGGTGCACGATTTAGTAACATCTGGCGCATGACTTCATTGTTTGAAAAATTGGATTGTAACGCATCTTCCAAATCCGTTGCATCAATTTTCTTTTCATCATATACAAGCTTCTTTAAAGCCGCCAAACTATCTGCAAGGTTTGCCACCTGAATCATTTGAATACCCGACAAATTATAATGCGCACCACCACGCGTGACATCCATACCTTTTTCCATGCAATCATCAATGACGCTTGATAAGAAGGCTGTTGGTAAAATATCAATATGTGCTTTTTCCACTTCTTCTAAACATGGAATCATTTTATCAATAAAATAATCCATCATTTTTTCAAAGGCAGATTCTAAATCAGAAAACGAAGTATATGTACTTAAAGCCCCATAATCAGGCCCCATTTGTTTTCCCGTCAACAAACAACGACCATGATTCAAAGTAAGTTCTAACACTTTATTCATATTAAACATGCCCGAATCCGACCAACCTAAATTATTGCCTTGTGTTGTAAGTTCCACACAACCAACAATCGCATAATCCATGGCATCAAAATGTGATATACCTAAATCTTCCATCGCCTTAATAATTGCCTTATCATTGAAAAATTGTGGCATTCCACTTCCTTTTGAAACAACTCGAATCGCATGTTTTAACAGTTCATCATTCGTATGTTCATGAAGTCGAACGGATAAGTTGGGTTGTGGAAGACCAATATCTTCTTGTGCATTTAAAAACAAATGACTCAATTCATTACTAAAATCGTTTCCATTTTGATCTTGTCCACCAACACAAATATTGAATCCAATTGGAAAACCTGCAAAATATTTAGCACTATGCGCATTTCTTAGATATACAATCTCATTGAATTTCAACCATAAACATTCAATCAATTCTAAAGCTTCACTTTCTTTTAACATACCTGAATCTATATCTTGTTTATAGTAAGAATATAAAGTTTCATCTAAACGCCCCGGAGAAAAACTAGATGCATTACTTTCCATGTGTAATACGACAAATAAAAACCATAATGACTGCAACGCTTCATGAAATGTTACGGCAGGTTTATAAGCCAGATTTTTACAAATCTTTGCGACAGCTTTTTTATTCATTTCCAAAGCTAAATCATGATAGCGAAGCATAAACTTCTGTACACCTTGCATCACTAAAATAACACATTCATAGAATTCTTTTTTTGATTCAGAACATGTTTTTAAATGATTTCTAGCTAAATCAATATAGCCTTGTGGACCAAGTTCTAACCATTCCTTTACATTCGGACAAATATGCCCCTGCGCATGATCGGTTTGATTAACTTTTACTACTTTAGAAATTGCACTAATTTCATTACCAAAACGATTCTTAATAACATCCTCTAAACTTTTACCTTTCCAATATGGAACAATCACTTTACGAAAAGTCTCAATGTCTTCAGGACGAACATTAAACTTATCTTGAGGACGTGTTGGAATCGTTTCAAATTCACGATCCACCCAAGAAATTCCACTTTCTGGAAATACAACACCATAACGAACACCTTTTGTTCGATTTCCCACAATCAACTCTTCAGGTTCCATACCAATTTCAATTTCATTTAACGCGTTATACAAAGAAAGTGCACGCTTATAAGGAATCGATTTATCTTCATTTTCTTGATATGTTCGTGTAATAATCAAAGCTTGCTCAATACTTACAAAGCGTGGTTGAGATAACATTTTATCTTTCAGAATAGAAATACGATTTAACATAGTAAGTCCTCCATCTACAATTAGATTATAAAAAGAACTATGATCAAAATCAATAGTTCCTTATTACTTTTTATTATTTTTTATTGTTTGTAAAATTCCATAAAACGCATCCACTTTGGCATATTCATAATTTCCCATTTGATAAAATTTATCCGAATCCGCCAACATATAGGCCTTTTTCGATTGTTTTAAAACAATACGCTTTGTTTGACCATCATTCGGCATATAGGTCATAACACTTTTGGACTCTAAATCTATACCAACCACACCTAAAAAAGCTAAATCAAAATGAAATCGTTGAAGAAATTCATCGCACATATTACCCACAAAACCATTTCTTGCATAATCAAATTCTCCACCAATGAAAATAGAATGAATTTGACTTGTAGAAAGAATCTGAATTACATCCAACATATTCGTAACGACTGTAATACCTGAAATAGGTCTTAACACTAATAATTTAGCTAATTCAATATTCGTAGTCGAAATATCCAAAAAGACTGTCATATTTGGTTCAATCAAATCATAAGCCATTTGCGCTATTTTTTGTTTCTCCTTACTATTCACACTCTTTCTAGAATTGGCATCCTCTAAATGAACATTTAAACGATTCAATATCGCTCCACCATAAATCTTTTTACATTTCCCTTTCGATTCTAAAAAAGCTAAATCTTTACGAATTAAATCGGGTGTTACACCAAAACGTGTACTTAAATCTTTTACCAACACTTTACCATTCTCTTGTAAATCTTCTAAAATTAAATTTTGTCTTTCTTCTACAAACATACTCATCACCTGTTTAAATATTATATCATTTTTGTGATATACTAAGAAACATCGAGGTACTACAAATGAATAAAAACGGAAATTTTAAAAGTACGGTAGGATTTGTGCTTGCCTGTGTAGGTTCTGCCGTGGGAATGGGAAACATATGGATGTTTCCATATCGTTTAGGACAATATGGAGGAGCTGCCTTTCTGATTCCATATTTAATTTTTATCGCCTTATTTGGTCTTGTTGGTTTATCGGCTGAATTTGCGCTAGGAAGAATGGCAAAAACCGGAACGTTAGGTGCTTATACATATTGTTGGAAGAATAAATTTGGTAAATATATTGGATGGCTTCCATTACTTGGATCTCTTGAAATTGCGATTGGATACAGTGTCATTTTAGGATGGGTATTTCGCAGCATTCAAGGTGTAGTCACAAACGAACTACTCACGAATAGTATTCCAGCTTTCTTTACGAATATGACACAATCCTTTTCAAATGTACCATGTCACTTTTTAGTCTTGTTTATTACTTGTTTATTGTTATTCACAAGTGCTACAAATGCCATTGAAAAAGTCAACAAAGTATTGATGCCAGCCTTCTTTATTTTATTTATATTCCTTGCCATTCGTGTCAGCTTATTTGACGGTGCTATCGAAGGTTATAAATTTTTGTTTGTTCCTAAATGGGAATGTTTACTCAACAAAGAAACATGGATCATGGCCATGGGACAAGCTTTTTTCTCCTTATCCATTACTGGTTCTGGAATGATTGTATACGGAGCATATTTAAAGGATGATGTGGATATTCCAAAGGCAAGTATGCAGACGGCTATATTTGATACAATTGCTGCAATGCTAGCGGCACTTGCCATTATGCCTGCCGTATTTTCTTTTGGCATTGATCCCGTTAGTGGCCCTAGTTTAATGTTTATAACCCTTCCTGAAGTATTTAAACAAATGCCACTCGGCAATCTCTTTGCCCTATTCTTCTTTATTTCAGTAGCTTTCGCCGGAATCACAAGTTTAATCAACATGCTTGAAGCTGTGTGTGAGTCTTGGCAAAATCGCTTTACAATTTCTAGAAAAAAAGCGGTTTTACTTTGCAGCTTGATCACATTCATCGTTTCTGTATGTATTGAAAATGGAGATATTGTAGGTAAATGGATGGATGTTGTCACAATCTATATTATTCCTTTTGCAGCACTACTTGGAGCCATAACTATTTACTATGTTTTAGGATGGAATGCTTTAAAACAAGAATTAGACAAAGGAAGAAAAAAGCCGGTTGGACCGACTTTTAAATTCTTAGGTAAATATGTTTATGTATTTCTTGCCATCATTATTTTGATTTTGGGAATTCTTTATAACGGTATTGGCTAAGCGTTTCTAAATCTTTCCAAGTAAATACACAGTCCTCTAGTATCATATAGCTATGAGGGCTGTTTTCTTTTGGAATTGAAACAGATCCTGGATTCATATAAATAATACCATCTCGATCTTCAATTGCAGGAATATGTGTATGTCCACTTAGTAATATATCCCCCATTTTTAATTTAACAGGTTCTAAATGCCCATGTGTACAATAGATAAAAAGCCCGTTTATATCCAACACAGAATAATCTGCTAAACATGGAAAATCCAATACCATTTGATCAACTTCGCAATCACAATTTCCACGAACACATAAAATCGAGTCTGATATGGAATTCAACATCTCAATCACTTTTTTAGGTGCATACTCTTTTGGCAGATCATTTCTAGGTCCATGATATAAAATATCCCCCAATAAGATCAATCGATCTGGTTTTTCGTATTTGTAAGCATCCATTAGTTTTTGACAATAATAACTTGAACCATGGATGTCACTTGCGATCATATACTTCATTAAATTTCACTCCCCTTTAAGAAAAAAGAATGCCGAAGCATTCTTTTATTTATTATTCACCTTTTTCTAAAGCTAATGTACGAGTTGTTAAATCACATACTTCAGTTGGTCCATAATATTGGATTGCTCCTGGATAAGTATATGCAGTTTCAACAGCCCATGTATCACGGTTTGCTTCGAAGAATTTGAATGGTTTTCCATCTAATTCAACCAATGCTTTTTTGATAACTGGTTTATCTTCACCATTACGACGTTCGATATTCATCATCTTAGTGATTGGCATACCACCAGCAACCCATTCTTCAGCTGGTTTAGATAAGTTAGATACTTTTGATAAATATCCATTATATCCGTATTGGATCAACATAAATGCGTTGTATCCTAATGAGTAGCAGTAGTCAGCATCAAAGTTTGATGGGAATGCACAACGTCCTTCGTATCCGAAGAAGTGGTGTAATGCATTGAATTTACCTGTAAATCCTCTTTCAGTTAATTTATCTTTAACTAAAGCTGAGAACAATTTTTCTGACTCAATTAAAGATACCTGTACGTTTCCGTGTGGATCTCTTTCTAAGAATAATTGTTGTTGGATAGTTTGAGGTAAGATTGCGAATACAGCCATTGATTCAGCAGTTAAACCTTTTTCAATGAATGCATATTTTTCTTCCCAGCTACCTAATGCATTAAATTCTTCTGTTTTGTTTCCAGCTAATAATTCGTTGATTTCAGCAATCAATGCTTTAAATTCTGGAACAAATTCAACTACACCTTCAGGGATGATTGCAACACCGAAGTTGTTTCCATTTGCAGAACGTTTTTCAACAGCATCTGCAATATAGTCAGCGATTTCAGATAAAGATTGTTTTTTAGCAGCAACTTCTTCTGAAATTAAGCGAATGTTTGGTTGAGTTTCTAAAGCACATTCCAAAGCTACGTGACTTGCACTACGTCCCATAACTTTTACAAAGTGCCAGTATTTTTTAGCAGAGTTTGCATCACGTTCGATGTTTCCGATTAATTCACTATATGTTTTAGTTGCAGTATCGAATCCAAATGAACATTCGATGTCTTCGTTTTTCAAGTCACCATCGATAGTTTTTGGACAACCGATAACTTGAACACCTGTATTGTGAGCAGCAAAGTATTCAGCTAATACAGCAGCGTTTGTATTTGAGTCATCACCACCGATAATTACGATAGCAGTGATTCCGTGTTTTTCACAAACTTTTGCAGCAACTGCGAATTGTTCTTCAGTTTCTAATTTTGTACGTCCAGATCCGATAATATCAAATCCACCCGTATTTCTGTATGCATCGATATATGCATCATCGAATTCTACATAGTTGTCTTCTAATAATCCAATAGGACCATTTTTAAATCCGTAAAGAACGTTTTCTTTACTAGTAGCTTTTAATGCATCGTATAGACCACAAATAACATTGTGTCCACCAGGTGCTTGTCCACCAGATAAGATTACACCTACAACTTGTTTTTTAGCTGCAGAAGTATTTTCTCCTTTTTCGAATGTGATTTCTTTTTCTCCGTAAGTGTTAGGGAATAAAGCCGCGATTTTTTCTTGGTCTGCAACACTTTGAGTTGCGTTTCCTTCCTTAACACAGATTTCTGAAATACCATTTCTTAACATTCCAGGCAATTTTGGACTGTATTGGTATCTAGCTTTTTGAAGTGGTGATTGATTCATTTTTATATCTCCTTTTCAATTTATACCTACATTAAAAATTTTATAACACTTTGCCCAAAAAGTAAATAGAGCACCCCATCCAAGGCCTTTATTCAAGGTTTGAATTTAAATATTCCTTACTAATTTCTTTTTGTAGATACTCAAAAAACAATCCAATATGATACCCATCCGCTACGGCATGCGCAATTGTGATATTTACAGGCATTTGATAATTATCATCATATTTTCCAGCAGTGATGATTGGAAAGAAGGCAGCACCACCATTGACCATACGACTTGAAACCGCAGTAAATGCAGTCCATGGTGTACATGATACACAATAAAAGTTAGCTGGTTGGCCCGATTTTACCTTAATGCCTCTTTTGGTTTTACCTAATTCCATATCAGAAGTAATATTCTTGTAGAAAGAACCAAAATCGTCTGTAAAATCCGTCCAACAATCCGAAAATGTATGATCTTCTTCATGGAAAATCGTATAATTTGGAACTAAAGAATCCCACACACATAAATCTCCATTTTTATCTTTAAACATTTTAAAGTTCTCAATTCGATTTAACACTTTAGTCACACAATAAATCAACGTTGGATAAAATTTATATCCATTTGTATGACAAAAAGTTAATAACTCACTCACATCAATATTGGCCGTCATATTCACTTCAACATTTAAACTGTTTGTATAATACAAATAATGCTCTTTACGACACCAATTTTCTAAATCAATCTTCTTATATCTACACATAAAATCTCCTATATCATCGTCATAGTTACAGTACCCACTGTAATCAAAATTAAACCTAACAATGCCTTCTTAGATAGCTTTTCATGAAATACAACACGAGAAAAAATAATCGTCACTAATATACTCAATTTATCAATGGGCACAACGATGCTTGCAGGTCCATCCTGTAAAGCACGATAGAAACATAGCCAAGATCCTCCTGTTGCAAAACCAGATAAGATGATAAACAAGAGTTCTTTTCGATCGACTTCTTTTATTTGGGACTGCTTATTTTTCACAAAGACCATTAGCCAGGCCATAACTAAGACAACACTTGTACGAATGGCCGTACCTAAATTAGAATCAATTCCAGAAATACCAATCTTACCTAAAATTGATGTAAGGCTCGCAAATACAGCTGACAAAATCGCATACATCAACCAGCTTTTATCTGAAGTATTAGATTCAACATCCTCTTTTCGAGTAATCATCAACATTGTACCTACACCGATCATGCATACACAGCCAATTTTAGCTAAAGACAATCCTTCATGAAAGAAAATACAAGCCAATAGAATCGTTAAGATTGTACTGGATTTATCAATAGGAACCACCTTATTCACATTCCCATTTTGTAAAGCCTTAAAATAACATAGCCAGCTAGCTCCTGTTGCGATTCCAGACAAAACTAGAAACAACAAAGTTTTTCCACTGATATCCGTAATACCGGATATAGTTCCAGTTAAAAGAACAAGAATCCACGAAAAAACTAAAACCACAATGGTACGTATGGCGGTTGCCACATCTGAATCTGTTTTTGAAATCCCACATTTTGCGAGTATGGAAGTAATTCCTGCAAAAAAGGCAGAGCCTGTCGCATACAAAATCCACATAGTATCACCCTACAAAATGATATACCACTAACCACTTTAATACAAAGACAAAAAGGAAGCAGTGTCTAAACTACTTCCAACATATTTTCAGGATCATTGGCCGCTTTTACTTTATCATTAGCACGAACAATAATTCCAGATTCATCTATTAAGTACGTTGTACGAACCACACCCATAGATACCTTTCCATAATTCTTCTTTTCTTTCCACACATCATAAGCTTCAATCACTTTTCTTTCTGGATCTGCCAACAAAGTAAAGGCAAGGCCATACTTTTCTTGAAACTTCTTGTGTGAAGCCACCGTATCTTTACTTACCCCTAAAATGACAGCTCCTTTTTCTAAGAATTGTGGATATCTTTCAGAAAAACCACAAGCCTGTTTTGTACATCCAGCCGTATTATCCTTTGGATAAAAATATAAGATAACCTTTTTACCTTTATAATCACTCAATTTGTGCATCACACCATCTTGATCAGGCAATTCAAAATCAGGTGCTTGAATTCCAATTTCTAACATATATATTCTCCGTTCTGTTACACAAATTATAGCATTCCAAGCAATTTAAACATACCCATATGCACAAAAGGAAGCATACTTGCTTCCTAACGTTTTTTCTTACTCATTTTACTTGATCTGAACTGCGCTTGTCTTTGCGCCTTTTTTGTAGGCTTTGCGTTGAATTGTTTCTTTTCTAATACGCAAACACTTTCAATATGATCTGTATAAGGGAATAAATCCACTAATTCTAGTTTATTCGTAACATAGCCTTGTTTTCTAAATTGGTTTAAATCACGAACCTGTGTTCTTGGATCGCAAGAAATGTACAGAATCTTTCTTGGATTTAAAGCGGTTGCACACTCAATAAAATCTTTTGTCGTACCTGCACGAGGCGGATCAAGAATAATCGCATCATAATGATTGTGATATTTTCTTGCCTGGCGCATAAATTCTGTTGAATCCATCGCAACAAATTCAATATTTTTAATTTTATTTTGTTTCGCATTATATTTTGCGTTTTCAATCGCATCCGGATTGACTTCCACACCCATGACTTTCTTACAAGAATCTGTCATCGTTAAACCAATTGTACCAACACCACAATATGTATCTAGTACTGTATCCGTTTCCTTTAAATCTAACATTTTCTTAGCTAAGCCATACAATACTTCGCATTGTTCAGAATGAATCTGATAGAACGAATTGTGTGAAAACGCGATGTCTAAACCACATAACTCATCATGAATCATACCATCCCCATATAAAACAATAGCTTCATCCTGCAAAACAATACTTGTCTTTCTTGGATTGATATTTTGTACAATTGTTTTAATTTGTGGAAATTCACTCGTTAATACACGCACCATATTTTTTCTTGAAGGAAACATTTTCTGACTTGTCACAAATACAACCATCACTTCATCTGTCTTATGTCCCCAACGAATCAATACATGACGCAATAAACCAGTCCCTGTTCTTTCGTTGTACAATTCTAATTTCATAGAGCCAACAAGTTCTGTTATCTTGTTGATAATTTCATTGACAAGTTTTGGTTGCATTATACAATTTTCAGTCTTCACAACACGATGCGAATGAGGCGCATATAAACCTGAATATACTTTTCCTTTATCTTTCGCAAAACCAACAATCACTTTATTACGATAATGTGTATCATTCTTTGCCATATGCACATCGCCAACACGAACCTTTAAATGTGCTTTTTCAACCAATTCTTCCACATCTTTTTTCTTTTTATCTGCCTGCATACTCGGCTTCAGTTTTAAAAGTGAACATCCACCGCATATTTTTTCTACTTTACACTTCACTAATTTTCTCCTTTATTAAGTCAATAACCTTACTTGAATCTTTAACTTCAATTGTTTCAAATCCCAAATTACTTGCTGCAACTACATTATCTTTTCGATCATCTAAAAATAAGCATTCAGATGCCTTAAGATCATATTTTTTTAATAATATATGAAATATTTCTGGATCCGGTTTAATTTTCTTATATTCATAAGAAAAAACACCGCCATCTATATTATCAAACACACCAAGACTTCTCAAATATTTTGTGTCATCTTCTGGAATATTTGAAAGAATATATACTTTGTATCCGAATCGTTTTAAATCTTTGATATACGCAACATTATCTTTTAATGGAATCACAAATTCTATCCAATGATACATCAATTCTTTAATATTTAACTCTAACTCAGGAAATTGTTTTACTCCCTTTTCAATCATTTCTTCCACTGAATAGAGTCCTTGATCATACTCATCCCATAAAGAATCAAAATAGAATGATTTCACTTCCTCTTGTCTTTCATTAAAGAAGCTATAAATCAATTCATTTGAATCAAATTTAACCAATACATTTCCTAAATCAAATACTATATTTTTCAGCATATGCCAATTATACTTGAAAAAAACATCTAAAACAAATATGATTTTTGAAGAAAAGAGGTATGTTATGATTAAACCAATAATGAAAGATGAAGCTTTCTTAGCTATTAAGTCAGTTCCAGCTACAAAAATGGATACACAAGTGGCTCAAGATTTAAAAGATACATTACAAGCTTATAGTGATCAATGTGTAGGCATGGCTGCCAATATGATTGGTGTTTCTAAAAATATTATTATCTTTGCGATTGGACCTGCACAAATTGTGATGTATAATCCAAAAATCACAAAGAAATCTAGACCTTACAAAGTCAAAGAAGGTTGTTTATCACTAGAGGGTGAAAGAAATACAACTCGTTATGAAAATATTACTGTTGTATATCAAGATGAATCTTTTAAAAAGTGTAAACAATCCTATTCTGGTTTTATTGCTCAAATCATTCAACATGAAATTGATCACTGCAACGGTATCATCATTTAATAAAGCCAGGAAAAACCTGGCTTTTTATAGAATTTGAATAATTCGATCTTTTAGATCCTCTAAATATAAAGGTTTACTGATATGCCCATTCATACCAGCCTTGTAACATTTCTGTATATCTTGCATATACGCATTGGCACTCATCGCAAGGATTGGAATCTTTTTATCTTTTTTTCGAATTTGTATAGTCGCCTCATACCCATCCATAATAGGCATCATAAGATCCATTAGAATCAAATCTAAATTCTTGATTTGATCAAACTGTTCTACAGCCTCTTTACCATTTTTAGCCTTATACACAATAGCCCCTTCACTTTGAAGCATAAACTCTATCACTTCCATATTGATCTCATTATCTTCCACGACAAGTATAGATAGATTTTCAATGGACATTGTTTGATTTTTTAAAGATTTATTCTCAACAGGATTCAAATCAATCTCTAAAGGAAGTTGAACAATAAATTGAGTACCTTCATCAATTTTACTTTCCACCTTGATTGTGCCATCCATCTTCTTTACAAGCTCTTGCACAATACTCATACCTAAACCGGCACCATCTATACGTGTATTTTTTTGAACAAAAGGTTTGAACAATTTGTTTTGAATGAATTCTTCACTCATTCCTATTCCTGTATCTTCTACAACAAATTCAAAACAATCCGCTTTTTCTTTAACAGACAAATACACTTTACCATTTGGCTTATTGTATTTGATCGCATTGCTTAAAAGATTCAACAAGACCTTCTCAATATGTGTAGGACTACCCATCAAATGATCATGTTCTATTTGAGTCTTCATAAACAATTCAATCTTATAATTCGATGCCTGTAGATCAATAATAGTTTGAACCCTACCTAATAATTGACTTAATTCAAACGATTTATTTTCCAACACAACCGAATCCGTTTCTAATGTTCGTATATCTAAAATGTCATTTACCAAAGACAACAAGTGCGTACTTGATATCCACATCTTATCATAGGCATCTTTGATGCGTTGTTTATCATCACCACATCTTTGAATCACTTGAAGCATTCCGATAATCCCATTGATTGGTGTACGAATATCATGGCTCATACTTGCCAAGAAACGCATCTTAACTTGATTAGCCTTTGTTTCATTTTCTAAGGCGAGTTGAAGCTTTCTATTCATATCAAAATAACGCTCTGTATCATGACAACGACGAACTTGTTCCTCCTCAAAAATCCTCTCATAATATGCATTCTTTTTCTCTAATGCCAAAATTATGACATCCAAATCACAAATAACTTTGCCATATTTATATCGAGAAGATTCAACCATCAAACCTAAACGAATCTCATCCGGATGTTTAGCCATATATGAATCCATATATCGTAAGATGTCTTTGACTTGATCAAACATCTTCTGCTCTAAATAATAATCAAATAAAGCAATGCAAGCATCGATATATTCTACTGCATACATAGTCTCAATACGTTTTTCAAGTTCATCGGCACATCTTTTTAATTCAAAATCCATACCGGATTTACTAAATAATTCAACACCACAATTCAAATAATCTTCTAAAATAATATGTTTACCATTATGCTCATCTAACCCCATATAAAAAGCTTCTAGAGCCTTATCCACTTGATTTAGACTGTTGTAAATCAAAGCTAAATTCAAATAGACATAAGCACCCATATCTTCAACACAACATGGCACGTATTCTTTAGCTTTTAAAATACTATCTAAAGCCTCTTCATACTTTTCCTGCTTTACATACGTAATTGAAATATTGTTGTATTCATAACAATAATGTCCAACATCCTCATGTTCCATCGCAATCTGTAAAGCTTTTTCGTAATAATAACGACTTGAAACATTTGCCCCATCATAATAGAGCATGACACCCATTAAATTGAATGCAGAAATAAGTTCTCTTACAAATGGCATACTTTGATACTGCAAAATGATAGGTTCAATAATCTCTTTTGCCTTATTAAAATTTCCTTCATAATAATAAGCCATACCCAAATAAAAGGTGGCTGCAACCATAACTTCTAAATCATTTGAACTTTCATTTAATACATCACGATAAAAGTTTTCCTGCTCACTTAACTTTAGTTTTCCAACACCTTCTACTTCTTTCATTAATTCTTGATACTTCATAATCTTCACCTAGATTAAATGTATCATGAATGAAAAAAAAGCACAAACTCGAAAGTTTGTGCCTAGAATTATTTCACTAACAATTCACAGATCTTCTTTGAATATGCGATTGGATCTTTGATTGCGAAGCCTTCAATTAAACAAGCCTGATCATATAATACTTCAGCAACTTCTTTAACTTTATCTTTATCAGAAGCATATAAAGTCTTCAATGTTTCAAAGATTGGATGATTTGGATTGATTTCCAAAATACGCGTTGCCTTCATAGGCATTGGACTTTGGTTAGGCATATTTGCGAAGACCTTTTCCATCTCAAAAGAAATACCTTCGCCAGCCGTTAAGCATACTGGATCCTCTGTTAATTTATTTGACAATTTCACTTCAGCAACCTCATCGCCTAAAGCTTCTTTCATAAATGTCAATAAATCTTTATTTTCTTCTTTTGATTTATTTAAAGCTTCCTTTTCTTCCTCAGAATCTAAATCTAAATCTCCTTGAGCTGCATTTCTGAACGTCTTTTCTTTGTAGTTCATCAATGTCTGCATTACAAATTCATCCACTTCATCTGTTAAATAAAGAACTTCAAACTCTTTATTCTTCAATGTTTGAACAATTGGCATCTTATCAATCAATTCAACATCTTTACCAGATACAAAGTAAATATCTTTTTGATCTTCTTTCATACGAGAAACATATTCACTTAAAGTAACATATTTCTTTTCTCTTGAAGAGTAGAACAACAATAAATCTTGGAATTTTTCTTTATCCATACCATAGTTGTTGTAGACACCAAACTTCAAGTTTACACCAAATTCTTCAAAGAATTTTTCATATGCTTCACGATCTTTGGCAAGCATATTTCCAAGTTCATTCAATACTTTCTTTTCAATACGACCCGCAATCAATTTTAATTGATGATCATGTTGAAGCATTTCACGAGAAATATTTAAAGATAAATCTTGAGAATCCACTAGACCTTTCACAAAACGCAATGAATCTGGCAACAACTCTTCGGCATGATCCATAATGAATACGCCTCTACAATAGAGTTGAAGACCTTTCTTGTAGTCTTGAGAATAGAATCCTTGAGGTAAGTGTGATGGAATATAAAGTAAGGCTATAAAGCTAGTATTTCCCTCAACACTAAAATGAATCACTTTTTGAGGATCTTGATAATCATAGAAATGATCCTTGTAGAATTGATTGTATTCTTCATCTGTAATCTTCGATTTTTGACGTTTCCATAAAGGAACCATTGAGTTTAAAGTCTGATCTTCAACCACTGTTTCATATTCAGGCTTTTCACTTTCCTCAGTACCCTCTTTCATCTTCTGAGTTTCTACATTCATCTTGATTGGATAACGAATATAGTCTGAATATTTCTTAATCAATTCTTTTAACTCATATGTCTCTAAATATTGAGAATATTTTTCTTCATCTGTATCTTCTTTTAAAGTTAAAATGATTGTTGTACCATTTGTTTCCTTTGTACAAGGTGTGATTTCATAACCATCTTCACCAGTACTTACCCATTCATAAGCTTCATCACTACCTGCTTTTTTCGTAATAACACGAACATCTTTTGCGACCATAAATGCAGAATAGAATCCAACACCAAATTGACCAATGATATCGACATCTTCATTGTTGTTTTCTTCTTTTTTCTTCATTTCCTCTTTAAAAGCCAAAGAACCACTCTTCGCAATTGTACCCAAGTTTTCCTCTAACTCTTCCTTTGACATACCAATACCAGTGTCCGAAATTGTTAAAGTACGAGCTTCCTTATTTGGTTCTATACGAATCTCAAATTGGCTTGCATCTGCATGACCTTGACTTTCATAATAATATTTATCAATCGCATCACTCGCATTCGATACAAGTTCACGTAAGAAGATTTCCTTGTGTGTATAAATGGAATTGATCATCAAATCCAATAAACGTTTTGACTCCGCTTTAAACTGTTTTTTCTTAGCCATAATACCACTCCTTCATTAGCACTCTAATATTTTGCCTGCTAATACTATACAACACCTTTTTAGCAGTGTCAACACCTGTGTGCTAAACGCAAAAAAAGAATTCGACTAAACGAATTCTTAGCTTCTTTACCCACTTTTCAAATAATACTGTTAACTATTTTTTATTCATATTTGTAGCATACAATGGATTGGCTTCTCTTGTTTCACTTCCAAAAACCAACTTCAATTCTTCAAAAGCTATTTTCACGTGTTCGGGAATATCCACATGTGCAATATAATTCTTTCCATTCGGACCATAGCCATTCGCATCATCTGAAAGTCTAGGAATTTCTCCCATTAATAGATTGACATATCTATTAATCGTCCACATACCATGTATATTTTCTTCATAAACTAATTCATCATTCTGATTCAATACTTTAGCACAATAAGTAGCATAATTAATGATTGTCACATCCTCCTTGACATATTTTTTTAATCCTGCAGCCATGCGCCTTTGCATAGAAGCATCCTGACTTAGAATGATACTATTAAAAGAAATATTGTTTTCTTTCAATAAATCCAAAAGATACGTAATATTATTGCCACAATTTGTAGACTTGGTTTCTAGATAGTCCGCCTTGCATCCATATACATGTTTAATATACTTTTGAAATGTTTCTGCCTCTGATAAATCCGTTGTCTCAATATCTGGATATTCTAAATGAACAACCTGACGTAGTGCATCTGTTGTATGTCCTGCTCCACCAACAATAATATATTTTTTCGCAACGAAGTTTTTAATTCCACTAGCTAAAACATCGCCACCTTCAAGAATACTTCCACCAAATAAAACCATCACATCTACCTGATGAATTCCATATCGATTAAACAATTCTTCTTGATTCAACGCATCAATATCTCTTGTTCCCAAGAATTTTGCGAGTGTATTTATATTTGGCTTAACAGATACATTGGTGACATGTTAATATATTCGACATTAATGATGTCT
>OLOP01001220.1_pt1 | contig 17527 bp, 8 predicted proteins | sample 1672381 | NCBI WGS metagenome assembly OLOP01 (sample SAMEA3136678, study PRJEB25190) | human gut metagenome | biome: human gut; feature: human-associated habitat; material: faeces | place: Austria | collected 2013 | reverse complement strand
CTGACCGGTGATGAAAGAGGATAAGGAGAAAAACTGGAGAAAACAGTTTAAGAGAAATGTTTAGGAGGTTTTAGGAGAAAAACGTTTGCAAAGAATTGTAATGCGTTACAGTTGCGTACCCACTACTTACGCAGCTGCGTTCAGGGCAGCCTCAGAAGCCCAGCCATCGACAAAGGCGGTGACAACGTCATCCCAGCTGCCGGTACCGGCGGCGTAGGCGGTCAGAGCAGAGCCGACACCGTTCTTCCAGTTCTCGGAAGGCATGGTGGAGAAGTTCCAGGCCACAGGGGTCTTGCCGGCGGCGGTCATTTCCTTATCGGCCTTGACGAAGACGTTGGGGGACTCGACAGCATTCTTGAAGGGGATAACGAAGCCCATGTCGTTAGCCATGGCCTTGGTACCCTCGTCAGAGGAAACGCACCAGTACATGAAGTCGAGCGTTGCGTTGATGTCGTCCTCGCTGGCTTCTTTGTTGACGCACCAGTAGTTCTCGGTGCCGGTGCACAGGCCCTGGTTGGCTTCATCGCCGACGCCAATGTAGATGGGCAGCATGGTCAGATCGTCATCGGTGAAGGGCTTGCCGTCGCCGACGAGGTTGGTGTACTCCCAAGAACCATTCTGGAAGAAGACAGCCTCTTCGTTCAGGAACTCGTTGCGGCTGTCGTCGCCGGTCTTGCCAGCCAGTTCAGTAGGATCGCAGGTGGAGTTGTTGATGTACAGGTCGAAGATATTCTTGTAGTTGTCGAGATAGGTGCCCTTGATGGCGTCGGTGTTGTCGATGCCGTCCTCCTGATACTCGAAGTAGATGGGCAGGTTGGCCAGATGGGTCTTGTAGCGCCAGTCAGAGGAGCCGTCCATACCGGCGGAGCTGAAGGCAGAGAAGCCCAACTCGTCCTTGCGGGCGGTGATGTCCTCGGCCACCTTCTTCAGGTCGTCGAAGCTCTTGATGTCGTCAACGGTGTAGCCGGCCTTCTCCAGCAGGGTCTTATTGGTGATCAGGCCGTAGCTCTCGATAACGTAACCGATGCCCAGCATCTGGTCGCCGTCTTTCAGGGCGTAGGTGTCGCTGGTCAGATCACCGGCGATCTTGGTGCCGGACAGGTCGTAGCAGTAGTCCTTCCAGTTGGCCAGGCCGACAGGGCCGTTGACCTGGAACAGGGTGGGCGCATCGCTCTTGGCCATCTCACTCATCAGGGTGGTCTCGTACTGGCCGGAAGCGGCGGTCACGACGGTGACGGGAACACCGGTCTCCTCGGTGTACTTCTTGGCCAGATCCTGCCAGGCTTCATCCTGCTCGGGCTTGAAGTTCAGGTAGTAGACCTTGCCGGCTGCTGCGGGGGCCTCAGCCTCGGTAGAAGCAGCAGTGGAGGCGGAGTCCGCGGTAGAAGCGGCCTCTGCGGTAGAGGTGGCCGTGGAGGCGCTGCCGCCGCAGCCCACCAGCAGACCGGCTGCCATCGCGGCGGCCAGGGTCACGGAGAGAGTCTTTTTCGCTTTCATGTTTTTTCCTCCTTCTAAAGAAAAACAAGAGTTGCAGTAGTGATTGCGTTTTCTTATTCGGAAACGTTTCCGTTTCGGATTGATATTATAATACACCATAAATAGCGAAAAATCAATCGTTTTTTGGTGATTTTATCCAAGATTGGAACCTTGCACAAATTAGAATACCTGTTTTTGTGGAAATATTTCAAAAAACAGGTTGCTTTTTGTCGGAAACGGTTCCTTTGTTGCGCAACCGTTTCCATATGTTGCGCAGTTTTCACGGCAAATCGCACCACCATCCGCCTCTATTTTTCTCGACTCTATCCCCATGTAGGGGGAGGGATTCATCCCTCCCGGTGCGTTTGCCGCCATTACGCGATTCATTTTTTTGTGGAGTTGTAGGGGCGGCATCTATGCGGCCCGCGCGTTCCCCATTACCGCCCATTCCCCGGGAAACCGCGGGCGGCATATATGCCGCCCCTACAAAAAGGCAGCGCACCGTTTCCACGGCGTGCTGCCTAATATACTTATTATATACCCTATCTCAGGTTTTCGTCGATTCCCGCATACTGACCTGGTAGCCCAGCTCCACGCGGGTCTCCACCTCACGGCCTTTGAGCACCTGCAAAAGCTGCTGGGTCGCTTTGCGGCCCAGGGCGTAGGCGTCAAACTGCACCGCCGTGATGGCGGGAGACGACTCAGCCAGCGCGCTGCTGTCATACAGCGACGCCACGCGGATATCCTGCGGCACCCGCACGCCCTGCTGCTTGAGCATATTCATCGCCAGCAGGGTCAGCCGGTCGTCCATGCACAGGATACAGTCCGGCTTGCGCTCCAACGCCTGGCTCACGGCCTGCATCCGCAGGTCGTCGGTTTCCAGCTCCAAAAACAGCAGGCTCTCGTCGATTTTCTGGTCCATCATGTCATAGGCCTGCTTGAAGCCTTCCAGGCGCGACATATTGACGGTGTACAGCATCGTGCCGCCCAGCAGGGCGATCCGCTTCATGCCCTTCATCAGCAGCAGGCTGGTCAGCTCCCGGCAGCCGCCGATCTGGTCATGATCCACCGACATCACGGTCGGATCCTCGGGGCGGCCGATGGCTACAAAGGGCAGCTTGCGGCTTTTCAGCAGCGGGATCAGCGGGTCGCGTTCCAGCGTGCGGGTCAGAATCAGGCCGTCGATCTTGCGGTTGTCCAAAAGACGCTCCACCGGGCGTGTCTCGTTCTCGCCTACCAGGGTCAGCAGCACATCGTAATCGCAATCCTCCGCCACCTGATAGACCGAACGCATCGTCTTGCGCAAAAACGGCATCTCAAAATCAGAGAACTGCTTGGAGATCACCAGCGAAATGTTGTACGAGCAGCGCATCGCCAGCCCGCGTGCCATCACGCTGGGGGTGTAGTTATGCTCCTTCACGTAGTCCTGTACGCGCTGACGGGTTGCTGCGCCCACACGGCCATTGCCGGATATTGCCCGGGATACCGTTGTTTTTGACACTCCCAAAGCCGCAGCGATCGTTCCAATGTCCACAACTTTGTCATTTTTCGGCAATCGCGCCATGATTTCATCTCCCTATTGCATTTCACTACTATAATAATAGGTTTGAAGCGCCGCGTCAAGGCGTTATTTGCTCTTGTTACTTCTCCCCCCTGGAGAATATCACATATTTTCCGGCAATTACCTGTGTAAATTTTTGCGCAGTATGCGGCACAAGCCGTGTACCTGTTGCGCGGTTTGCGCGCTGACCGGCCCCGGCGCAAACTGCGCCGTCTGCACAAGCGTCAGCAGCGTTTCCACATCCTGCGGGGCCGCCGTTTTGGTGTGTTCCCATAAAAATTGTTTAAACTCTTCCTGATCAGAGGATACCCCTTCGCCCAGGCCGCAGCGGCACATCTTTTTGTACAGCGCGCGGAACTCCGCCCGCACAGTATCGGCCGGGGTGCGCCGTGCACGGGCAATGCCCCACACGGCCAGCGCGGCCAGCACCGCCGCCAGCGGCAGCAGCCACCAAAAAGCTCGGGCCTGCGGGGCTGTCGGGTCCGCCTCCGGCGCGGGCGTTGCGGCGGGCAGCGGGGTCTCGGCATCATCGGCAGTCAGCACGGCGTTCGTATCGGCGGCCAGCTGGTCCTCGGTCAGTTCGCTGACCATGCCGGGGGTCGTTTCCAGCGGGGTCCAGCCCTGCCCGGCAAGGTACACCTCGGCCCAGGCGTGGGCGTTATCGTCCTGCAAAACGGCCTGCCAGCCGCCGTCACTCTCGGCAAACAGGCTTTGGGGGGCGGCATAGCCCACCACATAGCGGGCGGGCAGGCCCAGCATCCGGCAGAGCACCACCGCCGCCGACGCAAACTGCGTGCTGCTGCCCGCATGGCTCTCGTTCAGAAAATACAACACCGGGTCGGCCCCGTCGGCTGGCTGGGGCGGGTCACTGGTGTAGGTACAGTGCTCGTTCAGGTAGCTGCGCACAAAGGTTCGTATCGCGTCGGCGTCGCCGGTCAGTTTGTGTTCTTTTTCCGCTGCATCGCAAAATTCTTGCAGTGTGCCGTAGTCTGCGCCGTCGGGTGTTGCCAGGTAGCGGCTCTCGGCGTAGGCCGCGTAGGCGCTTTCCAGCCGGTCCAGCACACTGGGATCCGCGTCGGCACGAGCGGTCAGCAGCGTTTTTGCCTCCCCGCGCGGGAAGTAGTAGAACGTGTCGTCCTGCGCGGTCTGGCCTGCTGCCGCGCCGTCGCCATCCAGGCGGTAGTAGTCGTTAAAATAGGCGTTATAGGGTGCAAAAGTGTAGGCATCGCTGGCGTGCAGCCGCTGCACGGTCATCTGCTGCGGTGCGGCACCATCGTAAGCGGCCCGCAGAAACGGCAGGTTCGCGATTGCCAAACGGCTGTCACCGTCGGTTTTCCAGCTGGCGGCGGCATTGTCGAACTGCTCGGCGTCCGCAGGCTGCCAGCTATGCCCATCGTATTCCGCGCCGATAAAACCGCGCAGGTAGACCGTCTCCGTCGGCTTCTCGTCGGTCGTGACGAGTAAATCCTCCAGCCCTTGCAGGGCCAGGCCGTCGCTCTGGGTCAGGCTGCCGTCCTCGACGCCGCCCGCCGCCGCGCTGACGTGAAAGTTCAATGCCCCGCCGCTGATTTTTGGCAGCCACTCGATGGCCGCCCCCAGCGCCGCCGCCCGGGCGCGCTCCGTCACCGGCTGCAGAGCATCCAGAGGCAGGGCCAGCACCGGGCGCAGTGCCAGCGCAGGCAGGAACAACACCGCGCAGACCAGCATCATCCCGGCGGCGGTGGTTTTCTGGGTCGTGAGGAAGTTTTCCACATTCGCAGTGTAAACGGTGGAATCTTTTTTGCCCCACAGCCGCCTGCGCCGCACCGACCGCGCCGCCGCCCACGCGCCGACGCAGCCCAGGAGCAGCAGCAGCCAGCCCACAGCTCCGCCGCCCGCGCCCGCCAGCAGCACAAGCACCACGGCAGGCAGCAATACCAAATCCAAAAGCAGCGCGTCGCTGCGCCAGACCGTCACAGCGGCAAAAAACGCCGTGATGGGCACAAGCGCCAGCAGCACAAACAGTCCGCACGCACCCGCCTCACCCACGGCAAAATCCGCGTTGAAACGTGTATTCAGGCATAGCTTCACGGCGTTGGCAAAGGCATCCATGCCGCGCAGGAAGTCCCGCTGCACCAAAAACAGCAGCACCAGATACCCCACGGCCAGCGCCAGCACAGCCCCGCGCTTGGCAGCGGCAGGCAGCGGCGCATAGCACAGCGCCAGCCACAAGGCGCACAGCGCCACCGCGCCGGGCCAGACCCAGGCGGGCAGCGCCAGCGAAAACGCGCTGTTCACCGCCGCCAGCAGCCCCAGCGTCAGCAGCAAAAGTATCGAGAAATCCACGCAGCCACGCAGAACAGGCCGTGCCGCCGCACCCTGCTGGGGCAGCAGCACGCGGTCCACAAATTCCAGCCCGGTGTCCGGGTCGGCGGCCTTGCGGCGGGTCAGGGTGCGCAGCCGGGTCACAGCCGCCCGCCCAAAATGCAGCACGGGCGGCGGGGTGCCGCCATCCTCGGCCAGCAGCGTGCCGGCCGGGTCGGCACGGTAGGTCGTGCCCAGCGGCTCCCGCACGGTCAGCTCGTCCACCTTGGCCGTCAATTTCCAGTGGATTTGTTTTAAGGGATCCCCCACACGGTAGGGGCGCAGGTCGTAGACGCCGTCGGCAATGTCCTGTCCCGCGCGGCTCTCCTGCTCGGCGCGGTTCTGCGGGGTATTGCCCGCGCCGTCGGCCTCTCCCTCGGCGGGCGGCAGCACGCACAGCTCCCACGTTTGGCCGTCCGGCGGACAGTCCGCCGCAAACAGGCCCAAGTGGTCCCGCACCGTCAGTTTTTGCAGTTTGAACCGCCACAGCCCGCTTTTGGCGGCCCGCAGCGTCACCCGCAGGTCGGCGCGGCCGCCCGGGGCCAGCATGGCGGCACAGGGCAGCTCGATGGCCGTACCGCTCTCGGCATCCTCAGCCCGCAGCACGGCCCGCAGTTCAGGCACGGTGCGCCGCCCGGCGTTTTGCAGGTGCACGGTCACGGCAAATGCCTCGCCGGGGCGCACCGGTTTGGCGGGCAGCTGCAAGGCCGCCGTCACCTGCCGCCGCAGCGTGCGGGCGTCCCACCACAAAAACGCGGTGAACACCACAGCCAGCGCCAGCAGGAACACCACAAACGGCGCACGGCTGACCGCGGCGGCGCAAAACAGCACGGCCAGCAGCAGGCCGCAGCCCACCTTACCTGCCATGGGTCGGTTTCTCCGGGCGGGGGCGCGGCACAGTGTGCAGCACGTCGGCGATCACGTTTTCCACCGTCTCCCCGCCGGTGCGGGCCTGCTCGGTCAAGCTCAGGCGGTGGTGCGCGGTGTCGGCAAAAATCGCGGTCACATCCTGGGGCACGACAAACTCCCGCCCCGATAGGTACGCCGCGGCCCGCGCCATGCCGGCCACGGCCAGCGACGCACGGGGGCTAAGCCCCAGCGCCAGCCGTGCGTCTTTGCGGGTCGCCTGGGAAAGCTCTACGATATACCGCAAAATTTCCTCGCTCATATAAATGTTGTCCACCTCGGCCTGCATGGTCAGCAGGTCGTTCTGGTCCATGACCGGCTGCACGCGATCCAGCAGACCGTGGCGCGGCTGGCGGGTCAAAATCTCCATTTCGGCCTCGGTGTCGGGGTAGCCCATGACCACGCAGACCATAAAACGGTCGAGCTGCGACTCCGGCAGCATCTGCGTACCGATCGAGCCAACCGGGTTTTCCGTCGCCATGACGGTGAAGGGCTGGGGCAGCTTGCGGGTCACGCCGTCCACCGTCACCGCACCTTCCTCCATGACTTCCAGCAGGGCGGATTGGGTACGGGCGCTGGTACGGTTGATCTCATCGGCCAAAAACAGGTTGCAGGCCACCGCGCCGGGGTGGTAAACGAACTTGCCGGTCTCTTTTTGGTACAGCGAAAACCCCACAATATCAGACGGTAATACGTCCGGTGTGAACTGTACGCGGTTCTGGGTCAGCTGCATAGCGCGGGCAAACGCCTGGGCCAGTGTGGTTTTGCCCACGCCGGGGATATCCTCCACCAGCACATGGCCGCGGGCCAGCATTGCCATCATGATTTTCAAAATTGCTTCGGGCTTGCCCAGTACGGCCTTGCCCACCTCGGCCGTCACGGCCAGCGCTTTTTCTCGTGTCTGCATCGGTCAGTCCTTTCTGTGGCGGCGCAGGATCAGCCCGCATCCCACCACGGCGGCAATCAGCACAATTCCTGCCCACAGGGCGTTGTTTTCCAGCCATATCATCCAGTTGGAGTACGCCCCGCCCGCATCCTCGCCGCTGCCCTCGTTCGGCAGCGGGCTGATGCTCTCGGGCGCGATCTCCTCCACGGCGGCGGTGCCGTCGGGGCTTTCCACCGTCACCTGGCGGGGCGCGGCGTCCCAGCTGCCCGCGCACTCGGCCAAATCTTCCTCATGGGTGGCGGGGGCGGCGTCGGGGTCGCGCTCGGCAATGACCAGGTAGCGCTGGGTGTTCTGGGTGTAGGGGTGGCAGGTCGTCAAGGTCAACAGATCCCGTCCCGGCTGTATCAGTATCGCATTTATGTCGTCCGGCTGTATAATTTTCAGTTCACACACGCGGTAGGTCAGGGTCTCCCACGGCGTGGTCAGGGTGATTTTGTCGCCGATCTGTATCTGCTGCACGTTGCGCAGCATCTCCGCGCCGTAGTAGCCGCGGTGGGCGGCAATGACCGTATTGGTGTTCGCGCCGCCCAGCGGCATCGAGGTCTGCCCCAGCAGTGCGCCGCCCCGGGCCATGTTTTCGGTGCTGGCCCCCAGATACACCGGCAAATCTAAATCCAGGCGCGGCACCCACAGCGCGGCGATCATATCATCGGGCAGGCCGTAGGCCGTCAGGTCAAAGGCGGGCGTCTCGTAGGCAAAGGGGTCCTTCAGCCCGCTTTGCCCCGCGGCGTAGATTTCCGCGTTGTAGGCTTGCAGGGCGTCGTATAAATCTGCGTAGGGGCGCGTGTTTTCGGCAGCCGGGTCGTCAGCGGCCACGGCGGCGGACTCGGCGGCAGACTGCACAAAGGTTTCCACGGCGGCGGTGCTTTTGCGGCGGGTCAGGTATTGGCTGACCGTCGGCTGCAGCATCAGCCCCGCGCCCACCAGTATGGCAAGCCACGCAAAAATTTGCAGCAGCAGGCGTTTCATCAGTCTTCCTCCTCGCGCTTTTTGCAGCGGTGCAGCAGCAAAAGCAGCAGCAGTGCCTCGCCGCCGATGATAATACTGCCGGTCACGCTGATCCACGGCCAGGCGTCCACCACGCGCTTGACGATGTTGCCGGTGTTCAATGCCTGGTACTGCACGGCCTGCGGGGTGTCGGCGTCCTCGTCCTCGCCGTTGTAGGGCACGCGCACGCCGCGCACCAGCATACGGTGGGTGTTGATGGCATAGGGCGTGCAGGTGACAAGGGTGCAGTAGTCCCCGCCGGGGATGATTTCCAAATCCTCGGTGTGTTCCGGCTCCACGACCTTGACCTGGTCGACCTGGTAGGCTAGGACTTCGTCCATGACGTGCAGGTAAAATTTGTCACCTTCCTGCATTTTGTCCAGGTCGGTAAACAGGACGGCCTCGGCCAGACCGCGGTGGCCGGTCAGCACGCTGTGGGTGCTGTCGCCGCCAAGCGGATAGCTCGACCCGTCCAGATGGCCGACGCCCTTGAGCAGCACCTCGTCGCTGGTGCCTTCATAAATCGGCAGATTGACGTCTATTTTGGGGATTTTTATGTAGCCCAGGCTCTCGCCCACGTCCATCAGGTCCACATAGCTTGTGCCGGTGTCGGCGGCTTCGCCCGCCGCGTCGCGGCCCACGGCATTGCTGAGCTGTTCGTTGTAGCTGCGGGCCGCTTCTTTTGCAGCATCGAGCTTTTCTGTATCCATGGATTGGACGGTATCGTCGTAGCTGTCAATGACCGCCGACGCATGGCGCTGTGCCACCGCGTTGCTGACGACCGGGTACATCGCCACGCCGATGCCCGACAGAATCATCAGCGCCGCAAATCCAAGTTTTAATTTGCCTGTGGTATCCATAGGTGTGCCTTTCTGTTCGTGGGGGGAAATATCTGTGGCAATTTGCAGGGGCCGATGCCTGCATCGGCCCGCAAGCCGCCCTTGTCAAAGACAGACTCCCCCGGGACGGGGGAGGGCCAGAAGGGGAGCGGTGGCCGCCATCGGCGGCCGGAGGGATTCCACCCCGCCGCCATATCCCCTTTGCCTTATATTATACCCCCATAACCACCATAGGGGAAGAGCCAATCCCGGCCCTTCCCCTATGGGTTTACCCTTCTAATTATCTTTTGGTGTTTGCATCATGCGGTTTTAAGCGCGGTCGTTCTTCTTTTTCATGCTGAACAGCACCGCCACACCGGCCAGCACCAGCAGCACGCCGATACCACTGAACAGGAGTGTGCCAAAACCACCGGTGACAGGCAGCTGGAAGCCCCTACGGTTGACAACAGTATAAGATTTCACTGCTGCATCGCTATCATAAGTCGTCGTGGCTTCATTGTAAGTACGCTTAATCAGTGTTCCATCTTCCGAATAAGACGTACCTACTGTCCATTCAGCCTGATAGTTGACATTCAACGTTGCATCGACAGGCTCTTTCAACAGATTGTAGCCAGTCTGCGTCTTTGTTTCCACCCACTTATAAACACCGTTGGGCAAACCTTTGTATGTGATTTTACCGTCCTCGCCGGACTCCTTCTCATACACTTTAATCCATTTCTTTGCTGTATTGAGTCCAGCCGCCTTCACTTCATCGTCACTGGCATACTCAGTATTTTTGCCTGCAAATGTTATGCCCTTCTTCTCATTACGGTCATCGCCTGTCCACGTTATTTCCTTGTCCGTGGCTGTATTTACTTCCTTATACAGTGCGAAGGTAACGCCTTGCATCGCAGTATTGCTTTCATTTACTTTGTAAATGCCAGTCTGGAACGTGTACACAACACTTTCATCGTGAATCTCGTAAGGGTTGCCCGGGTTGGGAATTTCCTTTCCATCCGCACCAATGTCCGTCTTATTGGAGTAAGACAACTGTGCTTTATTGATATTGCCGGATTTATCCGTCACCGCGCCATCCTTCAATGTCGTAGTGTACGTAATCGTGATAGCTTTACCTGCAAAAGTATCATCCAATCCGCCAACTTTTTCATCGGCACCCTTCGGCTTAAAGTCAATGGTAAACGAGCTGACGTCATTTGTCGTATCCGTGGTAATAACAGCTGCCGCGTATTTATCGGCAGGGATGTCAATATCTGCGCCGTCTGTTCCACCGTTGTACGTCACTTTAAAGGAGTCCTTATTGTACTCCTGCTGAGAAGCCTTTACCGTATCTACAACTTTGAAGGTCGCCATCTTGGCAATGTTCGCGGGCACATGTATCGTCAGGGTGTAAGGGACAGCATCACCGATTGCATAATCTGCATCATTGTTGGTTGTAGCGTCCTTTCGGTCAGGGACTTTCTTGTCAAGGTCTGGCTTTTCGTTCGTCACCGAAACAGATTCGACCTTCTTACCGCCTACCTTTGTAATTAGGCTTCCATCACTATCCTTTTCAACCGTAAAGATGTTCGCATTCGCATCGGTATTTGCGACATAACCATTGGATGCAGAAATCTCAACAAAACGATATTTTCCAGGAGCCAAGCCAGATTCAATCGTAATAGTACCTGCATCGCTCGTTGTCAAATATCCCTTGGTGGTTGGATCATCCGTTTGTGACTTTTTACCTGCGGTAACCTTGATGGCATCGTTCAAGTCAACAGTTTCCCACACGCCATCACTTGTTTCCTTGTCGAGCCGGAACAAAACATTCGGCACCGCAACCCCATTTTCCCTGCTTCCTGCCGTAGTACCAGTCTTGACCAAGCTTACACCGCCATAAGTAGCAACGTTCTTTGGGCTAGCTTTGACATTATAAACCCATTCTTGGCCGTTTTCCGTTGTCTGAACCATAGGAATTGAGACAACGAAGTTAGCCGTTCTAGTCAAAATCTGGCTGGGGGCCGCAGTTTCTTCAATCATGTAGATACCAAGCGGCAGTTCGGTAAAGCTTGCCACGCCAGCATCATTTGTTGTCTGCGGATCGCCCTGTTTCATTGCCGCTTTCTCATCATTTGTGAGCGTGCTGAATTTCTTGTTAATTTCATCGTAAAGGAGCTTCGAATCAATCAATCCGGTTTTACTGTCAATCATACTCGAATTGCCATTGAAGATACTATTATCAAGTCCCTTACCTTTAAGCGTTGCGTTAAGGTCGTACGCTAACGTTGCCTTACCGCCCTCATAGGACTGACTGATATCAGCAATTTTATACGCCGTAAAAGTAACGCCTGCCAACGGCGAACCCTCGCCTTTACCTGCTTCACTTTGTGTCTGGGTTTGTTCGAGCTTTGTGATGGTCAAACTACCCACCTTTTTATTCACGTCAAAAGTCACCTGACTCTCCGCCGCGGCGGCGGGGAGGGCGCAGACGCTGAGGGCCATTACGGCGCTGAGGACGCCGGTAAGGAAACGTTTTAGTTTCATCTGTCATAACCTCTTTCTTTTTAAGATTATCGTAGCGGGGAAATCGGGGGCCATATCAGGAACGCTTGCCCCCTTTCCGATTGTAGCGGAATACCAGCACCAGCAGCCCGGCCACCAGCAGCGGCAGGCCGATCAGCAGCCACAGGCTGGGGGCGTCCGCGCCGGTGTGCGGCAGCGTAAAGCCCTTGCGGTTGTTGATGATCAAACTCACCGTGTAGCCCTTGGCGGGGTTGCCTGTAACCATACCGTCTTGCGGCATACGGTTTATCAGGCATTGGCCGTTTTGCAGGGTAAACTCGATCGGTGCGGCCAGCAGGTTGTAGCCGTCCACGGTTTTCAGCTCCGTCAAACGGTAGCTGCCCTCAGACAGGTTTGTAAACCTGCACTTGCCCGCGTTGTCGCCAACACTCTCGGTCGTCCCGGTCACTGCCCCAAACGTCGCATCAACGCCGTTGTTGTTCAGCTTTTCCAGCTTGAACACCACGCCTTTCAGCAGCTCGGTTTTTTTGCCGTTCTCGTCAAGGCCCTGCTTGGTGATAGCCAGCTCATACACCGGCGGCACCTGCGTGTTGGTCAGGGTAAGCGATACCTTATTATCGTCAGCCGTTATGGTTCGCGTTTCACTGCCAACTTTGTACTTATAGTCACCCAGTTTCAGCGTGCCGTCGGCGGTGTACTTGCCATCTTCCGCATCCGATTCCACCACGCGGTACGCATAATAGGTAGGACCGCTGATGTCATAGGCATCCATGCCGGTGAACGTGTGTGTCCACTTTCCAGTGTCGTCGTCCTTCGTCAGTTCAACTTCCGTGCCCTGCACATCTTCCCAGTCATTCGTACTGTCCGCATGGCGGCGCTGCAATTTGATCCAAATCGATGCCGGCAGGTCACCTTTGGCATTCTTCCATGTCTTTTCTACATCAATCGTGATCGGCTTGTGTGCCGTGTTGGTGAACACCACCTGAACGCTGGGTATCGTTTTGCCGTCCTTGCCCGTCGTGTCTGCAACAATAGTGTCGCTGGCTTCTTTGCCGTCTACTGACTTGCCGTTCACGGTGATGCTCTTGATATACTGATTCTTCGGGGTCTCTTCTGTGATTGTAACCTTCGTGCCAATCGGTATCTTGTCCAGCGTAACGGGTATGCCGACTTTCACATCAACTGTTTCGGTTACTTCCGTGTTGCCTTCCAGGTGCATACCGCCGATGTTCGAGTACTGCACGGTAAAGGTGTACGTTTTATCCCCCAAAGTCGCTTGCTCGTCCTCCGGCACCTGTTTGGTGATGCTCAGCGAGCCGGTTTTGACTTTGTTGATGAATTTCACCTTCAACTTGGTGAACTGGTCTGTACCCGCCGGGTTACTATACGAGCGGAACACGATGGATTTTTCATCCGGCTTTTCATTTTTTGTGTAGCCGGTGTTATTGATCTGCTTTCCGTCTTCGTCGTTGCCATCTTTGTACTTTTCCTTACGGCCATCATCCGGGGTTGTGCCATCGCCCTTCATTATCTGCACATCGCCTGGAACCTCAACGGTAGTATCGCCCTTGCTTTCCTTGACGAGCTTGCCGTTCTCGTAGATTTCCCAGGTGGGGGCATACAGTTTCTTGTCGGCGTCCTCTTGCAGGTCCTCTTGCAGCGAGATATAACTGCCGCGCCGGAACTGATCCGCAAAGGTGACGGTTTCGCCGTTTTGCAGGGTAAACGTGCCGTCCTTTCCCACCGTGTAGGTCTTTTCGTCCTTGCTGGTGGTATACTGCGCACCGTCCGCGTTCACCAAGCCTTTTGCCTCTACCGAGCCGTAGTCCGGGATGGTATACTGCTTGGTCGTAAAGCCGATGCCGGAGCCGCCGCCTGCATCCGTTGTTGCCGTCGGGTTCAGTGCGGCATAATGGGTTGCCCAGTTTTTGATGCCGACCGTGAACTGGCGGGTGGACTTCGTGAAGTAGGTTTTCAGCAAGCCGCGAACATCGGTCGTATCGACCTGTTTTTCCACCTGCAGCTCGTTATGATCCGGGAAGTTGAACGCCACCGCCATGTTGGACTCCCACATACCGCGCTCCATGTAGTACATGGTAAGGGTGTGCTTGGTGTTCTTGGTGAGCGTCATCTGGTTTTTGCTCTTCCAGTTGAACTGATACTTCGTCTTATTAAAAGTTACGTATTTGGGGTCGCCTCCCAGCGACTCATAATATAGGTCGTTGCTATCTTTGTTGTTGCTTTCTTTGTTGTTGCTTTCTTTAATCTTGCTGACGTAGGATGTAACGGTGTTGTTTTCGCCGCTCTCGTCCTTGCCAAACTCCAGCAGACCTTGCGCTTTTGCATGGGCACCGCCGACATCCAGCACCAGCTGACCGTCAATGTAGACCCACACATCATCGTCACCGGAGAAGAAGAACTTGATGGGGACTTCGATGTCCTTGCCGCTGGCGTCTTTTCCTACAACAACATTGCCGTCCTGTGTAAGCGTAAAGTCAAATTGCAGCTTGGCGCCAAAGCCGTAGTTGTATTGGGACGCCCCGACTGTGGAAACTGTTTGGTTAAACGGGAAAAAGCCGTGGGTGCCATCTTGGCCGCCTAATGCATCAATGTTTTTTGAGTTGTCGTCCGTGATGGGTTTGTCGTCATTATCTTTGGGGGATTCCAGATAATACTTGCCGTTGGTTTGGTCCTGCTTCAGATACAGCGAGGCTTTGCTGCTGTCATAGTACCAATATTGGGCGTATTTTTCTGGGTCGTTTTCGTTGGTACTGCTCTTAAAAACGGCGTCCTTTGTGAACGGGAAGGAAACATCCTTATACACCTTGCCCAGCACGGTGTTAAAGCAGTTTTCGCCTTGCAGGAAATCTTCGTTAAAGTGCGGGTCAACCAGCGCGGTTTTTGTTGTATCTGTGGAATTCGTGGCTCTTAACAGCGGCAGACCGTTTGCCGTACCGTCAGAAGTCTTGCTTTCTACAAGACCTTGGAAGGTGCGGTCATAGACGAAGGCGCCGCCATCAGTTGGCCGTTCACCCTTATCGTTATAGGCGGAGTTGTTTACCGCCATAAAGATTTTGTATTTTTCGCTACCCACATTGTCCCAGCCATACAGCTTCATATCATCGGCAACAGTCGAGAAATCCGCACTCCCTCCGAGGTTATTCGGTTGGAAATGCCCGGTGTAAAGCGGGTATTTGACATTGTCGTTTTTCGTGTAAGCACTGCTGAGGGCGCGGTCAAACTGCTCAAAAGTGACAAACCCGCGTTGGGAACCGCTACCAATGATCGGGGCGCTGTCGCGGTTCAAGCCGTTCAGCTCGTAGTCGGTGTAGTAATCGTACAGGGTGCTGGTGATATACTTTGTACCCGCCTGTTGGGTGAACTTGCCGCTGTTATCAATGTCCACAATGGTCGCGCTTTTGCCGCTTTCGGCATTGTGGCGGGATTTTTTCTCGCCCCAGTAGCCGTCGCGGAAAACGTCGTCGTTGCTTGATGTGTAAGCCGAAGGGTCGCCATCGTCGGCAAAGAAGCAGGGTTCTTGCAGGGTTGGGGGGATTTCTGCCGTGCTGTACTTTTTGGTCTTGTTGTCTTTTGCGATGGTGGTTGTACTATCCACTGCGGAGAATTGCACTTCGGTGTAAGTTTTATCGTCAGGAATCTTGCAAGACCACAGCTGGCGGTCGGGGGTGGGGTCGGGGGTGGAGGAGTCGGCTTTTACCAACTTCATCTCCTGCGGAGTGACATTGCCGTCTGAATCCGTCAGGAGGCAGTACATTTTGTTGTTACTGCCCGGCATGGGCTGTTGCTGTAAACCCTCGTTATCGTAACCGTAAGAGGACAGCGTGGCATCAAAGTAAATGATTTTGCCCCCGGTAAGCAAATCACTGTCCGCACTTTGCCAAGGAGATGTAGAATCTGCGCTGTAGACAAAGCAATTGGCTTTTGTTAAGTCGAACGTTGGTACGTTGCCGTAGGGGTCTGTGCTGAAATTATACAGGTCGCTTTCGCCGTTGCCGTCCCAAGTGAACTTTACAAACTGCGACTTATTGTCCGGGATCAGGATTTTCTGCGCGTAAAACTGGTTTGCGCCCACCGTGCCGATTGGCAGGCTGACGGTTGTTTCTACCGTGCCGTCAGTTCCTTTTTTATAAAATACTGCGGTTACGTTGGCAAGGTCGGCGCTGCTTGCATTTTTGAAGTAAAGCGGCGTGTCCTTGTAATAGTACTCCACGCGCGTCCATTGGGCGGGGTTAAATGCATTGCCTCGGTTAGTGCCGTTATTACCGTCAAACATTTGCCCGGCAATTTTGTCAATGGCTGTTTCTTTTTTATAATGACCATCGCCATCGTGGTCTTCTCCGCCAAAGGCAAAGAATTGATCTTTAAAAACAGTGCCATCAAAATACTGGAAAATCAGTCGATAAAACCCACCTGCTGAATAATCAGCCTGATTCAGTGTAACGCTGTATATCTTGCGACCATCGGTTGTTGTCCTTCCAGTGTCAACCATATCCTTGTCCAAGCCGCTGTCGTCCAGCTTATGGGCATACAAATGAACCCGATAGGAATCCTGGAATATATTTTTATTATCAACCGCAAAATAAATGGTTGCCGTTGCGGGGATAAAGCCCGTCGATACACTGGTGTCCGCTATCGTATCAGGTGTGTTCGCGTCATCGTTGTCAGGCAAATCATCCGCAAGCATAGTATCTTCTTCGTTGGGGTTGTCCCCGTCAGCAAAAAGAACATCTTGCTCTGTGTTGGTTTTTGCCGCCGTGGTTTCCTCTGCGTTGATGGCATGGTTTGGCGCGGCAGCCGTATCGGAAGTGTCCGCAGGGGTTTTGTTCGTCAAGGCTGAGTCGGCAGGGGCGGTGTCCGTATCGGCGGCGGGAGTCTGATTTTCTGCCCCTTCCTGGGTTTTGCCGTCATTGCTCGGAACCGCTGCTGTATTGTTTACCGTGCTTCCCGCTTCTGTTCCTGGCTCGTTCGCAGCGGGCGGGGTATCTCCTTCACCCGGAATCGTTTCCAAGTCGGATGCAATAGGTTTTTGCGCAGGCTCTACACCTTCGCTTGACGTGTCTGCGGCAGAAATGGTCGGAATCGTTTCCGAACCTTCGTCAAAAAATAAAGCCCCATCCTCAGCTGCATAAACCGGCAGAGCCATACCGACCAGCAGGCACAGGGCGACAAGCAGTGCCGCCGCACGGTGCAGGATAGAAAATGCTTTCGTCATTTGCTTCGACTCCTTTTCTATATGTGTGTTCTCACGATATATCGGGGGAACGTGCGCCATTCGGCGCGATTTTATGCGCTGCGCACATCTGGCCCGGAAACGGACTTTTTCCACAAGCTGAGCTGTATTTACAGTCTTTTTTGAGAATATAATCCGATGTGCAAACATTGCGCTTACGTCGGGAAAAGTAAGACACGGTATGTTTGTTGTGTGCCTTTTTATTTATAAGGAACAGTATAATACTTTGGGATGAAAATTTCAATACGGCTACATTCAAGCAAGTGATTTTTTGGCAGATTGCAAAATTTTGACTTGTCGAATTCGTCACAATGACAAGCGCTTTCGGCAGCTATTATGCACACCGCCAAGCACTTGTTGAAATTTTGCTGATGCTTTTGCGCGACTATTGCGCAAAAATCGCCACAAAAAAGCGTACACACAAACACAAATTCAACGGGAATGTCCGTGAATTTGGTCGTGTGTGTGCTTGCGGTTTTATCCTTATCCGGAGCCGAAAAGGGCAGGGGTCAGCTTTGTTGGCTTGTCCAAAAGCGGACGGCTTCATCCAGCCAGCCCTCACAGGCAAGACCCTTGCCCAGCCCTACGCCGTGGTCAACGCCGTGGTAGGCTGTCAGCTTATGCGGCACACCAATGTTCAAGTTAAAGATGGAATCTTATATCTTCCCTGAGTATGCCGACTGTCAAAAAAACCTTGTAGGGGCGAGCATTGCTCG
>OLOP01001210.1_pt1 | contig 17571 bp, 10 predicted proteins | sample 1672381 | NCBI WGS metagenome assembly OLOP01 (sample SAMEA3136678, study PRJEB25190) | human gut metagenome | biome: human gut; feature: human-associated habitat; material: faeces | place: Austria | collected 2013 | reverse complement strand
GCATCAGAAATAAAAAAGCTCATTAAATTTCCCTCATTATTAATATTAATCAACGTTCAAAGGTGGTACTTCTCGCCCCTGACGCTGGTAAAAATCAGTTACGAAGCTCTCTAATTTACCCTCTTCAATAGCCTTGCGTAAACCCGCCATCAAACGCTGGTAGTAACGAAGGTTATGAATAGTGTTGAGTCGCGCGCCTAATATTTCGTTGCAACGGTCGAGATGATGCAAGTAAGCGCGTGAATAATTGCGACAGGTGTAGCAATCACACTCAGGATCGAGTGGGCCAGTATCGCTCTTATACTTCGCATTGCGGATTTTCACCACGCCATCGGTCACGAACAAATGACCATTTCGGGCGTTGCGGGTTGGCATTACGCAGTCAAACATATCGATACCGCGACGTACGCCTTCAACCAGGTCTTCTGGTTTACCAACGCCCATCAGGTAACGCGGTTTGTCTGCCGGAATTTGCGGGCATACATGCTCCAGAATGCGGTGCATATCTGCTTTCGGCTCACCCACAGCCAGACCGCCGACAGCGTAGCCATCAAAACCGATATCTACCAGACCTTTAACAGAAATATCACGTAAATCTTCGTAAACGCTGCCCTGAATGATACCAAACAGCGCATTTTTGTTTCCGAGACTATCAAAACGCTCACGGCTACGCTTCGCCCAACGCAGAGACATCTCCATGGAGCGTTTTGCGTAATCCCAGTCAGCAGGATACGGCGTACACTCATCAAAGATCATGACGATATCCGAACCAAGATCGTACTGAATCTCCATCGACTTTTCCGGGTCGAGGAAAATCGGGTCGCCGTTGATCGGGTTACGGAAGTGAACGCCCTGTTCGGTGATTTTACGAATATCACCAAGGCTGAAGACCTGGAAGCCGCCGGAGTCGGTAAGGATTGGTCCTTTCCACTGCATAAAATCGTGCAGATCGCCGTGCAGTTTCATGATTTCCTGGCCCGGGCGCAGCCACAGGTGGAAGGTGTTACCGAGAATAATTTGTGCGCCAGTGGCTTCAACTTCTTCCGGCGTCATCCCTTTTACGGTGCCGTAGGTGCCAACAGGCATAAAACAAGGCGTTTCCACTACGCCACGATCAAAGACCAGGCGGCCACGGCGTGCGCGACCGTCGGTGGTGTCCAGTTCAAATTTCATTTTTTCTCCACTACGTCAGAAAAACAGTCCAACGTTTTAAACCAGCGCCGCGGAATTACTCCCCGACGCGCTCATTAATTGCCTGCGGATTGTACGTGATAAACATCGCATCACCGTAACTAAAAAAGCGATATTTCTCTTCTACCGCTGCTTTATAGGCGTTCATGGTGTGTTGATAACCGGCAAAGGCCGAAACCAACATAATCAGCGTCGACTCTGGCAAGTGGAAGTTCGTCACCAGCGCATCGACCACTTTGTACTGAAAGCCCGGATAGATAAAGATTTGGGTGTCGTCAAAGAACGGTTCGATGAGATCGTTTTTCGCCGCCTGAGCCGCGCTTTCCAGTGAACGTACTGAGGTGGTGCCAACCGCAATCACCCGGTTACCGCGCGCTTTCGCCGCCAGTACCGCGTCTACCACATCCTGCGGTACTTCAGCGTATTCCGAGTGCATGATGTGATCTTCAATGGTGTCGACGCGCACCGGCTGGAAGGTGCCCGCACCAACGTGCAGAGTGACGAACGCCATCTCCACGCCTTTGGCGCGTAATTTTTCCAGCAAAGGTTCGTCAAAATGCAGACCAGCGGTCGGGGCTGCAACCGCGCCCGGTTTTTCGCTATAAACGGTTTGATAAAGTTCGCGGTCAGCGTCTTCGTCCGGACGGTCGATATACGGCGGCAGTGGCATATGGCCGATGCTGTTGAGGATATCCAGTACCGAACGATCATCATTAAATTCGACTTCAAACAGTGCGCCGTGGCGCGCGGTCATTGTTGCGTTGATACTTTCGTCATCGCCCAGCAGCAGTTCTGCGCCAGGTTTTGGCGCTTTCGAGGCGCGAATATGCGCAAGAATGCGTTTGTCGTCGAGCATCCGTTCAACCAGCACTTCAATCTTGCCGCCGCTGGCTTTACGCCCAAACAGGCGCGCCGGGATCACGCGGGTATTATTAAAAACCAGAAGATCGCCGGGGTTGAGCTTATCGAGTAAATCGGTGAAAGTACCGTGCGTCAGCGCGCCCGTCGGCCCGTCCAGCGACAGTAAACGACAGCTACTGCGTTCAGGCATCGGATAGTGGGCAATCAGGGATTCGGGCAATTCAAAGGAGAAATCGGTAACGCGCATGACACTGACTCAGACTAAAATAAGAGGCGGGTAGTCTAGTGCCGGGGCGCTCTCCCTGCAACCTTTACCCCCCTTTGGATAGAATATAATCGATGAATTTTTTAGCTCACCTGCATTTAGCCCATCTCGCGGAAAGCTCGCTTTCCGGCAATTTGCTGGCTGATTTCGTACGCGGAAATCCTGAAGAAAGTTTTCCGCCCGACGTCGTGGCTGGCATTCATATGCATCGACGTATCGACGTATTGACTGACAATCTGCCGGAAGTCCGCGAAGCCCGGGAGTGGTTTCGTAGTGAAACCCGCCGTGTTGCGCCTATTACGCTGGATGTCATGTGGGATCACTTTCTTTCCCGCCACTGGTCGCAGCTGTCGCCGGACTTTCCACTACAGGAATTTGTTTGTTATGCCCGCGAGCAAGTGATGACGATTTTGCCGGACTCACCGCCACGTTTTATCAATCTGAACAACTACTTATGGTCAGAGCAGTGGCTGGTGCGCTATCGCGATATGGATTTCATCCAGAACGTGTTAAACGGCATGGCAAGCCGTCGCCCACGTCTGGATGCCCTGCGTGACTCCTGGTACGATTTAGACGCACATTATGCCGCCCTCGAAACCCGCTTCTGGCAGTTTTATCCGCGGATGATGGCACAGGCGTCACACAAGGCGCTCTGAAACTTCAAGCTCCGGCGTCACTATTTTTTAGCATTCGCATCCAGCGGGGCGGCATAACAGCTGTAAGAAAAACATTCGCTGGAATGATTGGCGATATCTTTAAAGTTGCTTTCAGCAACCCCCTCGAACATGAGTACCGTTCTGGACAACTCTCCGTTTTCATTTATATATGGAAAATCAAATTGTGTACTGAATCGCCATACATCTGTCTTTTCTGGCTCGCTGTTCACAGAGATACGTCGATGGAAGACTCCTCCTGAAAACGTGCGCCAGAACAATTGTTGATCAAAATCTTGTAATATCGCACACTTGGATGCTATTTGACGTAGTAAACCTGCATACCGTGGACTGCCATTACGAGCAACATTATACAAACCCTGACTAAAAGCATCAAACAAACAATAGATATGATCACTAGTGAAAAAAGGTCTTAATTTTTTTTGTTCTTCATCGCTGTAATCCAGGAGCATCTCATTGATTTCTTCCGGTGAGAATTTTAAGACAAAATTATCCTCAGGATTTGTTTCTTTCTTGTTTTTTTCACTATTCTTCTCCTCAATGGTCTTCGCATTTTGTTTCGCAATTTTTTTCGCATTTTCTTCCTCAGTTTTTTTCGCAATTTTTTCCGCAATTTTTTCCCGAGTTTTTGGTTTTAGACTAACACCATCGATGTCAACCGGTGTTGTTTTCAGATCTCTCTGCGCGTCTTTCAAATTTGTCTTATAGAGATCGGGCACTTTATCGGCAGATAAGTATCCGGATGAAGAAATCTGGTGTGTACGCATGGGAGGCTGTTCACAAAGCATCGAGGCTATATCATCTTTAAACTCGTTTACATTAAAGTTATCGGCATTAACCTTCCCTGTTATAAACCCCGCATCGGCAATTTTCTTCTCTAATTGTTTTGTACGTTTAGAATAATAAGCGTTGTTATCATAAAACTTTTCAAGAAGGGCCCACTCCTCAAGTTGCCTTATGTGATTTTTCAACTGTTGATGATCTATTTTATATTCATGTGTACTAGAATCATTTTGGTTGCAGGAGTTACAGATTTTTAAGCATAATTTTCCATCAGATTTATCATCTATGGTATCAGTGAAAATATAGGACACTTCAATATTCTGCCCGTTCTTATCAGTCATCTCATATGACCATTGCCCCGTTCGTTTCGCATTCTTAATGAGTTCGATGGACTCTGCAGGACAACCATGAAGAATGGGCAGAATTTTATCAGGATGCTTAATGAGTAAAATTATTATATTTACAATATTTGAAAAGAAATCTTTGCTATTTTTTATTTCATCGATTTTTTCCGCTGAAATGTTTACTAAGTTTTCATTTCCGGAAATGAAAAGCAATTTGCCATGGGGGCTTTTTTTAAATTGTTCTTCTGTTTTAGAAAAGACATCCTTTTTAAAAGGTGGCAGCTCAGTACCAGTAATAAACGGTTTCAATAAATTCGAATTTGAAATTGTCATATCTTTGCTCCACTACAGGGTTATCCTGGAGCAGGTTGTACATAATCTCATAGGCAAAGAATACCAAAAATCGCTCATATCGATCGGGACAAATATTTAACAAACTCAGCCCTGACATTGTGCAGCTTTTTTCGCTGCATAGTTTCAGGGCTGATGACTAACGACGTAACAAATAAAACAGATGCTTTAGTTCATCCATACCGTAGCCGAAATGGCAGGCAAAGCCAGAATCCCGTCTGTCAGTTGCCCATGGCCTTCTTTGCGTTGCCATTGCGCAACATTAAGCAACGGTGACGCAGGTAGCACCACTTCACAGGCCTCGCCACGGTTGATTGCCACCAGTACACGCTGCTGATTCAGCACGCGGCCAAATACCACCACGTTATCTTCCGCATACAGCACCTGACAGCCGCCACGACGCAGCGCCTGACTTTTCTTACGCAGCGCAATCATTCGCTGGTACAGCGCGAATAACGCCGTATCCTGCTTTTCCACCTGCCAGGGGAACGGTTTACGGCAAAACGGATCGTTTTTGCCATCCAGTCCCACTTCATCACCGTAATAAATGCACGGTACACCAGGCCAGGTGAACAGCCAGACCACCGCCAGCGGCAGGCGCGCAATATCCCGACCGAGCAGCGTTTTAAATCGCGCAGTATCGTGGCTATCGAGCTGATTAAACATACGCAGTTGCTGTTGATGAGAAAGTCCTGCGCGGTAATTATCCATCCAGGCCATACAGGTTTGGGCGTCAATTTGCTGCGGATCGTAAGAGATATCGGTGTTGGCGAGAAATCCCCACAACGGGAATGAGAAGCCGCGATAGTTCATGGCGGCATCTTCCACATCGGCCTGTAACCATTGCCGTGCATCGCCAAAATGCTCTCCAACTATATACGCTTCCGGCTGGGTTTCTTTCGCCGCTTCGGTGATCCCGGCAACGTGCTGCAAATTATTGCGCGCCCCACCCGCTTCCCCCAGCATATGCACCACATCCAGCCGCCAGCCGTCCATATTCCACGGCGCTTTCAGCCAGTGGCGGACAATACTGTCTTCCCCGCGATAAATTTCATTCACCAGACTTTCCGACTGATAATCCAGTTTCGGCAAGCTGGCATAGCCCAGCCAGTCGAGCGCCGTGCCATCATCACTAAACGAGTACCAGTCGCGCCAGGGCGATTCGGGGTTGTGACAAGCTCCTCCCGTGCCACGATTGTGCCTGTCAAACCAGGCATGGGAATCGCCACTGTGGTTAAACACGCCATCCAGCACCAGCCGCATTCCCAGCTGCTGCGTATTGTGTCGCAAACGCAGCAATGCCCCATCACCGCCAAACTGCGGATCGACATGACGATAATCCTCGGTATCGTATTTATGTACGCTGGGAGCTTTAAACACCGGATTAAGATACAGCGCCGTCACACCAAGTTTTTTCAGATACGGCAGTTTTTCGCTTATCCCGTCCAGATCGCCGCCATAGAATGTTGATCCGCCCGCCTGCGCCGTGACCGGTTCATCCCAGTCACGCAATATGATCTCTTGTCCGGCTGCGTGATGGTAATAGACATGATCCTGTTCAGCTTCACGAGGAAGACTACGGGCGAAACGATCAGGGAAGATCTGATAAAAAATCTGATCCGCAGCCCATTGTGGGCCGATATCCGGTACATCAACGGCAAACTGCTCCAGTCGTGCCGGCGGCATTCGGCTGAAGCCCTGCGGTGTAAACCAACGCTGGCGATCGTGCCACAGTAATTTGAAACTATAACGCCGCCGAGGTTGCCCGCTGGAGAGATCGATCGCCGCCCGCCATGCGGTGACGCCAGGCTGCGGCTGACTGCGCTGCTTATGCATCGGTACTGACGTTTCTTCGTTGTCGTGTTCTGTACGCAGCATAATGCGCTGCGGTGGGTCTTCGCCCGTCAGCCACAGTGTAATGAGCAGTTGATCTTTGCTTTGTTTAACAAATGGGGGCACCGGCAGGTGCCATGCATTTAACATCATAATTCCCCTGTGATGAAAATCTGATCACCTTGCCATAGCCTAATGCAGGATCACTCATCATCTGAAGGATATTTGGGGGAGGAGGACGGGGGCGGATAACTTTCGGAATAGCCGGATCAGGATTTCCTCCTGAACCGGCTTACAGAACGCAAGGATTAGTGGTTTTCAGCCAGCTGACGATCGTGGCGGCGCTTAAACATCCAGCCAATCAACAGCACAACAATCCACGCGAAACCGACATACAGCGAGATACGCGTATCAGGGTGATAACCAATCAACCCGATAATAAAGAGCAGGAAAATCAAACCGCCGATGGTGGTTGCTACCCCACCCGGTACTTTAAATTTCAGCGCCTTAACTTCTTCTGGCGGTAAACGGCGACGGAAGGCGATTTGCGACAGCAGGATCATAATCCACACCCACACCGTGGCGAAGGTCGCCAGCGAAGCGATCACCAGGAAGACGTTTTCCGGCATGATGTAGTTCAGATATACCGCAAACAATAGCGCGGTAGTCATCACCAGCACCGTAACCCACGGAATACCGCGACGCGAGGTTTTGCTGAAAATTTTTGGCGCGCTGCCCTGCTCTGCCATACCGTGGAGCATACGGCCTACGCCAAATACGTCACTGTTAATTGCCGAAAGCGAAGCGGTCAGCACAACAAAGTTAAGAATGCTGGCGGCAAAGGTAATCCCCATATGCTGGAACGTCAGTACGAACGGGCTACCGGCAGTGCCAACCTGATTCCACGGGTAGATAGACATAATGACGAACAGCGTACCGACGTAGAACACCAGAATACGCATCGGCACGGAGTTAATCGCGCGCGGAATAGATTTCTCAGGATCTTTCGCTTCACCGGCGGTAATCCCGATAATTTCGATCCCACCGTAAGCAAACATCACCATTTGCAACGACATCACCATACCAAGCCAGCCGTTACTGAAGAAGCCGCCGTTGCTCCACAGGTTATGAATACCGGTCGGTTGCCCGCCGTTGCCAATCCCCCAGATGATGATGCCGAAACCGGCGACAATCATGATGATGATGGTGGCGACTTTAAAGAACGAGAACCAGAATTCCAGCTCACCGAAGACCTTCACGCTCATCAGGTTTACGGCGCAAATGATCAGCACCACGCTCAGTACCCAAATCCAGTGCGGCACCGTCGGGAACCAGACACCCATATAGATACCAAAAGCGGTCACATCGGCGATGGCGACAATAAGGATTTCAAAGCAGTAGGTCCAGCCGGTAATGTAACCTGCCAGCGGGCCGAGGTTTTCCTGCGCATAACGGGAAAAAGAGCTGGCGGCCGGGTTATGTACCGACATTTCCCCCAGCGCGCGCATAATGATATACGCCGCGACACCACCGATAATATAGGCCAACAACACGCTCGGACCGGCCATTTTGATGGCGTCTGCCGAACCGTAAAACAACCCGGTGCCAATTGCTGAACCCAGTGCCATAAAGCGTATGTGGCGGGTACTTAGCCCACGCTTTAGCTTGTTCTTACTTTCCATCAATTCCTAACCCATCAACACAATAAAAAACCACGGGGCATCGCAGCCCCGTGGTTAAAACAAATGTTCAGTGATTTAGTGAGCGCTGGAGGTCACCTGACGACCTGCCGCGCGATCCCAGATAATGGCCAGAACCACCATCACCACTGTTGGCATTAACCACGCCAGACCTTGTTCGGCCAGCGGTAAACGCTGCGCCCAGGACGGTAAGATATCGCTGAATGCAGATGCTTTGATCCCGTCGAGAATACCAAAAAGCAGGCTGATAAACATCGGCGGAGCAATCACGCGGGACGAATTATGCCACCATGAGCGTGTAAAACTTAATACAACCAGTGCGATACACGGCGGATAAATGGTGGTCAGCACCGGTACAGAGATCTGAATCAGCTGACTCAAGCCGAGGTTAGACACCACCATCGAGAAGCCGCCGAGGATAAACACCAGCGTACGATAAGAGAGCGGTACGTACTGGGCGAAGAATTCTGCACAAGCACAGGTCAGGCCAACCGCCGTGACCAGGCAGGCGATGAAGATTAATGCCGCCAGCAGGAAGCTACCGCCGCCGCCAAAGGTATGCTGAACGTAAGCATGCAGAATAGCAGCGCCGTTTGCAGACTGATCGACCAGCGACGCGCTGTCTGAACCCAGACGGAACAGTGCCAGGTACAGCAGAGTAAGACCAACCCCCGCCATCAGGCCAGCCCAGACGGTATAACGGGTCAGCAGACGCGCTTCAGTAACGCCACGAGAACGCGCCGCGTTAACAATAACGATACCAAACACCATCGCGCCCAGCGTATCCATGGTCAGATAGCCGTTGACGAAGCCGTTAGAAAACGCAGCGTTTTGATAAGCCTCAGTCGCCGTGCTGATAGAACCCGCCGGCCAGACAATCGCGGCAACAGACAGGATGACCAGCGCGATAATTTTCAGCGGCGCAAGGAAGTTGCCCACGGTATCCAGCAGTTTGCCCGGATAGAGCGAAACCAGAATAACGATAGCGAAATAAACCAGGCTGTAGATAAACAGCGGCAGTGCGGAATCACCCGTCAGCGGCGCAATGCCCACTTCAAAAGAAACGGTAGCTGTACGCGGCGTAGCGAAAAGCGGCCCCACCGCCAGGTAACACACCGTTGCCAGCAGTACGCCAGCGACTTTACCGATTGGCGTGCTGAGGCTGTCAACACCGCCGCCAACTTTTGCCAGCGCCACTACCGTTAATACCGGCAGGCCAACGGCAGTAATGAGGAAGCCGAATGCCGCAGTCCAGACGTGTTCGCCTGCCTGTAAGCCGACCATTGGAGGGAAAATAATGTTACCTGCGCCGACGAACAACGCAAATGTCATAAAGCCCAGAGCGATGATATCGCGCGATCTTAATTGATGGGTCATAAATCATACTGCCTGTGGATGTGGTGTTGTAACGTTAAATTTTTGTGCCAATCCCTGGGGATGATACAGCGGTATATTTAAACAATTTTAGCGGGAAATACTCCCAACCAGGCGCGGCGAAGAATAGTTTTTCGATTTACCGCGTTAATGCAGTCAGTATGACAGCACCTGAAGCGCAATTTAAACGCTTATAACGTTTTAAAGCAAGGAGGGATCTAAAAACCAGAGGTATATAGCGATAAGAAATCACCAACCAGTATAAAACACTATTTCCGTGAAAAAGACATGGCTAATCATGCGAACAAAAAATCACCAACCGTTGTAAAATCTAACGCCCGTATTTTGACTGCAAAGAAAATAAGCCAGCATCGGCTGGCTTATGGCAATAAAAGATGACAAAGGCGGGTTAATCGCTGTTTTTGGCAATTAAACGTTCCGGGATAACAAAACTGAAACGTGTTCCTTTTCCTACTGTACTCTCAATATTCAGGCGACTTTCGTGATGATTCACCGCATGTTTCACGATCGCTAACCCTAATCCGCTACCGCCGGTTTGGCGGGAACGCGCTTTATCAACGCGATAAAAACGCTCGGTCAGGCGCGGAATATGCTCCGGTGCAATGCCCGGTCCGTTATCTTCAACGCTAAATTCGGCACCGTGCGGCACTCGCTGCCAGCGTACGGTGATATGCGTGCCTTCCGGCGTATGATTCACGGCGTTATAGACCAGGTTCGAAATCGCACTGCGTAGCTGATCTTCGTTGCCAGACACCTTGAGGCCGTTATCTATCTCAAAGGTAAATGTCTGTTTTTTCTGACTCAGAGTCTGAGCCTCGCGCTCAACAACGCGCAGCATCATCGGCACATCAACCTTTTCATTGAGCAACTGCGTCGGTGCGGCTTCTATTTTCGACAGCGTCAGCAATTGCTTCACCAGCCCTTCCATCCGCTGGGTCTGCTCGCGCATGGTGTGCAACGCTTTTTCACGTACCGCGCCTTCCAGCGGTTGCTCATCCATCATCTCCAGGTAACCCTGTAACACGGTCAATGGCGTACGTAACTCATGGCTCACGTTGGCAAAAAAGTTACGCCGCGCCCCTTCCAGTTGATGCATTTGCGTCACATCACGCGCCACCATCAGCAACTGTTTGTGGGTATAAGGCATGACGCGAATTTCCAGATGCCGCCCGGTGTTGAGCACCAGATTGAGCGGGCGAGAAAAATCACGCGTTTTCAGATATTGCGTAAACTCCGGGTAACGCAGCAGGTTAAGGATGTTCTGCCCGTTATCCTCCGGCCAGCGCAAACCAAGAATCTGTTGCGCCAGACCGTTACACCAGAAAATACCGCCCTCTTCCGTGGTCAGCACCACCGCGTCGGGTAGCGACTCCGCGCCGCTACGAAAGCGTTTAATCAGATTGCCCAGTTCACGGCGGCGTTTTTTATTTCGCAGCTGCATCTGGTGTAAGCCGTATAGCAGCGGTTCCCAGCTACCACGCCCCGGTGGCGGGGTCATACTACGATCCACCCACAGCCACCATGAAAGGCGCAATAAATTCCAGAAATGCCAGATAAGCAGTCCCGTTACCGATGCCAGCAAAAACCAGGGCAGGTAACCAAAAAATGCACCCAGGATGAAAGCCGGGAGGCAGCAAAGTAGCAGCTCCAGCACCAGCCTTTTCCACGACAGCCGTTCCAGCACGTAAGATACTCCAGTTAAGAATTCATAAGCCCTGCTCTGCGTCCGATGAGCAAGGCGTTAAAAGCGGGTTGAAAAACGATATCCTGTACCGCGCACGGTCTGCACCATGCGGTCATGCCCGCCGGGCTCCAGTGCTTTACGCAGGCGACGAATGTGGACATCGACCGTGCGGTCTTCCACATACACGTTAGTTCCCCAGACGTGGTTTAACAGCTGCTCGCGGCTGTACACGCGCTCAGGATGCGTCATAAAAAAGTGCAGCAGTTTAAATTCAGTTGGCCCCATCTCCAGCGGTTCTTCGCCCGCCATCACCCGGTGAGATGTCGGGTCGAGACTTAGCCCCTGCATCTCAATCACCTCTTCCACCGCCATCGGCGATATACGGCGCATTACCGCTTTGATTCGCGCCACCAGCTCCTTCGGCGAAAACGGCTTGGTGATATAGTCATCCGCGCCGGTTTCAAGGCCGCGCACACGATCTTCTTCTTCCCCTCTGGCGGTCAACATCACCACTGGAATATCCCGGGTCATCGACTCGCGCTTGAGATGTTTGATGAACTGGATACCGGAGCCGCCGGGTAACATCCAGTCGAGGAGAATTAAATCCGGCCAGGGTTCATTCAGTTGGTTCACAGCACTGTCATAATCTTCCGCTTCGACCGGCTGGAAGCCATTTTGCTCGAGCACGAAGCAGACCATTTCGCGAATTGGAGCTTCATCTTCTACGACCAGAATACGTCTCGCCATGATTTGCCCTGTTGTAATAAATAGATTGCGATCATTAATGCGACGTCATTATGCGTCAGATTTATGACAGATTTATGAAAAGCTCGTCGCACATATTTTCAGGTTATTGATTTCCGTGGCGCAGAAAAAAGCAAATGGCATATCTGTTTGGGTATAATCGCGCCCATGCTTTTTCGCCAGGGAACCGTTATGCGCATCCTTCACACCTCAGACTGGCATCTCGGCCAGAACTTCTACAGTAAAAGCCGCGAAGCTGAACATCAGGCTTTTCTTGACTGGCTGCTGGAGACAGCACAAACCCATCAGGTGGATGCGATTATTGTTGCCGGTGATGTTTTCGATACCGGCTCGCCCCCCAGTTACGCCCGCACGTTATACAACCGTTTTGTTGTCAATTTACAGCAAACTGGCTGTCATCTGGTGGTACTGGCAGGAAACCATGACTCGGTCGCCACGCTGAATGAATCGCGCGATATCATGGCGTTCCTCAATACGACCGTGGTCGCCAGCGCCGGACATGCGCCGCAAATCTTGCCTCGCCGCGACGGGACGCCAGGCGCAGTGCTGTGCCCTATTCCGTTTTTACGTCCGCGTGACATTATTACCAGCCAGGCGGGGCTTAACGGTATTGAAAAACAGCAGCATTTGCTGGCAGCTATTACCGATTATTACCAACAACACTATGCCGATGCCTGCAAACTGCGCGGCGATCAGCCTCTGCCCATCATCGCCACGGGACACTTAACGACCGTGGGTGCCAGTAAAAGTGACGCCGTGCGTGACATTTATATTGGCACGTTGGACGCGTTTCCGGCACAAAACTTTCCACCAGCCGACTACATCGCGCTCGGGCATATTCACCGCGCACAGATTATTGGCGGCATGGAACATGTTCGCTATTGCGGTTCCCCCATTCCACTGAGTTTTGATGAATGCGGTAAGAGTAAATATGTCCATCTGGTGACATTTTCAAACGGCAAATTAGAGAGCGTGGAAAACCTGAACGTACCGGTAACGCAACCCATGGCGGTGCTGAAAGGCGATCTGGCGTCGATTACCGAACAGCTGGAACAGTGGCGCGATGTATCACAGGAGCCACCTGTCTGGCTGGATATCGAAATCACTACTGATGAGTATCTGCATGATATTCAGCGCAAAATCCAGGCATTAACCGAATCATTACCTGTCGAAGTATTGCTGGTACGCCGGAGTCGTGAACAGCGCGAGCGAGTGTTAGCCAGCCAACAGCGTGAAACCCTCAGCGAACTCAGCGTCGAAGAGGTGTTCAATCGCCGTCTGGCACTGGAAGAACTGGATGAATCGCAGCAGCAACGTCTGCAGCATCTTTTCGCCACGACATTGCATACCCTCGCAGGAGAACACGAAGCATGAAAATTCTCAGCCTGCGCCTGAAAAACCTGAACTCATTAAAAGGCGAATGGAAGATTGATTTCACCCGCGAGCCGTTCGCCAGCAACGGGCTGTTTGCCATTACCGGCCCAACCGGTGCGGGGAAAACCACCCTGCTGGACGCCATTTGTCTGGCGCTGTATCACGAAACTCCGCGCCTTTCTAACGTTTCACAATCGCAAAATGATCTCATGACCCGCGATACCGCCGAATGTCTGGCGGAAGTGGAGTTTGAAGTCAAAGGTGAAGCGTATCGCGCGTTCTGGAGCCAGAATCGGGCGCGTAACCAGCCCGACGGTAATTTGCAGGTGCCACGCGTAGAGCTGGCGCGCTGCGCCGACGGCAAAATTCTCGCCGACAAAGTGAAAGATAAGCTGGAACTGACGGCGACGTTAACCGGACTGGATTACGGGCGCTTCACCCGTTCGATGCTGCTTTCGCAGGGGCAATTTGCTGCCTTCCTGAATGCCAAACCAAAAGAACGCGCGGAATTGCTCGAGGAGTTAACCGGCACTGAAATCTACGGGCAAATCTCGGCGATGGTTTTTGAGCAGCACAAATCGGCCCGCACAGAGCTGGAGAAGCTGCAAGCGCAGGCCAGCGGCGTCGCGTTGCTCACGCCAGAACAAGTGCAATCGCTGACAGCGAGTTTGCAGGTACTTACTGACGAAGAAAAACAGTTACTTACCGCGCAGCAGCAAGAACAACAATCACTAAACTGGTTAACGCGTCTGGACGAATTGCAGCAAGAAGCCAGCCGCCGTCAACAGGCCTTGCAACAGGCGTTAGCCGAAGAAGAAAAAGCGCAACCTCAACTGGCGGCGCTCAGTCTGGCACAACCGGCACGAAATCTTCGTCCACACTGGGAACGCATCGCAGAACACAGCGCGGCGCTGGCGCATACTCGCCAGCAGATTGAAGAAGTAAATACTCGCTTACAGAGCACAATGGCGCTTCGGGCGAGCATTCGCCACCACGCGGCGAAGCAGTCTGCAGAATTACAGCAGCAGCAACAAAGCCTGAATGCCTGGTTACAGGAACACGACCGCTTCCGTCAGTGGAACAACGAACTGGCGGGTTGGCGTGCGCAGTTCTCCCAACAAACCAGCGATCGCGAGCATCTGCGGCAATGGCAGCAACAGTTAACCCATGCTGAGCAAAAACTTAATGCGCTTGCGGCGATCACGTTGACGTTAACCGCCGATGAAGTTGCTACCGCCCTGGCGCAACATGCTGAGCAACGCACGCTGCGTCAGCGCCTGGTCGCGCTGCATGGACAGATTGTTCCCCAACAAAAACGCCTGGCGCAATTACAGGTCACTATCCAGAATGTCACGCAAGAACAGACGCAACGTAACGCCGCACTTAACGAAATGCGCCAGCGTTATAAAGAAAAGACGCAGCAACTTGCCGATGTGAAAACCATTTGCGAGCAGGAAGCGCGCATCAAAACGCTGGAAGCTCAACGTGCACAGTTACAGGCGGGTCAGCCTTGTCCTCTTTGTGGTTCCACCAGCCACCCGGCGGTCGAGGCGTATCAGGCGCTGGAGCCTGGCGTTAATCAGTCTCGATTACTGGCGCTGGAAAACGAAGTTAAAAAGCTCGGTGAAGAAGGTGCGACGCTACGTGGGCAACTGGACGCCTTAACAAAGCAACTTCAGCGTGATGAAAACGAAGCGCAAAGCCTCCGACAAGATGAGCAAGCACTTACTCAACAATGGCAAGCCGTCACGGCCAGCCTCAATATCACCTTGCAGCCACAGGACGATATTCAACCGTGGCTGGATGCACAAGATGAGCACGAACGCCAGCTGCGGTTACTCAGCCAACGGCATGAATTACAAGGGCAGATTGCCGCGCATAATCAGCAAATTATTCAGTATCAACAGCAAATTGAACAACGCCAGCAGCAACTCTTAACGGCATTGGCGGGTTATGCACTGACATTGCCACAGGAAGATGAAGAAGAGAGCTGGTTGGCGACACGTCAGCAAGAAGCGCAGAGGTGGCAGCAACGCCAGAACGAATTAACCGCGCTGCAAAACCGTATGCAGCAGCTGACGCCGATTCTGGAAACGTTGCCGCAAAGTGATGAACTCCCGCACAGCGAAGAAACTGTGGTACTGGAAAACTGGCGGCAGGTTCATGAACAATGTCTCGCATTACACAGCCAGCAGCAGACGTTACAGCAACAGGACGTTCTGGCGGCGCAAAGTCTGCAAAAAGCCCAGGCGCAGTTTGACACCGCGCTACTGGCCAGCATCTTTGACGATCAGCAGGCGTTCCTTGCGGCGCTAATGGATGAACAAACACTAACGCAACTGGAACAGCTCAAGCAGAATCTGGAAAACCAGCGCCGTCAGGTGCAAACACTGGTCACTCAGACAGCAGAAACGCTGGCACAGCATCAGCAACACCGACCTGACGGGTTGGCTCTCACTGTAACGGTGGAGCAGATTCAGCAAGAGTTAGCGCAAACTCACCAAAAGTTGCGTGAAAACACCACCAGTCAGGGCGAGATTCGCCAGCAGCTGAAGCAGGATGCAGACAACCGTCAGCAACAACAAACCTTAATGCAGCAAATTGCTCAAATGACGCAGCAGGTTGAGGACTGGGGATATCTGAATTCGCTAATAGGTTCCAAAGAGGGCGATAAATTCCGCAAGTTTGCCCAGGGACTGACGCTGGATAATTTAGTCCATCTCGCTAATCAGCAACTTACCCGGCTGCACGGGCGCTATCTGTTACAGCGCAAAGCCAGCGAGGCGCTGGAAGTCGAGGTTGTTGATACCTGGCAGGCAGATGCGGTACGCGATACCCGTACCCTTTCCGGTGGCGAGAGTTTCCTCGTCAGTCTGGCGCTGGCACTGGCGCTTTCAGATCTGGTCAGCCATAAAACGCGTATTGACTCGCTGTTCCTCGATGAAGGTTTTGGCACGCTGGATAGCGAAACGCTGGATACCGCCCTTGATGCGCTGGATGCCCTGAACGCCAGCGGCAAAACCATCGGTGTGATTAGCCACGTTGAAGCGATGAAAGAGCGTATTCCTGTGCAGATCAAAGTGAAGAAGATCAACGGCCTGGGCTACAGCAAGCTGGAAAATGCATTTGCAGTGAAATAACTATTCAGCAGGATAATGAATACAGAGGGGCGAATTATCTCTTGGCCTCGCTGGTCGTTATCCTGCAAGCTATCACTTTATTGGCTACGGTGATTGGTAGCCGTTCTGGTGGTTGTGATGGTGGTATGAAAAAAGTCATTTTATCTTTGGCTCTGGGCACGTTTGGTTTGGGGATGGCCGAATTTGGCATTATGGGCGTGCTCACGGAGCTGGCGCATAACGTAGGAATTTCGATTCCTGCTGCCGGGCATATGATCTCGTATTATGCGCTGGGGGTGGTGGTCGGTGCGCCAATCATCGCCCTCTTTTCCAGTCGCTACTCGCTCAAACATATCTTGTTGTTTCTGGTGGCGTTGTGCGTCATTGGCAACGCCATGTTCACGCTCTCTTCGTCTTACCTGATGCTCGCCATTGGTCGGCTGGTTTCCGGCTTTCCACATGGTGCATTTTTTGGCGTCGGCGCGATCGTGTTATCGAAAATTATCAAACCCGGCAAAGTCACCGCCGCCGTGGCGGGGATGGTTTCCGGGATGACAGTCGCCAATTTGCTGGGCATTCCGCTGGGAACGTATTTAAGTCAGGAATTTAGCTGGCGTTACACCTTTTTATTGATCGCTGTTTTTAATATTGCGGTGATGGCATCGGTCTATTTTTGGGTGCCGGATATTCGCGACAAGGCGAAAGGAAAGCTACGCGAACAATTTCACTTTTTGCGCAGCCCGGCCCCGTGGTTAATTTTCGCCGCCACCATGTTTGGCAACGCAGGTGTGTTTGCCTGGTTCAGCTACGTAAAGCCATACATGATGTTTATTTCCGGTTTTTCGGAAACGGCGATGACTTTTATTATGATGTTAGTTGGGCTAGGGATGGTGCTGGGGAATGTGCTAAGTGGCCGGATTTCAGGACGTTATTCACCACTGCGCATTGCGGCAGTAACTGACTTTATTATTGTGCTGGCACTGCTGATGCTCTTTTTCTTCGGCGGCATGAAAACAACGTCGCTTATTTTTGCATTTATTTGTTGCGCGGGATTATTTGCCCTTTCAGCACCACTGCAAATATTGTTACTGCAAAATGCCAAAGGCGGAGAGTTATTAGGTGCCGCAGGTGGGCAAATAGCGTTTAACCTCGGTAGCGCCGTCGGCGCATATTGCGGTGGTATGATGCTGACGCTGGGGCTGGCATATAATTACGTGGCGCTGCCTGCCGCC
>OLOP01001197.1_pt1 | contig 17691 bp, 19 predicted proteins | sample 1672381 | NCBI WGS metagenome assembly OLOP01 (sample SAMEA3136678, study PRJEB25190) | human gut metagenome | biome: human gut; feature: human-associated habitat; material: faeces | place: Austria | collected 2013 | reverse complement strand
ACAATAAAACCCATAAAAAGCCGCCTTTCGCGGCATTTCTACGGATCGGTGGTTAGATATAGCTAACTGATGAAATTGCGACATTTGGTTAGAGGAAACTAACTGCTTTGAGGAACTACCATCGCGTCGGACGGGGGAGAGGACATGCACATTTTGGAACACGGACAAGGGCAGGAAAAGACACTGTTGTTTCTGCCCTGCACGGCGGAACCCGTCTGGGCGTTTGAAAAGACGGTCGCGCGGCTTGCACAGTCGTGGCATGTCTTTCAGGTCGTTTACGATGGGCACGAGCCGTCTTATCCTGGTGACTTTACCTCAGTTGAGCAGACGGTCGATGAGATCACGGACTATCTTCGCGCGCAGGGTGTGACTTGCCTCAACGCGGCCTACGGCTGCTCGCTCGGCGGCGCATGTTTGACGCGGCTGCTGGCGCTTGGCGAGCTGCCGGTCAAGCGCGCCATCATCGACGGCGGCATCACGCCGTACCAGCTGCCGTATCTCATACGAAAGCTGCTGCTTGCGCGCGACATGCTGTCGTTCAAGCTCGCCGCGAATAACCGCAAAATCTTAGAGGCGGCTTTTCTACCGGAACGATTCACGCTGCCGGGGCGCGACCACAAAAAGGAATACGACGCCATCGAGGCATACTTAAAGACCTACTCGGATCAGACCATCCGCAACATTTTCTGGTCGGGGAACAACTATGTTCTGCCAAAGACGCCCGCAAAGATCGGCACGAAGATCACCTACTGGTACGGCGACGACGAAAAGAAGGAGCGCCGGAGCAATATCCGCTTCATCAAGCGCTATTTCCCGCAGATCCGGATCCACGGAATCCCGAAAATGGCGCACGCGGAGCTGGTCATCGTGCATCCGGAGGAATTCTGCCGGTACGCGGAGAAATTCCTGGCCGGGCCGGCGGAGGCGGCACAGCCCGTCGGGACGCAGGATCGGAGGATGACCAGATGAAAGACAACGAACTGCAATTTGACCGCAGCTGCCACGTGCTGTATTCCAAGCCGTGCAAAAAGGAGATCCTGGCAAAGATCGCGCTGCACTATCCGGCGGCGGAGCGGGAGGCCGTGTGGGAACAGGTGCAGCGGCAGTATGTGGACTTCCTCTCCGACTGGCGCACGGATCTCGGCGGTAAGAAGAATTATCACAACGGCGTAGGCGGCACCTACGACTGCATCGCTATCATGAGCTATTATGTGGTCTGCAAAGCAGTTACCTCGTTCCGTGAAATCGAAGAGATGGAGGAAAATCTGATTCTTCCGACTTTCCGCAAGCTGAAATTTGTGGACTGCAACAAGCCGTTCTGGAGGAAGCTGATGTACAAGGCGTTTGTTCGTGCGAAAAGCGGCTGCGACAAATGGCACGATTACGAGATGTCGGTTGCGCCTTATGAAACCGACAAGCCTATTTATTATGAATTTACGGCGTGCCCGGCAGCGGAGTTTGCCATCCGGCACGGTCTTACGGATATTATGCCCGCCCTGTGTAATGTGGACTTTGCGTCTATGGAGTTGCTCCACGCAAAGCTTATACGGGCGACTACCTGCGTGAACGGCTGCCGGTGCGACTATACCATCTGTGGCGATCAGGACCCGTATTTAAAGAAACATCCCGAATACCGGGACGAGGCCGGATTCCGGCGAAACAAGTAATAACTCATGCAAAGGCGGTGAGGAAAATGGAAACCTTTCTCGGAATACTGATTCCCTTTCTTGGCACAACGCTGGGCTCAGCCTGCGTGTTTTTTATGAAAAAGTCACTTAGTGATTTGGTGCGGCGATCTCTTGCCGGCTTTGCCGCCGGAGTAATGGTGGCAGCTTCGATTTGGAGTCTGCTGATTCCGGCGATAGAGCAATCTGAAAGTATGGGGAAGTTGTCCTTCCTCCCTGCCTTTATCGGATTTTGGGTTGGCGTTCTGTTTTTGCTCCTGCTTGACCGTTTGATTCCCCATCTTCATGTGGGAAGTGAACAGGCCGAGGGCCCGAAAAGCAAACTCGGGCGCACCACCATGATGATGCTGGCGGTGACCTTACATAATATCCCGGAGGGAATGGCAGTCGGCGTGGTGTATGCAGGCTTTCTTTCAGGAAATACGCAAATTACTGCGGCAAGCGCACTGGCGCTGTCCCTCGGCATTGCCATTCAGAATTTTCCCGAGGGTGCGATTATCTCCATGCCGCTCCGGGCGGAGGGGGAACGCAAGGGCCGAGCGTTTTTCGGCGGCGTGCTTTCCGGCGTTGTCGAGCCTATCGGCGCAGTGCTGACGCTTCTCGCGGCGCAGTTTGTGATCCCGGCGCTGCCGTATCTGCTGAGCTTTGCAGCGGGCGCCATGCTCTATGTGGTGGTAGAGGAATTGATTCCGGAAATGTCGCAGGGGCGGCACTCGAATCTTGGAACGGTGTTCTTTGCGGTAGGCTTCAGCGTGATGATGGTGCTGGATGTGGCACTGGGATAAGGAGGCAAATGATGATTTTTATGAAAATATGAGGTGATAGAAATGCTGTTTCAAACATATGGCGACAGGAGGAATCCTGCCGTGCTGTTCTTTCATGCAATGGGTGTGACAGGAGCGAGCAGCGAACCGATTGCGAGGTATTTGCAGGATCGATATTTCTGCATCTTGCCCACCTCCACCGTTTACTGCGAGGGGCAGAAATATGTCAGCAAGCTGGACGAAATACGGCAGGTGGAGGACTTTCTGCATCGACAGGGCGTGGAGCGGCTGGCGATGGTGGTCGCTTCTTCCATCGGTGCAGACCTTGCCATGGCGTTTCTGACGCAGACGAAGCTGCCCGTGGAGCACGCTTTCTTTGACGGCGGGCAGTTCGCGCAAATCGGAAAAGGCACGCGCCGTATTATGACACCGTTTCTGTATTTTGCCATCAAGAGCCTATATTGGTCGAAGGGCGGTACGTTGAAAAAGATACTGTGGTGTGACGACGATTCCATAAAATCGTATTTTATAGACGCAGGGAAAAATCTGACCTATACAAATTTGCGGCGGCAGATTTCGGATAGTCTGGAGGATAAACCCTTTCCACCGCTTTCAAAAGAATTGCAAAAACATGCCTATTTCGAGTTTGGCAGTATAGAAGATCATTTCAAATACCGTCAGGCAGTGATGGAAGCCTACCCCTGCGGCCATTATCCCGTGTTTGAGGGATACAATCACATGCAATATCAGATTCGCAATCCAAAGGGGTTCGCCGAAATGCTGGCACACATCGCCGAGCGTGACTGTATGCCGGAACTGCCATTTATCAGAAAGTGAGTGATACCCATGAAATACAAAATCGAAAAAAACACCGTACAGGAGACACTGATTATTCCGCTGTATGCCCGAAAGGTGTGTTCGGAGCTGTATCCAAATCTCTATCGGGATGAAACAGCAGTTCGTCTGATTGACGAGATTGACTACGATTTTTCAGAGGCGGAGAAAAACTCCCGCGGCCTCATGCAGCGTTTCGGCTCGCTGGAGGTTGCCATGCGGCAGAACGATCTGGAGTGGGAAATAAAGGATTATTTGAAAACCCATCCTAACGCAGCGCTGGTTAATCTCGGTTGCGGGCTGGACAACACCGGCAGAAGTTGCGACAACGGCAGCTGCAAAATCTACAATCTGGACTTTCCCGATGTCATAGCCGTGCGCAATGAGCTCCTGCCCGCCGGAGATCGTGAGGAAAACATCCCATGCGATTTGAATAATACCGAATGGTTTTCAAAAATCGACGCCTCTGGCGGCGCAGTATTTTTCGCTTCCGGCGTGTTTTACTACTTTTTAACCGAGCAGGTCAAAGTTCTTGTGCAGGGTATGGCAAACGCTTTCTCCGGCGGCATGCTGGTCTTTGACGCGGCAAACCGGATGGCAGTAAAGATGATTGCCAAGACATGGCTCAAGAGCGCAAAAATCAAGGACGTGGACGCATATTTTGCTGTTTCGGACGCAAAAAGCGAGCTTTCTCCGTGGGACAGCCGCTTGCAGGTCACAAGCCGCGGTTATATGCTGGGCTACAACGATCTGCGCGACCCATCCGTCAGCGGCTTTTTCCGTTTCCTCGCAAAGGTCGGCGACGGCATGATGAAAATGCAGATTGTAAAAATCAACTTTTGAAAGAGGCGTTTTGAATGAAACACATCCACTTTGATGTTGAAAGCGATGGCTTTTATGGTGCGTATTGGGCATGCAAGGACGGCTCGGACTGCGCCGTCATCGCCATGATCGGCGACGACCCAGAGGATTATATGGCGCGCTCTGCGGTGAAGTGGCTACTTCGCCTCGGCGTGAACGTATTGACCATGTCGCCTGGGAAAAAGGACTACGGTCATCACAACTATCCGCTTGAATGCATTGAAAAAGCGATTGCATGGCTCAAATTACACGACAACGAAAAAATAGGTATTGCAGGAGCCTCAACGACCGGCACGCTCGCCCTGACGGCGGCTTCGCTATTTGATAATATCTCTCTGACCATCGCAATGACCCCCAGCGACTTTGTGTGGCAGGGGTTCATGCAGGGCAAAAAGGATGACTGCAAGGAATGGCCAATCGAGGGAGAATCACTCTTTTCTTACAAGGGAAAGCCCTTCCCATACATGCCGTTTCGCTATCAGCACCCTGACTATTGGCGCATAATCTCGGAGGAGTCCAAACGCACCGGCAATATGGTTGCCTCCCGCAAGCTGTTTGACGACTCTGAAGCGGCGTACCCGATTACCGAGGAGGAATTCATAAAGGTCGAGAATATCCGCGGCAAGCTGTTTCTTGTAGGCGCGGAGGACGACGCACTTTGGGACACCGCAAAATATATCCGCCGTATGGAAAAACGCCTTGTGGAGGAACCGCACTCCTGCGAAGTCGAGGCGGTCGTATATGAGCACGGCACGCATTTTGTTTTCCCCGACGGTATGCTCAAGACCATGCTTCCCGTCGGCTCGGCACTGTTTGTCAAGTTGGCGTTCAGCGCTGCGAAGAAATATCCCAGGGAGTGTAAAACGGCTCGCATTGACATTGACTGCCGCATGACCCGCGTGATATGCGATTGGAGGGACAAAAAGTGACTTATTTTGGAATGCCATTCGGCATGTGGATATTGTTTGCAGGCTCATTCCAAAAGCAGCTGACGGCTGTGTTTGGTTATGATTCCGATACAGCAAAAGGTATCGCAAAAAATGCAAAACAAAAATACAAAGCAATTATCTCAGATCTGCCGGAATTTGAAAAAGCGGATCGCTTCAAGATGAATATCGTCAACTGCGCAATGATCGGCGCATTCATTCTCTCCATGCCTGAGCGCCCGGATGTGGAGCGACTGACGGAGTATTATGCGAATGCCATGATGACAAAGCCGATGAAGTGGTTCTGTCACAAGAGCGGAAAGAGTAAATTTACCGAAAAGGACATTGCTGGTATGAAAGCCACCGCCGCGTTGAGAGCCGCCGACCGTAACCCATATTCGTGGAACATGGAGTTTTACGAATACCCGGACGGCAGCGGCTACGAGGGTCGATTCACCAAATGCGGCATCTGCGTGCTGATGAAAGAACTGGGGCTATACGACCTGACTCCCGCCTTGTGCCGCCTTGACTACACCATGAGCGAAGCAGGCGGCACCACCAATTTTGTGCGTGAATACACCCTTGCTTCCGGCGGGCCGTATTGCGATTGCGGCTATAAGAAAAAGCAGTTATAACACATTTTACACGTTGAAATATCCACCCGCTATGCGGGTGGATATTTATTCTATGCATATAGGTTTATATCGTCCAATTTTGTGAGGCGGTTTGAAGTTCAACCATATGCCTAAACAATCCGTTTTTATTCATAAGTTCATTCGGAGCGCCGGATTCTGCAACGGTACCGTTTGCAAGCACAATAATTTTATCGGCATTTTCAACCGTTCTCATTCGGTGCGCTATAACAAGAACGGTTTTGTTTTTGATAAGCCGTGACAATGCCGTTTGAATAAGCGTTTCGTTTTCAACATCAAGAGAAGCGGTTGCTTCGTCAAGGAGAACGATAGGCGCATTTTTCAAAAATGCACGGGCAATAGAAATACGCTGTCTTTCACCGCCCGAAAGGTTACAGCCGTTTTCACCGATTTCGGTATGGTAACCGTTGGGCATCTTATTTGCAAATTCATCGCAGTTGGCAAGTCTTGCAGCGGCAAGCACTTCTTCATCGGTTGCACCTTTTTTTCCAAGGCGGATATTTTCCGTAATCGAAGTGTTAAAAAGTGTAACATCCTGAAAAACAATTGAATAAAGGCTCAACAGGGTTTCGGGTTCAATTTGTGAAATATCCATACCGCCAACAGTAATTTTTCCGCTTGAAGCGTCCCAAAATCTTGCGGCAAGCCTTGAAACCGTAGTTTTGCCGCCGCCTGACGGACCAACCAAAGCGGTGATTTCACCCTGCCTTGCGGCAAAACTTACATTATTGAGCACCTTGTTATCGTCATTGTACGCAAAACTTACATTGTTGAATACAACATCGTATCCGTTGTTGTTGATTTTTGTATCGCCCGATTGAACCTCATGGTCCAAAATTTCATTCATTCTGGCAACATTTGTCTTTGTGCTGATGATTGCGGCAAGATTTATTAGTGCGGCTTGCATAGGGTCATAAAGACGGGAAACAAGAAGCAAAAATACAAAGAATGTAAGTACATCAAGCTCACCTTTTACTAGTAACAACGAGCCGACGAGTGCGGTTGTTGCAATACCGAGTTTGAGCACCATCTGAGCACTTGACACAAAAATCGCTGTACCGAATTCACTTTTAAGTGCTCTGCTTTCTACCTTTTCAATCTTTTTGTCAAGTGTTGCAAGGTATCTATTCTCGGCGTTGTTTGATTTTAAATCTGCAACGGTGTCTATGCATTCCTGAATACCGTTTGCACAGTCTATTTTTGCCTTCATTGATTTTTGACCGAGCTTTTCCTGAACCTTAGCCGATGAACCGACTATGATAAACGCAACCGGAAGCACCCAAAGAGAAGCAAGTGCCATTTTAAAATTGAAAAAGAAAAGGCTGATTGCGATGATAACCGTTGAAATAAGCGAACCTGCAAACGGTGGAATGAAGTGCGAAAACGCTGTTTCAAGATAAGTACAGTCCGCCATAATCGTACTTGTCAAATCCGCCAAATCCTTTTTTGCGAAAAAAGAAAGCGGAATTTTACGCAACTTTTCGGCAAGAGCAAGTCTTCTTGTTCCTGTTTCAACATAAGTTGCAAGAAATGTTGAATTATATTGCCAAAGCGTTATACAAAAAATGACAAACAAACATATAATCGCTCCGCCGACAAAGAAAGTCGTATTGTTTCTTACATTTCCGTTCAATAATGCCTTAACAAATAAATATAACAAGGTTACAGGAAACATAAATGAAATGTTTTGTAAGGTGCAAGCAACAACACCCTTTATTAAATCTTTTGCACCCTGTCTTGAAAGTGCGTATTTGTGCATAAGTTTTTCAATCATTTCAGTTCCTCCTTTGCCACCTTCCATTTAACCGATGTGAGATAATTTTCAAGCATTGTTGCAAACACACCGTTTTGCTTGCAGAGTTCTCCCGATTCACCTTGTTCAATCAACCTACCGTCCTTAAAAACATATATGCAATTCGCATTTTGAACGGTTGAAAGTCGGTGAGCAATCATAATAACGGTTTTGCTTTTTGAAAGCTCATTGAGCGCCTTTTGAATTTTAACCTCGTTGTCAGGATCCGCAAAAGCGGTTGCTTCGTCAAGAATAACAATCGGTGCATTTTTAAGAATTGCCCTCGCAATGGCTATTCTCTGTGCCTCGCCGCCTGAAAGGTAAACACCGTTTGAACCGATAACGGTATCAACTCCGCTGTCAAACTTCTCGATAATATCCATACATTGAGCTTTTTCGAGTGCCGACATAACCTCATCCAAATCCGCATCCGGCTTTGCAAGGCGAATATTGTCAAATATACTGCCTGTGATTAGCTTGCTGTCCTGGAACACATACGATACGGCGTTTGTCAGATCCTCTTTTGCGATATTTTTAACATTAACTCCGCCTACAAGCACTTCACCGCTGTCTGCGTCAAAAAATCTTGTAATAAGGTTTGCGAGCGTTGTTTTGCCGCCGCCTGACGGACCGACAAATGCAACTGTCTGACCTGATTTAATATTAAGCGAAACATCGTCAATTGCCTTAATTTCTCCGTCATAGCTGTAGCTTACATTTTTAAGTTGAACAGATGCATCTGTCGGTTTTTGACATTTTGTTGCTTCCAAAGGTGAAATGTTCATAACGCTGTCAATTCTTTTAAATGCATCGGCAACAATCATTTTGTTTTCGCTTTGAAACATTATTTTTGTCATTGTTACTGTTAAAATCGGAGTGATAATTACATAGAACAAAATATTAAGTATCAACTCATTTGTTATTTCGCCTTTTGCAAAAATCAATCCGCCAAAAATAATGAACGCAAAAATGCCGTTAATCAGCATAGTGAACATTGCCATTGGCAAGCGTAGATTTTTTGTATAGGCGATTGCCCATTCGCTGTAAGAATCAATAGATTTTTTAAATTTTCTGAAGCTGAATACACTTTGACCGAATGCCTTTACCACAGGAATGCCTCTGACATATTCAACTGCTTCGTTTGACATATCATCAAGCGCATTTTGATATTCTGCCATTTTCTGCTGAAGCGTTTTGCCTGTCATAAATGTCATCATAACGACAAATGACAAGACAATCGGAATAAGTGAAATTAAACCAAATCGCCAATCAAACGCAATCAGGAATATAAGCAAGCCGATAGGCGTTACAACCGAACCAACCATATCCGGAAGCTGATGGGCAAGATAGGTTTCAGTTGCTCCGGAGCAATCGTTTACAATTTTGCGTAGTTTTCCGCTTCCGAATTTTTCAATTTCCCCAAGAGGTAATTGTACAATTTTGTGCATCATCTGTTTTCGCATATTTGCCTGAACTCTAAATGCACTTGTGTGTGAACACATCAATGACGCAATGTAAATTATCATAGACAACACAGCAAAAACAACCGCAATCACACCGTTTTTTACAATACCTGCAGCGTTTTCAAAATTTGGCATAACCTCAAGCATTTCTTTGATTATCTTCCATATATAATAAAACGGAAGAAGAGCAAGCGCACTGCTGACTGCACTGAGCACCAAAGATATATAAGTGAAATACTTATAATTTTCGGCATAGTCCATCAGTCTTGAAAAGTTTGACTCCTTTTTTTCTTTCAATTTAATTCCTCCTATATAAGTATTCAGTTAGTTATTGCTAACTCATATCTAAAAATTAAAGGACTTAAAGCCCTAAAATTTTTGACCAACCTGCGATATAAAAGTCCTGGAATTCGCTTACATATTTTTTAGCGTTTTCTTTTTTCATATCGTGTTCAATAAGCTCAAATATGCCCGAAAACATACCGCTGACAATCATATGGCAAACCGCTTTTTCTATGTTTGGAACATCCTTGCCCTGCGAGCGCAAAGCATCAATGAATTGATAGGTTTCTTCAACTTCAATTTCCACCATATTATGAATAAAGTTCTCGTATGATGTGCCTTCGCTTTTACAAATGATTAGCTTAAATTCGTCAAAATGTTCGTAAATGTAATCAACAATTTCGTTAAGGCTTGTTCGGCTTTCAACTCCCATATGATTTGCTTTTTCTTCGTCAGGCAGTTTTTCAAAATCCTCCTGTGCAGACATAAATATGTTCATTATAGCTTTTGCGTGCTCTTCAACAAGAGCGGCAAAAAGCGCTTCCTTGCCGGAAAAATAACCATAAAACGCACCTGTTGTTACACCGGCGGTTTTTACAATATTGCGAAGCGAAGCCGAGTTAAAGTCTTTTTCCAAAAATTCTGCTTTGCCTGCCGACAATATATTTTTTAAGGTTGTTGATTCTTCGTTTGACATTTTTATACCTCATATAACACTGTTATATCGTGTTTAGTATAACACTGTTATATTACTCTGTCAAGCGTTAAGATATGATTTTCTAAGAAATATAATATATTTTGTAAATTTTTGCCAAACAGCATCAAAAATTGTTGACATCAATAATTTTTTGAATATAATAAAAGTTAAGAATCAGGTTAGGCAATGCTAACCTGATAAATATAACAAATTAAAGACGAATTTGAAAGGAGATTTTATTATGATTAGTGAACTTGCGGCATTTGCAGGCGGTGTGCTGTTTGGTACGGCAGGAGTTAAGGCTTTGGGAAGCAAAGATGCAAAAAAAGCATATGCTCACACTGCGGCTTTTGGTTTGAGAGTTAAAGATTCTGTGATGAAAACAGTAACAGAGATTAAAGAAAACGCAAACGATATTTTGGTAGAGGCTAAAGAAATCAACGAGAAAAAAGCAGCCGAAGCACAGGAAAAAGCAGAACAGAGCGTTATTGAAGACGCAGCTGTTGCAAACGCATAAATTATTAAAAGGCTGTCTTTATGGCAGCCTTAAATTTTTGAGGTATTTGGTATGAAATGTCAAATCTTGCACGAAACAAAAAACAGAATGAGAGTGCATTTTTGCAAAGAAAATATGACAATTGAAGAAGCGGATAAGGCAGATGCTTACTTGAAATCAATCAACGGAATCGAAGATGTTACGGTTTATGAAAGAACCTCTGATTTGATTATTTATTATTCCTTTGACAGGAGCGAACTGATTGAAATTCTTGCTCACTTCAGCTTTGAAAATGATGAAGTGAAAAACATTGAGATTGTCGGCACAGCAAGGCTTGTTCAGCGTGAATATGAAGAAAAGCTTATTATGACAATCGCTTTGCGCTATTTCAGAAAAATATTTTATCCTTTACCTTTAAGAATTGCACTTGCTTATATTAAATCTATAAAATATATATTAAAGGCATTGAAGTCGCTTGCCAAAGGACAGCTGAATGTTTCGGTTCTTGATGCTGTGGCAATTACGGTTTCGCTTATAAGAGGCGATTTTGAAACAGCTTCAAGCGTTATGTTTTTACTCAAAATCGGTGAAATTCTTGAAGAGTGGACCCACAAAAAATCTGTCAATGACCTTGCAAACACAATGTCGCTCGGAATTGAAAAAGTGTGGTTAAAGAATAAAAATGATGAAGAGGTTTTAGTTTCTACAAACGAGGTTAATGTAGGTGACAAAATTGTTCTGCGCACAAGCAATATGATACCGCTTGACGGTGAGGTTATCGACGGCGGTGTAACGGTTAATCAATCAGCTATTACGGGCGAAAGTGTTGCCGTGAACAAAACGGTGGGTTCTCATGTGTATGCCGGCACGGTTGTTGAAAGTGGCGAGTGTATTATAAAAGTTACGCAAATTAATGGCCAAGGCAAATACGACAGAATTGTAAAAATGATTGAAGATTCGGAAAAGCTAAAATCATCACTTGAAAGCAAAGCATCAAACCTTGCGGACAGGCTTGTTCCGTTTAGTTTGTTCGGCACGATATTTACATATGCAATTACACGAAATGTAACAAAGGCGTTGTCTATTCTTATGGTGGATTATTCCTGTGCGTTAAAGCTTACAATGCCTGTTGCGGTTTTGTCTGCTATCAACGAATGCGGTAATTATAACGCAACCGTTAAAGGCGGAAAATACCTTGAAGCGCTCTCAAAGGCAAATGTTATTGTCTTTGACAAAACCGGAACGCTGACAAACGCACACCCGAAAGTTGCAGACATCATCACATTCGGCAACAACGACAAGGCTGAAATGCTCAGACTTGCCGCTTGCCTTGAGGAACACTTCCCACACTCGGTTGCAAATGCCGTTGTTAACGAAGCTAAGGCGAGAGGTCTTGACCACGAAGAGCAGCATTCAAAGGTTGAATATATTGTAGCTCATGGAATTTCGAGCCTTGTCGGCGACGAAAAGGTTGTTATAGGCAGTTATCATTTTGTTTTTGAGGACGAAAACTGCACCGTGCCGCAAGATGAACAAGAAAAATTCAATGCAATACCAAACGAATATTCACACCTTTATATGGCAATCAACCGCACACTTGTTGCCGTGATTTGCATTGAGGACCCTATAAAAGACAATGTTAAGCAAACGCTTGACGATTTGAGGGCAAACGGCATAGACAAAATTGTTATGATGACCGGTGACAGTGAACGCACAGCAAAGGCTGTTGCAGAAAAATTGGGAATCGATGAATACCATGCGGAAGTTATGCCCGAGGACAAAGCCATGTTTATTGAAAAAATGCAAACTGACGGCAATTCTGTTATTATGGTGGGCGACGGCATAAATGATTCACCGGCATTGAGTAAAGCAGATGTTGGAATAGCAATAAGTTCAGGTGCTGCAATAGCAAGAGAAATTGCGGATATAACCGTTTCAAGTGATGATTTGAATTCTCTTGTAACACTTAAAGAAATAAGCAATCTTTTGATGGCAAGAATCAGGTCGAATTACCGTTCTATTATGTCGTTTAACACTGCATTAATTGTGCTTGGTGTTGTCGGAATAATCCCTCCGACAACCTCGGCTTTTTTGCACAATGTTTCTACTCTTGCTTTTACATTAAAGAGTATGACAAAACTGATGTAAATCCTGTTCCATTCGGAGATAAATTATTATTTAATGGTAATTTAAATAATAATGCGGATTTAGAGTTTCTTTATACACCTCGTGTAAGGTTCGCAATTCCTCATACGAATTTGCCGTGCTGAGCAAAAATAAAAATCTGAGAGATTTTTGAGAGACGCAGAGTTTGAAAAATGGCTTAAATAGGCGGTTTTGAAAAAAGATTGCAAGGCTCTTACTCCGTCATTTAAGGTTCGAATCCTTATACCTCTGCCATAAAAAAGAGCTGAAAAATCAGCTCTTTTTTCTTTTACTCTGCCCTGATTTTTCAGGGCATTTTTTATTTTAGCCTTTTATATTGTTTATCCATCAAAAATGCAAAGGTAGTCATCAAAAAAAATAAAGCGATCTGTTTTAGTGCAGATCGCTTTATTAACATATAAAATTATTTACGAGAGTTTTCAATAAAAATTTTCTTTAATTCTTTATGCTCTCTATATAGGTTGGGGAATATTTCTTTAGTCAAACTATTCGTTAAGAGAGTATTGTATATATTTTTAAAACAGCTATCACAAATAGTTATACTTTCATCGCTTTTTATTGTAATCGTATAATTTGATTTCGTCCATCTTCCACACATAAAGCACCTATGTTTGCCCTCGTTTCGAGTTATTTTTATTAACCCAACCTCGGCTTTTTCTAATTTCGTATCTATCACTAATTTCAACATTACTTTACATAATGCGGAATAGCAATCAAAGCAAAGTGCATAACTGAATCCGTCTACTCTGCCGGTACAGAAAAATGCCTGTGCTTGTTTGTTTCCGTGTAAAGAACATTTCAAATCATATAATGAGCAGTGCTGATTTACTTTCAGCCTATTTACCGGAGCAGCATTCAATAAATCAGGCATAACAACAAGGTTGTTTTTGTCTTTGATTCTGTTCCTTTTTGATAAATATTTGTTCATTCGGATAAGATTTATTTCAAGAGCTTTTTCGTGTGGAATTACAGAATCTCTGGAATAGTTTTTATTTTGGTATTTTTTATTGAGCCAATAATGAGTTATGTTTTTCCATAAATGTGAACACTTTTTAAAACTTGTTTTGTATGTTTCATAATAAAAATAATTTACAGCATTAACTTTACGATAGAAACTCAAAAAATCTTCATCACTCATGACTATTTTGTAATCTAAAATCTTTAATTCATTTTGATCGTTATTGATTTTATTTACAGATACATCTATTTTGCTTTTGGTGATTGTCGAGATATGTTCTATTCCTTTGAGATAGCAATATAAAATTTCTTGCAAATTTGCACTGCAATATTTGCACAAAGATATAACCTTTTCTCCCTGATTAAATATGATAACCATTCCATCTGTTGTAGTATTACAGTTATTACACTTAACTGTTTCCTCAACTATATAGATAAAATAACTATGGTTTGTAAACTTAGAACTTCTCATATTTTCTCATCCTTTCATCGCAGTTAATTAAGACTTGCGTAACAAATTTTTATAGAGAAAATGCATTAAATCTATAGAAGCGTAAAAAAGCGTTTCACTTTTAAAACTAACATTTATATCAAATTAAATAAATAAAAAGTGCAAAATTATCGAAAAAATCGACAAAATTATAGTAAAACAAAAAGAATGAAGCTATAAATTGTATAGCTTCAGCGTGATAAACTTAAATATCAATAAAATAGAATATGAATATAAATATAACTGCGTGTTTTTATGAACAATAAAGACACACGCTGGATTTAAATATTAACACTCGTTAGATTGAACTTATTTGACACAATATTTACAAGATAGATTTTTGTTATCTATCTTTTTAATATTATATAGTATTAAAAAGAAAAAATCAATACTATTAGTTGGTATGACTTCCTTATAGTGCGTGTAAGTAAAAACAAACACAATCTATACTATTAGTTGTTGAAACACACTTAAGGAGGTATTGAGATGAAACTTGATACAATTGGTAAGAATATAAGAAAATTTCGTGAAATAAAGAAATTGCGTCAAGAAGATTTGGCGGAAAAAACGGATTTGACAACTAATTATATAGGTATGATTGAGCGAGGAGAAAAAATCCCCTCACTTGAAACTTTCATAAATATATTAAATTCTTTAGGTGTTTCAGCTGATATGGTTCTTTCAGATGTACTTGATAATGGATATAAAGTTAAGGATTCGTTGCTTAATGAGAAACTTGAAAAACTTGTACCGGAGGACAGGAACAGAATTTATGAAGTAATTGATACGATGATGAAACATTCAAAGCAAATTCTTCCATAAATATTATTTTTCTCTTGTCGACAAATTTTTTGGGACTTCGACATAAATATTATGCTATAACTATAACTGTCAGTGATGATAATACACAATCAGTGATAGAGAGGAATTATAATATGGAAGAAATCTTAAAACAAATAGCATTAGAAAACCGAACAACAGTTGGTTCGGTAAAAAAAGAAATCGAGTTTGCAATTCATGAAGCGATGAATAATTCACAAACAGATTCAAAAAATTTTTGGAATGAACTTTCCTATGACGGCAAAGAACCGTCTGTTGAAACAGTAATTGCCGCGCTCGTATCACAAGTTATTAGCAAAATTAATTCATAAATAGCATACAACTTTTAATGCTCTTACTAAGTATTTAGTGAGAGTATTTTTATTTAATTTACAATCCATTTGACTTGTCTGTGCAATTAATGATATAATCTTGTTGCCAGGAAAATTTCATATCCATAGTTTTGTTTTAAGAACCAAGCGTGGCTTTTTATCTTTTGATAAAAACACACGCTTCTTTGTCATACGCTTGGTTCTTCCAAACTATGAAATTTTCCTGGCAGAAAGTTTGAAGCAAGTGTTTTTTGGGCGTAGCTTCGGCTACGCTCTTTTTGCTTTTCTGCGGTGATTTCAATGGATTATAAAAGCCAAACATGTTGTTTTACAGGGCATCGCAACATTGCCCCATATACGCCTGACACGGTCTTTGAACAGACGAAGGCTGTCGTTACCCTGCTCGTTTCTAAAGGTTTCAAATACTTCGGCACAGGCGGTGCTTTGGGGTTTGATACCATTGCTGCACAGGCTGTTTTGTCAGTAAAAGAAACTCATCCCGAAGTTAAACTCATCTTAGTGTTGCCATGCGAAAATCAAACAAAATATTGGAAGCAACAAGATATTGATGTGTATAATGATATTAAGTCGAGAGCTGATAAGGTAAAGGTTCTTGCTCCGCATTACTATAACGGATGTATGCAAAAGAGAAACAGACACCTTGTTGATTGTAGTTCTGCTTGCATTTGCTTTCTGACAAAGCACGAAGGTGGCACGGCATATACTGTTGATTATGCAAAACAAAAGGGTCTTTATTTAATAAATGTTGTCGAAGAATTTGAAGGATAGCCGAGTTTATTTCTCGACTATCCTTTTCTTTTTTTACATCAATTCGTTGCGATCGAACTTTCAACTTGTTGGGATTTGGTTACTGCATACTGTGCCATTCTCATTCGGTTCTGCTCGAACACTTCGTCTACCATATGCGTGTAGATTTTTGCGGTTACCGATATGTCAGAGTGCCCCATCCATTCTTTTGCCACATTGATTGGTACTCCGGCTGCTTGACAGTCGGTGCAGAAAGTGTGGCGAAGTAGGTATGGCTCGAAGTCGGGTGCTATGATTGAGTTCTTTACTTGATTGCGATACAAGTGAGCTCCGTTTGCCAAGTCCATTTCTTTTACAAAGTTTTTCCAGCTTTGATAAAAGGCATTGTCATCCATTCGTGTGTGCTTTTCGTACTTTACGAATACATATTCGTTGTTGAGTTCTTTTGCTTTATGTTTCTTTAATGCATCTAAAAGTACAGGCGGAATTGGTATCTTTCGTCCTGTTCCTGCTTCCGTTTTGGATTTGCCGACTGTCAGAATTGCGTTTTCAAAATCTATCCAATCCCACTTCATTCTTCGGATTTCTATCGGTCTAAGTCCGCAGCATAACATTGTAAGCACCATTGTTCCGGCATAGTGCTTTGGTATGGTTTCAAGTATCATTCGGCGTTCATCATCAGTGATTGGTCTGTGCTTGTTCTCGTACACAGTCGGCAGGACGATGTCCTTTGCTACATTGGTTTTGATGAGTTCCTGCTTTTCAGCCTTAGTAAGTATACGCCTTAACACCATGCGTACCTTTGATGCAAATGTCTTACTCCATCCTGCATATTCGTTTATGAATCTTTGGCAGTCATCCTCAGTTAAGTTGCATAACTTTATCGAACCGAGGTGTTCAATAATGTGGTTGTAGACAATGTTTTTGTACATGTATTTGTTCTTTTGCGTGCAGTTCGCTTTCTCGATATTAAGGTGATACCAGTTATCTGCGTAGTCTTTTAATTTCATTTCGGAGAAGACACCGCCACTCTTTTTCTTTTCTTGGAGTTGATAATACTCCTTGATCATGTCATCAAGTTTCTTTCGGCAATCCTTTTCACTTGTCTTTGATCGAGCAGTCAATACATCGTATTTGCCATCTTCATTTTTAATTCTTTTTGTCATTCGGTAACCGATTTGGTTACCGTTTTTGTCGTATAATTCGTACATAATTTACCTCCGTATAGTAATTTCTTTGCCCTTTGGCAACACCAACACTACCACACAGTTTTGCAAATAGCCAGACCAATACCTGACAAAAAAGAGACACATTTTTTGTGAGATTTTGACCTGTATGCCGAGTTGAATTTATATATTTCATCAGGAATTGTAGAGATAATTTAGTACATCTTTGATGAAATATAACTTAACTCTGCTGTCACAGGCTGCAGGAATGTTCTCGCAGAACTCTGCAACCTTGTCTTTGCATAACCCGGTAATGATTCCGATTTCTTTTTTATTGAACATATATTGTCCTTTTTCACGGCAAATAAAGCTCGCCATTTGCTCAATTTCCGCTTTCGTTTTGTTCATCATACGCATTCCTTTCCGTGAATACTCAAAAACCTTGATTTTCTGCGAAAAACGCCCCTAACTGCATACGAATTTGGAATCATACGCAAAAGTATTACGAATCGAAAAGCCGACAGGCTTTGCCGGACGGCG
>OLOP01001185.1_pt1 | contig 17799 bp, 16 predicted proteins | sample 1672381 | NCBI WGS metagenome assembly OLOP01 (sample SAMEA3136678, study PRJEB25190) | human gut metagenome | biome: human gut; feature: human-associated habitat; material: faeces | place: Austria | collected 2013 | reverse complement strand
TGCCAGTGTGGCGCAACGGTAGCGCAACTGATTTGTAATCAGTGGGTTGCAGGTTCGATTCCTGTCACTGGCTCCATGAGAGTTTCGGGCTCTGTCTCTATATGGGACAGAGCCCGTTTCTGTTTATGTCGATAAGTCAGCGGATTTGGCGCCAACCAAGCTTCAGGTTTGTCTCGATCTGTAACACGAAGAGGCTGAAAACCGTTCTTACTGTTACAGAATGAGACGCAAGCTGGGGCCTCTGCGAAACATCTCGATCTGTAACAGATAGGAGAGGGATATCGGTCTAGGCGTTACAGATTGAGATGAAAGTCGCACGCTAATTCCCATGCTTGCGGTACCGCGCTGACCGAATAATTGACATCCCCGTAGGGTGTTTTGCGCATCCCGGTTTAGACTGATAGCCTAGGTGCCAAAGAAACTCGACTGCGATGCGATAAACGGTGCCGAGCATTTTGTTCCCAGACGCTGCATCCGAAGGGCGTTTTATGAACCTGAAGAGCTTTGATAACCAAAACGAGCTGCTTAAAGATGGTCTTATTGAAGCAATCAATAACGGTGACCGTATTTCGGTTGCCGCGGCACTGTTCTCGATTTATGGATATGGCGAGCTCAGGAAGCAGCTGGAGTCTTGCGATTCCTTTCGATTTATCTATACGGAGCCGACGTTCTTATCCGTCAAGGCCCAAAAGGAACAGCGTGAATACTACATTCCGCGCATGGGCCGCGAGAGCAGCATCGGAGGCACGGACCTCGAGATCAAGCTCAAGAACGAACTCAGGCAGAAGGCCGTCGCTCGCGAATGTGCCGAGTGGATCAGGCAGAAGGCGAAATTTCGCTCGTATAGGGATGCCAATCGCGCGGCCGGTGGCTATCTCGTCGTCGACAGTGTCGAGCCTGCGGCGTTCCAGCCTATCGAGGGCCTGACGACGTCCGCCTTGGGCACAACGCCCAGCAAGCAGCTCACCATGACTATGGGTATCCCGGGGGACATGGCGCGCCAGTACCTGTGCCAGTTCAATGCCGCCTGGGATTCGGGCGAGCTTGAGGACGTTACCCAAGCGGTAATCGATTCCATCTCCACCATGTATCGCGAGAACCCACCCGAGCTGGTCTACTACGCAGCGCTCTACCGCATCTTCAGTGAGTTCCTCGAGGACGTCTCGGTGGATGACCTCGCAAAAGAGGGGACCGGCTTCAAGGAGAGCAAAGTCTGGAACCTGCTCTACGATTTCCAGCAGGACGCGGCCCTAGCCATCATCAACAAACTCCAGACCTACAACGGCTGTATCCTCGCAGACAGCGTCGGCCTGGGCAAGACGTTCACTGCCCTCGCGGTCATTAAGTACTATGAGCTGCTCAACCGCAACGTGCTCGTGCTCTGCCCCAAGCGCCTTTCCGACAACTGGCTCACATACAAAAAGAACTACGTCAACAACCCCATCGCCGCCGACCGCCTGCGCTACGACGTGCTCTACCACACCGATCTGTCCCGTGACAAGGGACTGACGGTTGAGGGCAACGACCTCGAGAAGTTCAACTGGGGCGCCTACGACCTCGTCGTCATCGACGAGTCCCATAACTTCCGCAACGGCGCGGACACCTCGTCCAAGGTCGAGGACGAGACGCAGGGCAACCGCTTTGAGAGACTCCTCAACAAGGTCATCAGGGACGGAGTCGAGACGAAGGTCCTGATGCTTTCGGCAACTCCCGTCAACAACAGGTTCCGCGATCTGCACAACCAGCTCAAGCTCGCCTATCAGGGCGACCCCGACGTATGGTCGAAAAAGCTCGGACTCGACAAGCCGGTCGATCAGGTATTCCGCGACGCGCAGGCAGCGTTTCGCGACTGGTCGGAGCTGCCCGCGGCCGATAGGACTACGACGGCGCTGACGGATCGGCTCGACTTCAACTTCTTCCAGATTCTTGACCGCGTTACCGTCGCGCGCTCGCGCAGGCATGTGCAACGCTACTACGACGTGTCCGCGATCGGCCCGTTTCCCAAGAGGCTCAAGCCGGTATCGTTGCGGCCGAGTCTGGCCACCTCGGACGAGGCGGGCACCTACTCGCAGATAGCCGACACGCTCGCCTCGCTCACGCTTGCGGTCTACCTGCCCACGGTCTATCTCCATCCCAGCGCGGCGCCCAAGTACGCCGACGAGCACGGTCGTCCTCCCACCAGCGGCCGCGAGCAGGGAATGGTCAAGCTCATGTCCTCCATTCTGCTCAAGCGCCTGGAGAGCTCCGTCCACGCCTTCGAGATTACGCTGGGTAAGATCATCGAGGTCATTAGGCACAATCTAAAGGTTATTGAGGACTATCGCGGCGGCGCGTCCGGCGCGTCGGTCGAGGGCGTCGAGTCCTTTGAGTATGAGGAGGGGGACACCGACTTTACGGTCGGCACCAAGAGCAGGTTCTCGCTCGAGGACATGGACTGGATCAGCTGGGAGCGCGATATGCTCAAGGACCTCGAGGCGCTCGAGGGCATCCGCCAGCTCATCGCTCCCATCGATGCCGAGCATGACGCGAAACTGGCTGAGCTCAGGCGCGTTATCGCGGACAAGGTCGAGAACCCCATTAACCCGGGTAACAAGAAGCTGCTGATCTTTACTGCGTTTGCGGACACGGCGGACTACCTCTATGAGAACATCGGCGCCTACGTCGAGGGGCGCTATGGGCTCGAGGTGGCGGAGGTCGCCGGAGGATCGCAGAGCGCCCGCTGCTCGGTCGAGGGCGTTCGCAACGACATGAACGAAGTTATCACCTGCTTCAGCCCTGTATCGAAGGACCGCGACGTCGCGTATCCGAGGCTCAAGGGCAAGGACATCGACGTGCTCATCGCGACCGACTGTATTTCCGAAGGCCAGAACCTGCAGGACTGCGACTGCGTCATCAACTACGACATCCACTGGAACCCGGTGCGCATCGTTCAGCGCTTTGGCCGCGTCGACCGTATCGGCTCCAAGAACGCCTGCATCCAGCTCATCAACTTCTGGCCCGATGTTGAGCTCGACGAGTACATCAACCTCAAGGCGCGCGTGGAGAACAAGATGCATGCGTTGGTCATGGCGTCGACGGGCGACGACGACTATATCAACGAGGACGAGAAGGGAGACCTGGAATACCGTCGCCAGCAGCTCGAGCGCATGAAGGACGAGGTCGTCGACTTGGAGGACGCCCAGGGCGGCATCTCCATCACCGACCTTGGCCTCAACGACTTCCGTATGGACTTGGTCGAGTACCGGAAGGAGCATCCCGAGATCGAAAACGTCCCATACGGCATCGAGGCAGTCGCCGCCGGCGAAGAGCCGGGTACGATATTTGTGCTGCGCAACGCGAACGGCAACATCGACCGCCTTTCCGGCAACCCCATTCACCCCTTCTACCTGGTGTACGTTGGCGAGGATGGGTCGATTCTGCATGGCTACGCCACGCCCAAGGACATCTTGGACGAGATGAGGCGAATCTGCCGAGGCGTCAAGGAGCCGGTTGAAGACCTGTGCCGCGTTTACAACGCTCAGACCGACGACGGGCGTGACATGGCTGCCCAGACGGACCTACTGGCAAGCGCGATCGGTTCCATCGTAGAGGGCAAAAACGAATCCGATATCGATAGCTTCTTCAGCGGCGGGACGACGGGCTTTTTGGAAAACGACATCGAGGGCATTGACGACTTTGAGCTCGTGTGCTTCTTGGTGGTGAAGAGGCCATGCTAGGACTTCCGGCCACGACTGAGGTGGGCAGGCGTCTGCCCAAAGAGGCCTTCTACCGTCATATGGATGTCGACGCCGCCACTCGGCGCGACCTTACGGGTGGCGTGGCGTCAATTTTCGTCGCGAACTCCATCAAGCCGGCGACGACCAATATCGACGACGGCAAGGCGGTACACGAGATTCTCGTGCTGCGGATCGATCCCAAAGGGGAACGGGTGCCCGAGCGCGCCGTACGCCTGGTGAGCAACGCGACGCCCAACAAGGCTGTGATTGTCGACGGCGGATCCGGCGATATCGCGATTTGCGAGGAGGGTCGCCTGCTGGAGACGCGGGATATCGAGCGTCTTGCCTTGAACGGTTTCGATCTCGACATGGTATGGGATTCCATGCTCGCCCAAGTCGCGTTGGGAGAATTCGATGGTCACGACGTCTGGGCGAGAATCGATCGCCGTGAGAAAATAGACGGGCTGCGCGCGGAGGTTTCCGCGCTCGACACCAAGGCCCGCAAGGAACGTCAGATTGTCCGAAAGAACGAACTGTTTGCACAGATGAAAAGGAAGCAAGCCGAGCTTAGGCGGCTTGAGGAGGAGTAGCAACGATGGAGAAGATCAGCCGGGAGACCCCCGACCTCACGCAAGAGAACATCGCCAAGATCGCCGCGCTCTTCCCCGATGTGGTGACTGAGACCAAAGATGCTGACGGCAACGTAATCCTCGCGGTCGATTTCGACGCCCTACGCGATGACCTCTCCGGCGAGGTGGTTGACGGCCCGCGCGAACGCTATCAGTTCACCTGGCCCGGCAAGCGCGAGGCCAAGCTGGAGGCCCGCCGCCCCATCAAAAGGACCATGCGTCCATGCCCCGAGAAGTCCAAGGATTGGGATACGACCGAGAACCTCTACATCGAGGGCGATAACCTCGAGGCACTCAAGATCATGCGTGAGACCTACGCCGGCAAGGTGAAGCTCATCTACATCGATCCGCCCTACAACACGGGTCACGACTTCGTCTACGACGACGACTTCTCCAAGACACGCGCGGAATACGACGCCGAGAGCGGCGACTACGACGAGGAAGGCGGCCGCCTGGTGGCCAACCCCGAGTCCAACGGCCGCTTCCACTCCGACTGGTGCTCGATGATGTACCCCAGGTTGATGCTGGCTAGGGACCTGTTGAGCGATGACGGGGCGATTTTCATCTCGATTGATGACAACGAAGAGCAAAATCTGCTTAAGCTAGGTAACGAACTGTTCGGCTCGGGCAATTTTGTAGGAAAGCTGTATGTGCAGGTCAATCCGCGTGGTAGAAATCTTGACCGCTATATTGCAAAAACAATCGAACCGGTCCTTATCTGGGTCAAAAACTATACATGTGGAAACTCGCTAAACCTAATCCCCAAAGATTCCAGGATGTTGTCTGAGTACGACCGAAAAGACGCCAAGGGCTCATACAGGGCAATTGGTTTAAGAAATCGAAATCAAAGCTTTAATCCGCAAACACGTCCAAACCTTTACTTTCCTTTATGGATATCCCCCGCTGATGGCTCTGTTGCGCTTGAGAAAGATGAAGCTCACTCGGTAGAACGTCTCCCGCTTGCTGCAGACGGAACTCCAACTTGTTGGACTTGGTCAAAACCGAAAATTAAATTAGAGAATAACTATTTATTCGGCGAACCGTGTGGTAACGAGTGGCGTGTGTATCGTAAGGATTATCTTGAGGAAGGCTCTGCCGCCTTCACGATGGCAAAGTCGCTTCAGGCTGACGCGGAGTTTAACAACGACTATGGAAAGAAACGAATTAAAGAGCTATTTGGATCGAACGTTATGAGCTTTCCAAAACCCCCTGCCCTCATGAACCGTATTCTTGAAATCGGCTCTTCAAAAGACTCCTTGGTAATGGACTTCTTTTCTGGTTCAGCAACTATGGCTGATGCCGTCATGTCCTTGAACGCTGCTGACGGTGGCAAGCGTCGGTTCATTATGGTCCAGCTTCCGGAGGTTGTTGATGAAGCAACCGAAGCAGGGAAGGAAGGTTACACCACCATCTGCAACGTCGGCGAGGAACGCATCCGTCGCGCAGGCGAGAAGATCAAGGCCGAGGTGGACAAGGCCAATGAGCAGCTTGAGCTTGGCGCCGAGCCCAAGCCCGTGCCTGACATCGGCTTCCGCGTGCTGCGTGTAGACGATTCCTGCCTCAAGGACGAGTGCGCCATGCCCGAGCAGTACGAGCAGGCGTCGCTCGACCTCTTCACCGATAACTCTGCAGAGGGCGCTCTGCCGCTTGACCTCCTCTTCCAGGTTCTGCCGGCGTTCCGCATCGAGTACTCCGCGAAGATCGCCGAGCGTGAAATCGGCGGCAAGGCGTGCTTCGACGTCAACGACGGCCAGCTTATCGCCTGTTTTGACGAGGACGTCGATACCGTGGCGCTGGAGGCCATCGCCAAAGAGCGTCCGCTCTACGCGGTCTTCCGCGACGCATGCTTCTCCAACGACGCTGCCGTGGCAAATCTCGAGGAGCTCTTCAAAACCTTCAGTCACGACACCATCCGCAAGGTGATCTAAAACGCATCGGGCCTCCGCTGGTTGAGTGGCGGCCCGATGTAATGACGGGTATTAACTCGTTGAATGTAACTTTGAGCTATGACGGCTCAAACAAGACCTAGTCACTCGTCTCGCCTGCGGGGTCCACGACTTCGAAATCTTCCGGTGGATACAAATAGTCCTCTCCGCTGTCGTCGACAATGCGGTACCAGTCCTTTTCTACGGATAGAACCGTGTAGACCTTACCGTTGGTAAGCTCGAGGAATGAAGTTTCGCCCAGGTATTTTACTTTCACGACAGCCACCTCTTAATCTTGAATTTGACCTTCGGTTGGCCAGAGGCTTCGAACCAATGAACTTCGGCTTCTCTGCTCTGCCCGTTGTAATCAACGACGCCGATTCCTTTGACGTGTTTCCAATCGCGAGGGCGCCCTCCAATTTGTTGACTCAGGCCTAAAGCAACCTTTGGGTTGAGTTTGTTTCTTACACCTTTGCCGGCAAACACCTCTACATTGCGTATGGTTGTGCCCTCTAGAAATCTAAAGATCCGACCAGTGTGGGGGTCTTTAATGTCGTAGTTTAAGGCTTTAGCGCTTAGGCTGCGACCGATTTGAATGTTGGCCTCGGGAAGCGTCTCGGGTTCAAATCCAGCCAGCGGCAATTTGCCTGATCCCCAGGTCGCGCCAAAGTCTAAGCCACGTCCATATCCCCCACCCATTATGCCGCCTCCGTCTGATGGGCTAGCGCAGTTTGCGTTGGATAGCTTTTAACGTTGACCCCTGCGTCCAATGCGGAATCAAAGATGTCGTCTGGCGCTGTTCCATAGACGATGATGTTTTTGGGGCGGAGACGAGAGACAGACTCGTCGACATATGCCTTGAAGACGGCCCTGTCATCTGCAGTGTTTAATGCGCCGATCGTACCCATGGCTATGGTTGCTTCGGTGGGAATGCCGTCAAAGGCGTATATATAGCTACGCCTGTCAGTTGGCCTTATGTTCGGTATGCATGCTCCGCCACAACGCTCATAGAGGCTTCCGAGCAGCCTTCCCCTAAAGCAATTCCAATATTGCAGGGCAAATGGCATATTTCTATACATGCTGAAGTCCCAGGAAACGATTCCTGGATGTTCGAGGAGCCGATCCATGTATTTAAAGGGGTTGTTCCAGAAAGGGCGGAGCTTGACGTCGTACTCATATGGAACCACCCATGCGGAAGGGTCGTCGCGTTTACGAGATTTTGAATCAGAAAAGCGAACGACTCGTTCGGGTATTTGATCGGTCCCGTTAATTACGGGCATTTCGAAATCTCCGGCGTAGGTTACGCCAGAATAGTATCTGGTACGAAAAGTGTCATAGTTACTTAAGCTGCCCATGGCAACCTCATTTCTATCGATATTCAACTTCTTTTTAGGCTTGTGCTGAATTCGACAGGAATATAGGCATGACGGAAACAATGAAGCCTATACTAAACGCAGCAACGTGAGTCCTTGTCGACTCCAGCTCGGCTGCTTCTGTTGGCGCAGGAGCAGCCGTTTTATCTAAGCACGTCCAATAAGACCGCCTCCTCTCCATACGGCGTTATTAACAAGCCACTGCTCATGGGGCTCCCAGAACGAACTTTCCTTGCGACGGTTATTTGCTTGGTCTATTGCAAAACTGGCGCATTGGCCGCTGACCCCAAAACGTTCTGCAACGGCAGCGTCTTTTGGCAGCGTTAGTATTAATGGATGCGGGGCCAGTAGGTATCCAGCAAAATAGTCCGCCTCTTCTTCCTTAAAGGGGCTTTCTTCGCTGTGTCCTAGGAAGATATGAGCTAGTTCGTGGGCACCTGAAAAGCGTGCCCTGTTGTAGTTTGAGCCGCTCACATCGTTGACGGCAAGCGTTGCGGAATTGTATTCGGCGTCGGCAATGGTGAAGGCATCGCTCGATACGGCAAGCGCCACATTTCGTATGTGGGAGTCGAGGGAAGAGTAGGGAACGACTTTAACGTCTAGCGCTTCCGCAGCTGCTCCTACGCTTATCGGGTATTTCGCAAGATCGTAATCTTGGAGCATCTCGATAACGGCTCGTTCGATTTCTTTCTGGTGCTGGCGTTCGAGCAATGAATTCCTCCTATTAACGCTTGGCTAAGGCGGCGATTAGTTCGGCCCTTTGTTCCTCGCTGAGGCTGTGCGCATTGCGCGCTATCAGACGAATTGCATCATCGGTCTCTTTTTGATTGTTGTTTCCTGTGATTGCTTCGGGTGCAACATTGAGTACTCTTGCGATGGCGGCAATCGTAATGGGTCGCGGCTCTCGTGCTCCGCTGACGTATCTGCTAATAGCTGCTGGGGTAAGTCCGGTTTTCGCGGCAAGCTCCTTCTGGCTCATTCCCTTTTCTGCCAAAAGTGCGCCCAGCCTCCTTCCAACTAAAGATGCCATACGTGCTCCTCTCACATAGTAGGTGGTAACAGTTACCATCTACTGGTAACTCTATCTGTGTCCATATTAACCTGTCAAGCCTCTTTTTGCTACACAGTCAATTTATACCGGCCAAGATCGGATTAAAATGCCAGATAATGAAGTATTTTGCGCTGGAACTATTCGAGCGATAATGATTGTCACTTTGATGGAAACAGCAACGGAGTGCTCTGATGCAGTTCAAGTTTAAAATCCAGCCTTACCAGACCGAGGCTGCTCGCGCGGTGACCGACGTCTTTGTCGGTCAGCCCAATTCTGGCGCCTCGCTCTATCTGCGTGATCTCGGTCGCGCGGTGGGCGGTGACGGCACTGAAGCGCTGCCGGGTTTTGAGACACAGGTTCAGGCATTCGAGGGCTATGCGAATGCCCCGATTGCCCTTGGCTCCGCTACGCTGCTCGAGAACATTCACAAGGTGCAGCGCCGCAATCGCATCGTCGAGTCTTCGTCGCTTGCTGCTGGCCCCGCCCCGGTAAACCTTGACGTGGAGATGGAGACGGGCACGGGCAAGACTTACGTCTACACCAAGACTATGCTCGAGCTCAACCGCCTCTATGGCTGGACCAAGTTCATCGTCGTGGTGCCCTCAGTCGCCATCCGCGAGGGTGTCTACAAATCGCTCAAGAATACCGAGCAGCACTTTTTTGAGCAGTACGGCAAGGCCATCCGCTACTTTGTCTACAACAGCAGCCGTCTGGGCGACATCGACTGCTTCTCGGCAAGTTCCGATATCAACGTCATGGTCATCAACATGCAGGCGTTCAACACGTCCATGAAGGAGGGCGGGCGCTCCAAGGAGGCCCGCATCATGTACTCCGAGCGCGACGAGTTCGCGAGCCGTCGCCCCATCGACGTAATCGCCGCCAACAACCCCATCGTCATCCTGGACGAGCCGCAGAAGATGGGCGGCAGGGCCACCCAGGCAGGCATCGCCCGCTTCCGCCCCATCGCGTGCCTCAACTATTCGGCGACGCATCGCGACCGCCACGACGCCGTCTATGTGCTGGACGCGCTCGACGCATTCAACCAGCGCCTGGTCAAGCGCATCGAGGTCAAGGGTTTCGAGCTCAAGAACATGCGCGGTACCGACGGTTACCTATACCTTCAGGACATCAAGATCTCCAAGAACAAGCCGCCCCAGGCGGTTATCGAGTTCAAGAGGCTCAACGCTTCGGGCTCTATCTCCAAGCGTGCACAGGGTTTTTATGAGCAGGACGACATCTATCCCGCGTCCGGCGAGCTCGAGGCGTACTGCGACGGGTTCACCGTGTCCGAGATCGTCCCGGACAGCGATGCCCAGCTGGGCTACGTCAAGTTCCTCAACGGCATCGAGCTTTGCCGCGGCGACGTCTACGGCGACTCCTCCGATCGCGATATGCGCCGCGTTCAGATCCGCGAGACCATCAAAAGCCATCTGGAGAAGGAGGAGGCGCTGTTCGCGCGCGGCATCAAGTGCCTTTCCCTCTTCTTTATCGATGAGGTTGCCAAGTATCGTGTGTATGATGACGACGGCGAGGAGGGCCTGGGGGAGTACGGCCGTATCTTTGAGGAGGAATATGCGCGCGCTATCGAGGAGTATGGCCGTGGGCAGCAGAATCTCGATGCCTCGCTCGATGCGGGCCTTGGTGAGGTACGTCGCCGCTACCTGGAATGGCTGCGCGGCATCGACCTCCATGCGACGCACAAGGGATACTTCTCCATCGACAAGAAGGGGCATTCGGTTAACTCCAGGCTCAAGCGCGGCAGCGATGAGTCCGATGACGAGAGTGCCTACGACCTCATCCTCAAGGACAAGGAGCGCCTGCTGTCGTTTGACGAGCCCACTCGCTTCATCTTTAGCCACTCTGCCCTGCGCGAGGGCTGGGATAACCCCAACGTGTTCCAGATCTGCACGCTCAAGCACTCCGATTCCGAGACCGGCAAGCGCCAGGAGGTGGGCCGCGGCCTGCGCCTGTGCGTGAACCGGGACGGCGAGCGCCAGGACCTGGAGGCACTGGGCGAGCAGGAGGTGCAGCGCGTCAACACGCTCACCGTCATCGCAAGCGAGAGCTACAGCGATTTCACGAAGGCGCTGCAGGAGGACACGAAGAGCGCACTTCGCGAGCGTCCCAAGGCGGTCACGGAGGAGTTCCTCAAGGGCTTTGTCGTCCAGGCGGACGAGGAAAAGACCTATGCGCTCACGCAGGAAGATGCACACGATGTCTATTTCGCGCTCGTGCAGCACGGTCTCATCGATCGCGAGGGCGTGCCTACGCAAAAGTTCAAGGAATCGGGGCTCACGTCCGTTACCGATGACGACTTGCCCGAGCATCTCTATGCCTATCGCAAGGATATCGAAGCGCTGGTGAAGAGCGTCTACGACGAGCATGCGCTCGACGACTACATCCGCAACGGCAACGAGCCCAAGGTTCGCGAAAACCCGCTCAACGCCAACTTCGCGCGCGCCGAGTTCCAGGAACTTTGGAACAAGATTAACTCCAAGCACTCTTACACCGTCGATTTCGACGACGACGAACTTCGGGCTAAGGCGATCGACCGTATTAACCGCGAGCTGTTTGTTGCAAAGGCGTCTTACGTCATGACGACCGCCGCGCAGCGTTCGACCCAGACGCGGGAGAACCTTGAACGCGGCGAGTCGTTCGGCGATGCCACGAGGCGCGATTACGAGGTGGGCGAGGATGTCTCGGGCGTTACGTACGACCTGCTGGGCGAAGTCGCAACCGCGGCACGCATCACGCGCAGGAGCGCGGCGGCGATCCTCAAGGGTATAGCCCCCGTCAAGTTCCGTATGTTTCGTGATAACCCCGAGGAGTTTATCGCCAAGGTCTCCCGTTGCATCCTGGCCGAGAAGGCGACGATGGTGGTGGACCACATCACGTACCATAAGCTCGACGAGCGGTACGATTCAACAATCTTCGCCGAGCGCATGCCCGAGAACGTCGGTCGGGCGTTGGAGACGAGCCGCTGCATCCAGGACTACGTGTTTTGGGATTCCGAGGGCGAGCGCGATTTCGCACGAGACCTCGATTCTGCTGAGGGTAAGGTCGCGGTTTACGCCAAGCTGCCGAGGTCCTTTAAGATCCCGACGCCGGTGGGCAACTATGCGCCCGACTGGGCTATCGCCTTCGAAAAGGGGAGCGTGCGCCACGTGTTCTTCGTTGCGGAGACCAAGGGCAGTATGGACAGTCTCACGCTGCGCGATATCGAGCGCGGCAAAATCGCCTGTGCCCGTAAGCTCTTCAACGAATTCTCGGACGAGGATGTGCGCTATGACGTGGTGCACAGCTACGAGGATTTGCTGGCAGTGATTCAGGGAACGGAGTAATCCCTGATTCCTGTTGCCTTCCGATTGGGGCGTAAAGATGCCGACAGTTATCGATATCGATCAATTTCCGACGATGGGAGAACGACGCTACGCGGTGGCGTGGCTGGATTCTTCGATGCCTCATTATGGAAAGCTCGTCTTGGTGGGCAATTGGGTCCTCGAGACTGAGTGCCTGCATATCCGCTTCTCGGACCCAGATGATATCTCGAAGCGCCCTTTTATCGGTCTCGGCTGGGATGGGGTCGATATTCCGCTCGATGAGCTTTTTGCCGAGGATGTTATCCCTGTTCCCATCAAGCGGCCGAGCGGGCGACGTGACATTTCGGGCCTTTCCGGCATGTTCGAGCCGCAGGTCGAAAGCATTCTCGGTAGAGAGCGATATGAGGATGACGATGGAGAGTGGGCCGACGTGTCTTCCCAGATTGTCCGCTCGATGACTCCGGCTCGCGAAAAAATCTGGCGGGCAGAATCCGAGATGTGGTTGAATACGCGTTTCGGTTACCGTCTCAGCAAGGAGGATTTCGAGGCCATCTTCGAGATCCGTGGGTTGGAGCCAAATGAATGGACTGGTCGGTTCGTTGAAGACTTGCTGCCGGCCAAATCAAAATGGCGCCGTTGGTGAATCTTATTGCTCAATTATCTGGTGGCTTGCATTGCGGTTTGGGAGTCGTCGATTCATGACTCGAGGTTCTGCATGTCCAAGGCCCGCACGTTTCTATTTATGTCGATATGTAAGCGGGTTTGACTTCCACCAGGCTTCGAGTTTGTCTCGATCGGTAACACGAAGAGGCGGAAAACCGTTCTTACTGTTACAGAATGAGACGTAAGCTGGGGTCTCTGCGTAATATCTCGATCTTTAACAGATAGGGGAGAAAATGTTCTCTAAATGTTATAGATCGAGACAAAGGCCGGACCGGTCCCAGACATCCTGGTCGAGCGTGGATTTCTGGACGAACGAGCGTGGAAAATGTCCCGCCTAGTGAACGAGCGTGGATAATCTGCCACTTTGGCCTTGGGGGCACGCCAAAAGTGGGAGATTATCCACACTCGATTTCAAACGGGAGAAAATCCACGCTCGATTCTGCAGGGCCCGATCTCGACCTATATATAGGTGCAAATGAGTCGATATCAAAGTTCGATCCTGATGGTGTACTCCACTACGCAAAAGTGTTCCCTCGGGAAATGTCATCGCTATATGCAAATTCACCGTCCTTCATATCCAAACTCAGCAAAACCGCAGGTCAAAAGCATATAGATACGCCCGGCACCGTGTATCTAGAGGTTTTCGTTGACAGCCCCCAAGGTGGCATCGTATTATCTTCTTCGTTCGCGGGGGCGGCGGTCCAAAAGACCAAAGGACCTGCGAATACTTGAACGATTGGGAGTTTGCCCGAGTGGTTAATGGGGACGGGCTGTAAACCCGTTGGCTCTGCCTACATAGGTTCGAATCCTATAGCTCCCACCCGTCAAGTGCCTGTATAGCTCAGTCGGTAGAGCACTTCGTTGGTAACGAAGAGGTCACCAGTTCAAGTCTGGTTGCAGGCTCCATCCGGCGGTGTAGCTCAGTTGGTTAGAGCACACGGTTCATACCCGTGGCGTCACTGGTTCGAATCCAGTCACCGCTACCATAGGTAACACGGTGGCTTCTCAATAGTATGTTGAGAGGCCACTATGGTATAAAGGCAAAGTCCCGTCCGGGGACGACCTGTTTAGAGGAGGGCTTTATGGCCAAAGAGAAGTTTGAGCGCACTAAGCCGCATGTTAACATCGGCACCATTGGTCACGTCGACCACGGCAAGACCACGCTGACCGCTGCCATCACCAAGGTTCTCTCCGAGACCGAGGGCTGCAAGGCTGACTTCACTGCGTTCGAGAACATCGACAAGGCTCCCGAGGAGCGCGAGCGCGGCATTACGATCTCCGTCTCCCACGTCGAGTACGAGACTGCTGCCCGTCACTACGCTCACGTTGACTGCCCGGGCCACGCTGACTACGTCAAGAACATGATCTCCGGTGCTGCTCAGATGGACGGCGCTATTCTGGTCATCGCCGCTACCGACGGCCCCATGGCTCAGACCCGCGAGCACATCCTGCTCGCCCGTCAGGTCGGCGTTCCCTACATCGTCGTCTTCCTGAACAAGTGCGACATGGTCGACGATGACGAGCTCATCGACCTCGTCGAGATGGAGACCCGTGAGCTCCTCTCCGAGTACGATTTCCCCGGCGACGACATCCCCGTCATCCGTGGTTCCGCTCTGGGCGCTCTCGAGGGCGACGCCAAGTGGATGGACGCCATCCGCGAGCTCATGAAGGCTGTCGACGAGTACATCCCGACGCCTGCTCGTAACAACGACCTCCCGTTCCTGATGGCCGTTGAGGACGTTATGACCATCTCCGGCCGTGGTACCGTTGCTACCGGCCGTGTCGAGCGCGGTGAGCTCAAGCTCAACGAGCCCGTCGAGATCGTCGGCATCAAGGATACCCAGAACACCGTCGTTACCGGTATCGAGATGTTCCGTAAGTCCATGGACTTCTGCGAGGCTGGCGACAACGTCGGTCTGCTGCTCCGCGGTATCAAGCGCGAGGACATCGAGCGCGGCCAGGTTCTCTGCAAGCCCGGTTCGGTTACCCCGCACACCAAGTTCACCGGCGAGATCTACGTTCTGACCAAGGAGGAGGGCGGCCGTCACACCCCGTTCTTCGATGGTTATCGTCCTCAGTTCTACTTCCGTACCACCGACGTTACCGGTACGGTCAAGCTCCCCGAGGGCACCGAGATGGCTATGCCTGGTGACCACATCACCATCGAGGGCGACCTCATCCACCCGATCGCCATGGAGGAGGGCCTGCGCTTCGCTATCCGCGAGGGTGGCCACACCGTCGGTTCGGGCATCGTCTCCACGATCATTGAGTAAATTAGCTCTTTGATATAGCTGACTTAGAGAACCCGGCACTTATATGGGTGCCGGGTTCTTTTCTGCAATGGATATTGAGCCGTTGCTGGTGTCGAGAGGATCGATAATGGTCCTGGGTGCACCGTCGATTAGATCTCGTTGGCTCCATTGATGTGTTCCAAATATGAATGGGTTCACCGAGAACCAATTGATTCGAGGTTTTCGTTGACAGCACTTACGTAGAGCTGATAAAGTATCAACTCGTGCCCGTACGGGGCGGAAATGAAAGGTTCAGGATACATGCGTACTCTAGTTACTCTTGCGTGCACTGAGTGCAAGCGCCGCAACTATACGACCACCAAGAACAAGTCGACCATGCCTGATCGTATGGAGATCAAGAAGTATTGCCCCTGGTGCCGTCACCACACGCTGCACAAAGAGACTCGCTAGTCTCTAGTCACATACGCCAGTAGTTCAATTGGTAGAGCATCGGTCTCCAAAACCGAGTGTTGAGGGTTCGAGTCCTTCCTGGCGTGCCAGTCATTATTCCGTAAGCTCCCAATTGGGGGCTTACGGTTTACTCATGTATAAGCGCATTGCGCGGAGGTAACCCAAATGGCCAACAAGAAGAACAAGAAGAAGGCTCAGCAGCAGGCGCCTGCCAACAACGCTGCCGCCAACTCCAAGGTTGAGGCCAAGAAGGCCGTTGCCAAGAAGAACGAGAAGGCTGCGAAGTCCAAGAAGAACGAGAAGCCTGGTTTCTTCGCCCGCACCAAGAAGTATTTCGCTTCGGTCAAGTCCGAGATGAAGCGTGTCACGTGGCCCGATAAGAAGGAGCTCGTGAACTACTCGGTCGTCGTTTGCGCTTCTCTGATCGTCGTCGGCGTCGTCATCGCTCTGCTCGATGCTGGCTTTGGCGAGGCTCTTGCTCTGTTCTCTGGATTGAGGGGCTAAACCATGTCTAAGCGTTGGTACGTCGTTCACACTTACTCTGGATACGAGAACCGCGTTAAGTCCGATCTCGAGCATCGCATCGAGACTATGGGCATGCAGGACCGTATCTTTGATATCGAGATTCCTATGGAGCGTGTCACCGAGATTAAAGAGGGTGGCAAGCGCGAGACCAAGGATTCCAAGATTTTCCCGGGTTATGTCCTGGTCCGCATGGAGATGGATGACGATGCTTGGACGTGCGTTCGTAACACGCCTGGCGTCACCGGTTTCCTGGGCGGCAACGGCAAGCCCGCTCCGCTTTCCCGCGACGAGTACAACAAGATGACTCGTCGTCCCGGTAAGGGCGATTCGCCCAAGCGCACCTCGGTTGATATTGAGGTCGGCACGTCCGTCCGCGTCACCGATGGCCCGCTTACCGACTTTGATGGCAAGGTCTCCGAGGTTAACACCGAGGCTGGCAAGCTCAAGGTCACGCTGATGATCTTTGGCCGCGAGACGCCGGTCGAGCTCGACTTTAACCAGGTCGCTGTCATCGCTTAAGTTTTCGTCCGTTCGCGCGAGCGTGCTTCTTCTGTGACTGCTCATCTCAGGAGTGCTTCTAACACGTGCGTGCTTACGATATAGCAAGTACTTCACACTCGTGATTCGAAAGGAATGACCATGGCTGAGAAGAAGGTTGCCAACGTCATTAAGCTCCAGATTCCTGCTGGTGCCGCTAACCCCGCTCCTCCCGTCGGCCCCGCCCTGGGCGCTGCTGGCGTGAACATCATGCAGTTCTGCCAGGCCTTTAACGCCGAGACGCAGGACAAGAAGGGCGACATCATCCCCGTTGAGATTTCTGTCTACGAGGACAAGTCCTTCTCCTTCATCACCAAGACCCCGCCGGCGGCTCACCTCATCAAGAAGGAGCTGAACCTCAAGTCTGGTTCCGCTAAGCCGCAGGCCGACAAGGTTGGTCAGCTCTCCCAGGAGCAGCTCACCAAGATCGCCGAGATCAAGATGCCGGACCTCAATGCCAACGACATTGACGCCGCCAAGAAGATCATCGCCGGTACCGCCCGCTCCATGGGCGTCACCATCGCTGAGTAGCGATTTCTTTAGGTAATGACGGGTGCCCCGACCGGGGCGCCCGTTATATGTGTGCAATAGGGCACACGATACGATGTGGGAGGGCTCACGCCCGTTTAACCACAGGAGGTAATGCACATGGCTAAGCATGGTAAGAGCTATAACGCCGCTGCCGAGAAGATCGACCGCGCCACGCTCTACACCCCCCTTCAGGCTGCCAAGCTCATCAAGGAGCTCGACACCGCCAAGTTCGACGAGACCGTCGAGGCCCACTTCCGTCTGGGCATCGATACTCGTAAGGCTGACCAGAACATCCGTGGTTCCATCTCCCTGCCCCACGGCACCGGCAAGACCGTTCGTGTTGCCGTCTTCGCCGAGGGCGAGAAGGCCCGCGAGGCCGAGGCTGCCGGCGCCGACATCATCGGTTCCGACGAGCTCGTCGCCCAGATCCAGAAGGGCGAGATCAACTTCGACGCCGCTATCGCTACGCCGAACATGATGGCCAAGGTTGGCCGCATCGGTAAGATCCTTGGTCCCCGTGGCCTCATGCCGAACCCCAAGCTCGGCACCGTGACCATGGACGTCGCCAAGATGGTCTCCGAGCTCAAGGCCGGCCGCGTTGAGTACCGCGCCGACCGTTACGGCATCTGCCACGTGCCCCTGGGCAAGAAGTCCTTCTCTGAGCAGCAGCTCGTCGAGAACTACGCTGCCCTGTACACCGAGATCCTGCGCGTCAAGCCCTCTTCTGCTAAGGGCAAGTACGTCAAGTCCATCTCTGTGTCTTCCACTATGGGCCCTGGCGTCAAGGTCGATCCCGCTGTCCAGCGTGACTTCCTGGCTGAGTAACT
>OLOP01001179.1_pt1 | contig 17877 bp, 10 predicted proteins | sample 1672381 | NCBI WGS metagenome assembly OLOP01 (sample SAMEA3136678, study PRJEB25190) | human gut metagenome | biome: human gut; feature: human-associated habitat; material: faeces | place: Austria | collected 2013 | reverse complement strand
ATGCGGGTCTGGGTACGAAATAAAGAAGCGGGGAAAGTTTTAATGCTTTTCCCGCTTTCTTTTTATACTTATCTTTATGCCCTTTGCTCATGGGAACAGATATCTGGCAAGAGATAGAAGTACTGAATCAAGAATTTGTGAGGCTTGGTATCAGTCAGTCGGTAGACTATGAAAAGTACTACCTCTATTCGCTTATTACCCATTCTACAGCCATTGAGGGTTCTACACTAACCGAAATGGATGCACAGCTTCTTTTCGATGAAGGTGTAACAGCTAAAGGAAAGCCGTTGGTCTATCATCTGATGAATGAGGATTTGAAGAAGGCATACGAACTCGCCAAAGAAGAAAGTGCACAAAATGCGGAAATTACGCCTGTTTTCTTACAAAAATTGAATGCTGCTCTAATGCGTACTACTGGGAGTGTATATAATGTAATGGGCGGTTCTTTTGATTCTTCTAAAGGTGAATTTCGTTTGTGCGGCGTTACTGCTGGGGTGGGCGGGTGTTCTTATATGAGCTATCCTAAAGTTCCCGCTAAAGTAGAAGAACTTTGTTCTATATTGAGAGAAAAGCAAAAGAATATGGAAACATTTCGGGAACGATATGAATTGAGTTTCAATGCTCATCTCAATTTGGTAACCGTTCATCCGTGGGTAGATGGCAATGGGAGAACGGCTCGTTTGTTGATGAACTATATCCAGTTCTGCCATCATCTTTTTCCGACGAAAATCTTTAAAGAAGATAGGGGCGATTATATTCTTTCTTTGCGGCAGTCGCAAGAAGATGAGAACAGTCAGCCTTTCTTGGACTTTATGGCAGCGCAGCTGAAAAAATCATTTGCGTCAGAGATTGAGAAATACAATACTGGACGTAAAAAAGGTTTTAATCTCATGTTTTGAAAAGCGACGATTCCTTCCTGATAAGCTCATATAGGCATTAGCTGATTGTGCTGTATCATCCTTTTGTATTGGGTTATTCTCAAAATATTCTCTTCTCGGCATTAAATACAAAATAATGGGTGTAAAATGCAAATTTATTTCGTAGATACTGTTTTCGCATTTATTTTTTTCTAAATTTGCAGTAGCTGGAATCTTATCTAACTATTTAATTATTAAATGTTTGCCAATTATGACAAAACATGTTCCTCTTTTTTTACCTCTCGGAAGTATTCGGTTACTGACGATATTCTTCTCTTTTTGTATAATCTTTGTTCATCCGGCATTGGCTGACAAAATGGCTGAAAGCCCCGAACTTTTCGATACTGCTTTCACCTTGCAGGAAAGGCTTGATATTCCCGACGGGTTTGTTCAAAGAGAGATGGTCTATATTTCCATTCTTTTAGGTACATTGGTGCTGTGCCTCTTCTTTTTCTTCATGCAGAGGCAGATGAAGAAATTGAGGGAAAGGGACCGGGAGAGGTATCTGCAACTGTTGGAAGGCATTCTTGATAATCTTCCCATTGCGGCAAAAGTGAAGGATGTGAATGATGGGATGCGCTATACTTTTTGGAATAAAAAGGCAGAGGAACTCTTTGAATGTTCGGCCAGAGAGGCTATAGGCAAGACGGATTTTGAAACAATGCCAGAGGCTGCGGCTTTAATTAGGAAGGAGGATGAAGAGTTGGTCAAGACGGGGATTCCACAAGAAGGTATACGACGTTTTTTTACCAAGAAGAACGAGGAGCGGTTTACCTTCCAGAACAATAATTTTATAAAGCTTTCTGATGGTCGCAAGTGGATTGTTTATACTGCTTGGGACATTACTGATTTGAAAATCATGGAGCGCAAGCTACGTCTGGCCAAAGAGGAGGCTGAGGAGTCCAACCGGATAAAATCGGCTTTCCTAGCCAATATGAGTCATGAGATACGTACTCCGCTCAATGCAATAGTTGGTTTTTCGAGTATTTTGGCCACGGAAGTGTCTGAGGAAGAACGGGTGGAGTATCTCGATATTATAGAGCGGAATAATGAACTGCTGTTGCAGCTCATCAATGACATTCTGGATTTGTCGAAGATAGAAGCCGGTACATTGGAGTATGTCTATGCTAACGTGGATATCAATAAAATGGTGTCCGAGATAGAGCAGGCTACAAGTATCAGGCTGACCAATAAAGACGTGCGTCTGGTCACGGTTACGCCATTGCCCGGTTTGCTGCTGTATACCGATCAGCGCAGAATTACTCAGGTATTCAATAACTTCATCAGTAATGCGCTGAAGTTTACTGCTGCCGGTAGCATTACCATTGGTTACGGAATGCCCGAAAATAGCTATATCCGTTTTTATGTCACCGATACCGGGACGGGGATATCATCTGAGAATGCGCAGGGGATTTTTAACCGCTTTGTGAAGCTGGATTCCTTTAAGCAAGGTACCGGACTGGGACTGGCCATTTCGCAAAACATTGTGAAGGAACTGAAAGGAGAGATAGGGGTGGAGTCACAGTTGGGCAAGGGCTCCACTTTCTGGTTCACGTTGCCTTTTTATAAGATGGACGCGCACCGTTCTATCTTTCCTTGATGCTGCAAGCTCAATCCAATGAAGGGACATCGATTGTCTGGCTTTCCTCGTTCCAGTTGTCAAGGGTGAATTCTCCGGATGATTCTTCGGAAAAGATGTCTCCCAGAGTGAGGGTCAGGGTCAGTTTGGAGTTTGCTTCCAAAGGTCCGTTCAATGTTTGCTTGAAACTTTTCACGTTTCCATTTTTCAGTATGATGCTCATCTGGAATTCCGGTTTCCCGAAAGAAGGGAAGAGCATGACGGTGGCGTTGCTCATTTGTGTACCGTCGACGGAACGGACCAGAGGGAAGGCTACTGTGCGTGGGCTTCCTTGAGGAGCGGCGGTGTAGAAATTCAGTTCTCCAGCAATATTGGTGATGCGCACCACCATGCTGTCGATGCTCGAACTGAGGATGCCGTTGTTCTTGTCCTTGATGATTACTTTCAGTCCGGTCACTACCCGTTTGAGGGATGCTTTCAGGTCCTCACTTCCAATGTTGGCAGGCTGGACGGCGTGTACCAGGTCGAATACCGGATAATAGGTTGTGTCCGCTTCCATTTTGAATAGGGAGAAGTGTTGCCGGGACATGTCTTCGCCTAAGATGTAGACCGGGTCCCTCATGAGAGGATGTGCATAAATCGGCTCCTCGTATTTAGGGGTTCCCCAATAAATCATGTTATAGAGACCTGCGGGTAAGGATAACTCTCGATTGACGCCATCGTTATAGAAAGCTCCGTCTTTAACTTGGTAGTAACCGTAAAAAGGTGTCAGCTTCCGGTTTATGTAGTTTCCATAATAAATAGAGGTGCCCGCCTTGCAGGGCATGATGGTCAGTATGCCGGTCAGCGGGCTTTGTCCGCTTTCTGTGGACACGTCCATCAAAAGTCGTGGTGATACCAACTCACTGCTTTTTTCTATCTGGGGCGGATTGTCATCGGCGCAGCTTGCCACGATTGCGGCAAGTACTGCAAATACTACTAATTTTTTCATTATCTGTTAAGCTTTAGGTTGTTCTTCCTTGAGAACGTTTTTAGAAAGAAATGGTTCTTTGTACTCCGGAGAAAGTATATTGGGGATGGAAAAGTGAGGTGAAACCAATTCCGGTATTGAGGGGAATGGGAAGAATAGCCCCTCTTCAAAAGGCTTAGAGAAGGGACGGAAAACAAATTATACCTTTTTTAGTAACATTTTAGAAGCCTTGATTAACGAAATCATATACTCTTCGTAACAATTTTTCGACATTCTTTTCTTGTTCCTCCATACATTTGCATCCGAGTTCTTTGGTATTAATTGAAGAACACAATGAATCTTTGATATTAACCATTAAATAATGTACAATGAGAAAAACATTCTTGGAAAAGTGCATAAATCTGCGTTTATGCCGTGTTGCATTGGTACTTTTGTTTCTTGTACCTGCAATCAGTAGCCTGCAGGCTAATCCTTCTCAAAACAAGACCATTTCGGGTGTTGTGACATCGGCTACGGATAGTGAGCCGTTGATAGGTGTCAGCGTGCAGGTGAGAGAAACCGCTACGGGTGGAATTACCGACATTGATGGCCGGTATTCAGTAAGTGCCCAACAAGGGCAGACACTGGTGTTTTCTTACATCGGTTATCAATCACAGGAAATCAAGGTAGGTACTTCTTCCGTCATCAATGTGGTGCTGAAGGAGGACACGGAAATGTTGGATGAAGTGGTTGTAGTGGGCTATGGTATCCAGAAGAAGAAATTGGTGACGGGTGCCACTGTTCAGGTGAAGGGTGACGAAATAGCCAAGATGAATACAACCAATCCCTTGCAGGCTATGCAGGGACAGACACCGGGTGTAAGTATTGCTTCGACTTCCGGTCAACCGGGTGCTGACATGAAAGTGAGTATCCGTGGTCTTGGTACCGTGGGAAATAGTGCTCCTCTTTATCTGATTGATGGTGTGGGTGGTGATATTTCTACTTTGAATCCTGCCGATATTGAAAGTATAGATGTACTGAAAGATGCGGCTAGTGCGGCTATCTACGGTTCGGCCGGTGCTAATGGTGTAGTGCTTATTACTACCAAGCAAGGGCGCGAAGGTAAAGCGCAGATTAGTTTCGATGCTTATTATGGAATACAGAATGTAGCTCGTAAGGCTAATATGCTGAATGCAAAAGAGTATATGGCCATTATGGATGAGCAGGCTTTGAATAGCGGACTTTCGGCTTACGATTGGAGCCAATACCAGTCTATTTACGATGCCAATGGCAATGTGTATGATACGGATTGGGTAGATACTATGTTCAAAGATAATGCCACAACGGAGAGCTATACGCTGGGTGTCACTGGTGGAAGCGCAACTTCCACTTATGCCCTTTCGTTAGGATATATGAGTCAGGAAGGTATTGTCGGCGGTTCGGATGTGTCTAACTATTCGCGTTACAATTTCCGTGTGAACAGCGAGCACAAACTTTTCAAGGATATTTTGAAAGTGGGCGAGCAGGTGAGTTTTGTATATAAGATGAATAACGGTATCAGTGTAGGCAACCAATATAATAATACCTTACGCGGTGCATTCGGAACATCGCCTATCGCTCCTGTCTATAGCGATAATAATCTTTATGATTCGCCTTACAATGACACCAGTACCAGTGACTGGAATAAAGGTGATGGAAACCCTTATGGTTTAATGATGACCGACAGCAACAATGAGAACAAAACGGCTACTTTTTCCGGTAATGTTTATGCTGAATTGCAGCCTGTCAAGAATTTGAAGATAAAGTCTGTATTCGGTGTGGTTTATGGTTCCAGCGAATACCGTAGTTTCAAGCCTCTCTACAAGTTCAGCCAATATATATATAATGAAGAACGTACTACCGTATCTCAAAATGCCAATCACTCTTTGGGTATGACATGGACCAATACGGCTTCTTATGACTGGACTATGGGAGAACATTCGTTCAACGCCTTGCTGGGTATGGAAGCCTATCGTTACGAGGGCACTTATATCGAAGCTAAAAATGGTATGTTGAAAGAAGGTTTTGATGATTGGGAGCATGCTTTTGTGGGCAACGGAACGGCCTCCGATTCGACCAACGGCTTGGGTGCCAGTGGCAATCCGCATACCGAGAGCCGCAAGGTGTCCTATTTCGGCCGATTGGGTTGGAACTGGAAAGAAACTTATATGGTCAATGCTACTTTGCGTGCAGACGGTTCGAGCAACTTTGCCAAAGGCAACCGTTTTGGTTACTTCCCTTCGGTATCGGCAGGATGGACCATTACTAACGAAAAATTCATGGAAAGTACGCAAAACTGGCTCGACTTCCTGAAAATACGTGCCAGCTGGGGACAAGTGGGTAATGCCAACATTGACGCATTCCAATATCTGGCTCCTATCAAGAGTACCAATACACACTATCTTTTCGGTAGCGGTTACGGCAACTCGGATGCTGCGGCACAGCTCGGAACCAACTGGGGAGCTTACCCTAGTCGTCTGGCTAATGCTGACATCAAGTGGGAGACTTCACAGCAGACCAATATCGGTCTTGATGCCCGATTCCTCAACAGTCGCCTGGGTGTTAATTTCGATTTCTACATTAAAGATACTAAAGACTGGCTCGTGGTGGCTCCTATTCTTGCTACTGCCGGAGCAGGTGCTCCTTATATTAATGGCGGTGGAGTGAAAAACACCGGTGTGGAACTCAATCTTACTTGGAATGACCAAATAGGCAAAGACTTTAGTTACAATATCGGTATCAACGGTGCCTACAATAAGAATAAGGTCGGAGAGATTCCTAACGACGATGGTATCATTCATGGCTCTACCAACCAGTTGTATGACAATACTCCTGAATTCTATCGTGCCGAGAATGGTAAGCCTATCGGTTATTTCTATGGTTTCAAGACAGCAGGCATATTCCAAAACAATCAAGAAATAGAGGATTGGATTAAGGCTGGTAACGGTGTGCTGCAAGCTGACGTACAACCAGGTGACGTGAAGTTTGTGGACATCAACCATGACGGACGGGTGAACGAGCTTGACAAGACCGATCTTGGTAACGGTATTCCTGATTTCACTATGGGCTTCAATCTCGGTTTCAACTGGAAAGGACTTGATTTCTCTGTAGTGGCCAACGGTGCTTTCGGACAGCAGATTGTCCAGAGCTATCGTAACCATACCTCCAAGCAAGCCAATTATACTACTGCAATTTTAGGACGTTGGACAGGAGAGGGAACCAGCAATCGCATACCTCGTGTCACAGACCAGAATCTCAACTGGCAGTTCTCAGACCTCTATGTGCAGGATGGTGATTACCTGCGAATCAGTAACATTACTTTGGGCTACGACTTTGCCAAGCTACTGAGATGTAAGGTCATCAGCCAGTGCCGTATCTATGCTCAGGTACAGAATGCGTTCACATTTACCAAATATGACGGCATGGATCCGGAAATAGGTTATGGTCCCGAAGGAGATAACGGACAAGGTTGGGTATCGGGCGTTGATTTAGGTTATTACCCCCGTCCCCGTACCGTATTGTTTGGTGTTAACTTGAAATTTTAAAATATAGACTGATATGAAGAAAAACAAAAATATATTTATGGCAAGTGTCCTGCTCCTGAGTTTGGGACTGGCTTCGTGTACCGACAGTTTTCTCGATGTTACGTCGAAGACTGAATCTTCAACCGGTACATTCTATAAGACTGAAAAAGATGCTTATCGTGCTCTGATAGGTTGTTATGATGGTTGGCGCCAGACTTCATCAGCCATGATGGTAGGGTTTTATATGGCTTCCGAGGTGATGAGTGCCGAGTGTTTTGGCGCTACCGGAAATGCCGATGGACGTGGCTATCAGGCCATTGACCGTTTTGACATCTCCCAATCGCCGGCTGACCTCAACCTATACGAAGGTGACTGGAAAAATTATTATGCGGGCGTCTATCGTTGCAACGAGCTGATAGCTCATGAAGAGCAGATTGTATGGAATGAATCGGATAGCAAACGTGGTATCTATATGGGCGAATGTCGTACGTTGCGTGCATTGCTTTATCTGGATATGGTTCGTTTATGGGGGAATATCCCACTCTTTCTGGAACCGGTAAACGAAAATCGCGCTCCTTCACCTGCCAAAGAGGTGTTCAGTGCCATATTTACTGACTTAAAATATGCTATCGAGAATATTCCCGGTGACGCTTATCCCAAGGCCGACTATACCAAGAACGACGGACATATTACAAAATATGCCGCCGAGGCTTTGCTGGCACGTGCCTATCTTTTCTATACCGGATATTACGGTGAAGAACCTGTAGAGGTGACTCGTGCCGAAGCTTTGGCTGCTGTAGAAGACGTAATCGCTTCAGGAGAATATGGTTTGGTACCGCAATTCAAGAATTTATGGCCGGCTTCTTCTGCAAAAGTGGCCGAAAAAGGAGACTATGAAACTTTGAAGGGTACATATGCCGGTGATGGAAACAAGGAAACCATTCTTGCGTTGAAATTTACCGCTACTCAGGATTATAACGGGAATAATGACTCCAACCGTTGGCAGGTGATGTTGGGTATGCGCCAGCTTAATGCTGCTCCCTATTGCAAGGGATGGGGCGCATTGACGGTAAATCCTGATTTTGTGGAAGCGTTTCCCACTGGTGACCTCCGCCGTTCGGCTTCTATCATTGATTTGGTAGGGGAAGGAATCACCGGTTCGGCCGACTTTACCACCAGTTTTAATGACTGGCGTGAATATACCGGCTATGCTGTGAAGAAGTATGCTCCCCTTTGCTATGCCGATGGAAGCCATGCCGGTAAGCAGGATGGTAGCGGTGACTTCCAGACACAGAACCGCCAAGACTACGTTATTATCCGTTATGCCGACGTATTGTTGATGGCCGCAGAACTGGGTAGCCCCAATGCGCAAACTTATTTCGACCAAGTGCGTAAGCGTGCTTATCAGGTTGATGACAACGGAACAGTATCGGCCAACTATCAAGCTAAGAGTGTGTCTCAACAAGCTATTATGGAAGAACGTCGTCTTGAATTTGCTTTTGAAAGCATTAATTATTGGGATCTCCTGCGTCAAGGTATAGACGTGGCAGCCGAGAAGCTCGCCTTGAATGGTGTCAAGGTGAAGAGTGGAGGCGCTGATGATGCAATAACCATACGGGTCGACCGTGTGAAAGCCACCAAAGGCTTGAGCCAGATTCCTTATAATCAAATTAACCTTTCACAGAGTGTACTTGTGCAGAATCCCGGATGGTGAGTACCATTAATAGAGTAAATAAAAAATAAAAACAATAAGATATGAGACTTAAATCATTCTTTTCCATATTGGCAGGAGCGGCTTTGATATTTTCCGCTTGCTCGCCCGAAGAGTACGAGATGGGGGCAAAAACCTATGTTTCCGATGATTTGGTGGAAGGTATCGCCTATACGGTGACCCCTGATGCCAATGATCCTAATACGATTCATCTGACTTCGCTCATCAAGGGAGCCACTCCCTTGTGGGTCACTCCAAGCGGTCCTTCTCAAAAGACCACTCTTGACTTGGCACTTCCTTTTGCCGGAGAATATAGCGTGACTTTCGGCGCTTCCACACCGGCAGGTCCGGTATATGGCGAACCATATACCTTCAAGGTAGAGACCAATAACTTTGCCATGCTCGAAGACCCTATCTGGGCTAACCTTGCAGGTGGAGTGGGCAAGAGCCGTAAGTGGGTTCCCATTGACAAGAACTTTGGTATTGGCCGTTGTTCGGGACCGGTGATGTACATGAGCCACACTGATGTGAAAAATGATGGAAGCAATATTACCGACCTTATGATTGGTAGCGCCAATTGGGCTCCCAACTGGGATCCGGGTATCCAATCGTGGCTCATTCCGGCAGACGACCCCTATTTCCAGTCGTACATCACTTTCGGCCTGGATGCTGTGAAAGGCTGTACGGTGGAACTTCATCGGGTGGCTGCTTCGGGCACGACGGATGCCACCGGAACTTTCAACTTGAATGTGTCTGACCCGAAACGCCCTGTCATATCTTTCTATGGCGGTACCTATTCATTGCATAACGAGGGTTTTGATGATGTCTGTTCCAACTATACCAACGACATCAAGATTATAGAATGTACTCCTTATCTGCTGCAGGTAGCTACGATGCGTACCAATAGCGAAGGTCCGTGGTGGCTGGTGTGGAACTTCATTTCCGAAGAGGCTTATAATGACCCCAGTATCATACCGACTGAAGATCCGGGTTTGCTTCAGCCTGCCGAAGTACAACAGCCTGCCATTGAAGATTTGGCAACCAAACTGTTCACTACTGAAATCAACGGTGTCACCTATGTGGGCAATGAGGCACGCTTCCTCATCAATGATGAAGAACCTTATGACTGGACATGGTGGAATGGTGGTTCTGCTGCTTGGGAAAGCGTAGTGAAGGGACAGTACGGTTCTTCATGGGCACCTGTGGCCGATGCTTCCATTGCCGACTATGAGCTGGTATTGAGCAGCACGGCCGATGGCTACAAATGGGATGACGGTACCAATGCCGGTAAGCTTGCCATTGAAGACGGCAAATTGAAATTTATGGATGCCGACGGCAATCCGGTTGAGATAACCGTCCTCACCGCTACCGGTGATAAGCGCACGGTGGAAGTGAAGGGAAGCGAGTTTACCGTAATGGCTTGCGATGTCACCAGCTCTTTCCAGATGGGTGTGCCTGCAACGACCAATGACAAGGGAGCCGTGGATTCTTATCTTTGTGCCAACCTCAACTACAAACCTATCGCTACCGGACCTACCGGGCCTACTGAAATCAAGGTAGACAACAGCAAGGTACAAATTCTTTTCGGTGACGGAAATCCCGATCGTTTGCGCTTGCAGTTCTACAATCCTTGGGGCGGTGGTGACGCGGGATGGCCGATCGACATCACGAAGGTGAAGTTGAAAAAGAACCAGACGCTGAAGATACAGTACAAAGTGCTGAGTGGAATCACTTGGAACGAGGGCGCGACTCCTAAGACCGTGATTATGGACAATAACATCGGAAATGCTTGGGAAGATGACTGCTACAACTTGGCTCATGCCGTGGCCTTTGATACTGCCGAAGGAGCTGTACAGACTGTGTCCGTGACCAATACCACCGGTGCCACTGTGACTTACGAAGGAAGCAGTTGTATCTGTATCGGTATCCAGAATAAGGGACTTGCTACTGTGGCTGCCACCGAAGACGGACAGCCGGATGTGAAGGTTGAGATAATTTCGATGACCATTGAATAACCACTTAAATGAATTTAGTATATATGAAGACAAAGATATATTTAGGAATACTTTCACTTGCACTGGGCCTTTCGCTGGCTTCGTGCAATGAAGATGACGACTATACTATCCACACCACCCCGATTCTGAACGAATCGTCGGTGGTGACGGGGTCGTCCGATGTGACCGCCACTACCGCTACACTCCATGCCACGCTCTCCGGGTTGGATGGCATGGATGCCGGAAGCTATAAGACCGGCTTCTTCTATGGTTTTGCGCAAGACAACCTGCCCGAGGACGTGCAGGCTGCTTATGACGGTAGCGCCTTCAGTGCTCAGTTGAACGGGTTGAACAATAACTCTACGCTCTATTATCAGGCTTATGTATGCTTGCAGGGTAAGGTGTATTACAAAGGTGAGGTGAAAAGCTTGCTCACCACCGATGCCAAGGTGGCTACTGCCGATGCCGCATCTGTCGACTTCGCCTCGGCTGTATTGGGTGGGACATTGACCGATGCTACGGCCGATGCTACTTGTGGTGTTGTTATCTCTACTTCATCCGATGTAGAAGCGGTTCGTGCAGGCCTTATAGTGAAGAGTGAGGAACTTAAGGACAGCTATTCATTCGTCCATGAAGGGTTGGTGCCCGAAACGCAATACTATTATGCGGCTTACCTCAATCTGGGTAGCGGCATTGTGTATGGTGAGGTGAAGAGCTTCACTACTCCTGCCTATGACTTCGATCTCGACAATGACCTTGTCGACCTGGGACTCTCCGTGAAGTGGGCTCGCTTCAATGTGGGTGCCAAGAGCGAGACTGGACTGGGTGGCCTTTTCGGATTCGGTGACCTGACCGGATGCAACAATAGCATCGACCCTGCCGACTATGCTTCGGCCGATACTTATAAAACGGCTTCCGACTTGGCTTTCCGTGCATTTCAAGGGCGTGCCACACTGCCTACTGCCGATGATTTCGAGGAACTCTTCACGTTGTGCCAGAAAGAGTGGACTGAGCAGAATGGAGTGACAGGTTTCAAGTTCACCGGTCCTAATGGTAATTCCATCTTCCTGCCTGCAGCCGGTACGCGTGTGGCAAACGATGTGACGGCGCTGGGTACTGAAGGATATTACCTCACCGGTACTGTCAACTCTTCCAATACAGAATTTGCGGTAGGTTACCAGTTTGCAGCTTCTGTCAATCACCGTATCACTGCCGCAGTTTATCAAGGTATGGCTGTACGCGCTGTTTCCACAGCCAAGAACGTACCGTTCAACAAGGCTCTGCTCTATCAGAAGTGGTATCTTGACAATGGCCAGGACGGTAAGCAGCACGTGTTTGAAGGACCTTTCACGCAGTGGGGTGTTACGGACAACTGGAGCACAGTTTCCAACGGACAACCCAACATTGAACAGCAGATTCATTGGGAGATGGGTACGGATAATGGCTGGATAGGTTATACTTACGGAAAGGACTATGGTTATATGGAGCTCAAGGAGGACGGTACGGTGAATATTCATCGTATTGCCGAAGACGGTACCGTGACCGATGAAACCGGTAAGTTTACGATTGACGAGGCGAATAAAGTGATTGACATCGACATAGATGTGCTTTGTGCCAATACTTGGATTGGCACGAAGAGTGGTAAGCTGAACATTCTGTCGTTGACTGCCGACGGCTTGCAGATTGCCCTGCCCGATGGCGACTATGGCTATTCGTTGAACTATTACAGCCAGGCCAAGGCCGATGCCGATGCGCAGGTTCCTGTATTGCTCAATATCGCCGATTCATCATGGGCAGGAAGTTGGGATGCACTGCTTGTAGCCATTTCACCCGAAGACTTGGCTGGACAGCACACGTTTGTTTTCGAGGGAACTTGTACCGATGCTATGGTGTTTACGCTTGACTTTGCCGGTATGGCGAAGCGCTATCCCAATTCGTTTGTACGCATTGACGACATCAAGCTGGACGGTACTTCCATCCGGTTTGATGCCAACCGCTTCTATTATGGCGACATTGAAGGAAACGGCAAGTACCGTGTTCAGTTGTTCAATGCTTATGGGGCGGGTTCTGTAGGCAATGCTGTTCCTCTCAGTCCGTTCAGCAATGTAGAAAATCAAGGTACCGAGCCTGCCATCCATTTCAAGGAGAAGCTTGAGATTGTCTGCACCGTCATTACCGACGGTACCGGTGCAGGTATTTATACGCCCAATCTGGTTACTGTCAATCCGGATTGGGGAAGTGCATGGGGATATAACGCAGGAGCTACGTTCGAGGTGAAATACGAGAACTTCCAGTACAGCCTTGTGGCTTCTCAGTTCGACATTAAGTACGAATCTGCCGACTATGCGGCAGGTTCCATCATGACCTTCGTTGAAGTGGCTGACATTTACAAGTATTTCCCCGGTTTACATGCCACACTTGACAACCTCTATCTGGATGGCAAGGAAGTGACATTTGATGCATCCAAAGTGCTCGATGCCAATGAATCCCCGAAGTATCGTCTGGAACTTTGGAATTGCTATGGGACAACAAAGGATAAAGGGTGCGCTTTCGGTACTCCTGATGGTGATGTTATCAAGGAACTTGGTTTCAGCAGTTCTATGGAAGTGAAGTTCACGTTCCACACTCTTTTCTCTGTTCCTGAATGGTAAGAGGGATAGACGGAAATATACTGGTTAGATAGGAAATCCGGGATGCAGGCCATCCCGGATTTTTTGTTTTGCCCTCACCGGTGTGCATCGTTCTGATATAGATTGAAGAACCATAGAGAGAATAAAATAAAGGAGGTGGTCCGTAAGGCGGCGCTTTGATAGCTCTTTGCCTTGTACTTTGTTCGGACGGGATGGGTACTTATTGCGATAAACATAGTGATTTTATGGTATCTCCACTAAAGTGGTCCGCCTTGTTCATAGTAGTGAACAAATCAGCCCACTTAGGTGAACAAACTTGTTCACCTAAGTGGGCCGTTCATGAATCTTTGTACTGAACCGGACAGACAAAAGGGCGGAAGCGGAGAAAAGCAGGGGCTTTCTCTAAGATTGGCTGCTATTTTCCTTCGTAATCAAAGTATTCAAAGTCTGCATATGCTTTTGAGGTTTGAGAACCGGAGACGGCATACAATCCCAGCATGATTCCCGTAAAGCCACCGGCAGTTTCTGTACTGATATAGCGCGTATTCATTCGGCCCAGTTCTTTGAAGTCCTTTCCGTTTGTGGCATACTCGAACGAATAGATTTCGTTGCTGCCTTTTACACGGAGTTGTACTTTCCCCTGGGGCAGAATAACTTCCTTTTCCGTATGGGTCAATTCATTCAATTGGTAGCGCAATACTACAGCTTGTTTCCCGTCTGCCAATTGCTTGACTAATAAATCGTAATGGGACGATTCGAACATGTAGACCGTCAGGCCGGCTTCGTCGCCACTGGCGGCTTTTTTCAGTTGCATGGAAGTGGTGGCTGTGAAGTCGATATGTTCTTGCCGGCGGCCGGCAAAAGTAGGACTGCCTTTCCCGTTGTTCAGGTTTACGGGGGTTGCTTTCAGACGGAGGTTACCGGAAGCAAAGGTATAGTTTTCCGGATGATAGTTTCTGATATGAACCCATTCGGGACCTAATTTGCCGTTTTTGAAATCGGTGCGTGCAGGCTTGGGGGCAAGAGGATATTGCGGTAGGGTTGGCACATCCATTTGCAGGGCTATTGTGCCATCTCCGTTTACTACCGGCCAGGCATTCTTGTCCCAGCGCACGGGAGCAAGGAACGTTTCGCGTCCCAGCAGGTGATGGTTGCCGCTTTGCGGACGGAAAGCGAGACACACCATCCACCACGAACCGTCAGGGGCTTGTATCAGGTCGGCATGGCCGGTTCCTTGTATCGGGCTGTTTTGTGCATTCTTGTTGATGTGGGTCAGGATGGGATTGGCGGGGTTCTCTTCGTACGGGCCGTCTATATCGCGGCTACGGGCTATTGTCACTTTGTGGCCGTATTCCGTGCCGCCTTCGGAAATCAGCAGATAATACCATCCGTCTTTCTTGTAAATATGCGGCCCTTCAGGGTGCCGTCCGCCCGTGCCGTTCCAGATGCGTTTGGACTCGTTGAGTTGTTCGCCGGTTTTGGGGTTGATTTCGCACAGATAGATACCTACGCCCGGATTGCTGACGAGGTAACACTTGCCGTCTTCAAAATAGAGGGACGGGTCTATACCGCCTTGCTTGAGCCATACGGGTTCTGACCATTCGCCACGCGGGTCGGTAGTGTGTACAAGGAAGTTGCCTTTGTCGGACACGTTGGTGGTAATCATGTAGAATGTACCGCTGTTGTAGCGGATGGTAGGTGCATAGATTCCTCCCCATGGGCCGGCGTCGTGAAGCGGCAGTTGTGAGGGGCGCGTCAGGCAGTGTCCGATTTGTTCCCAGTTGATGAGGTCTTTGCTGTGGAACAACGGTACGCCCGGGAAATATTGGAAACTACTGTTGACCAGATAAAAGTCATCTCCTGCGCGGCAGATACTCGGGTCGGGATGGAAACCGGGAATAACGGGATTTTGATAACCTTGCCGGTTTTGTGAAAAGCAGGACAGGCTGAGCGCCAGTCCTAAAAGTAACATCATCTTTCTCATAAATGCATTGTATTTTAAATAGTTTATCAGATATATGAATCAGGGTAGTTGAAGGAAGTGTTTATACACAAAAATAAAGTATTCTTTCGGTTCAAGCAAGCCGGATGTGTCTGATGTCATTCAATGATAACTTTTGAGCCCTATTCGGAAACAAATGATACCGTTGCAGATAACATGGCATCGGTGTGTTTTCCGCCTTTTCCGCTACTTTTGCTCTCACTGATTTAACCATTATTTTTAATACGTAAAGAGTAAGTATTCGATAAACTCCCTCGTATATTGGGTAACGTATGTTCATAATGTCGTTTATTCATTTTATCGTTCTATGATTTATTGTTACATCAATTCAACCCAAAGATGTGCGGGTTCTATAGTAATTGATATTATCCCTACTAATGGAGCGGATAAAAGGAAGTTTTTCCCCTTTGCCCCTTATTTTCCTGTGACAAATGTGATAAAGCGATATTTTTATCCCTACTTTCCCGCCATAATTGGTATAAAAGGGTATTCTTTCCCTTATTTTCCCTATTTATCGGGGATAATGAAGATAAAAACGGCACTTTATTCCCTATTTTCCCGTCTTGATTGGCATAAAACGGTAGTTTTCCCGTGTTTAGGCGAGATTTACGAAGGTATCAGGAGTCTTTCTTGGGAGATTCCGGTGACGTAACGGATAATATCTTGCCCTTGGATAACAGATTGTCAGGTAACAATTCGGCCAGATCCATCGAGTAGTCATCGTCATAATCATGTATATGTTCAAGGAAGTAGATCAGCCACGTGCGGAAGTCAGCCCCGGCAGCCTTGCAGCAGCCGAAGAACGAGTAGAGCACCGCCGCATCTTCAGCGGCATCATTATTGCCACAGAACAGGTAATTACGTCTGCCGCACGCGACAGGCCGCACTTTATTTTCTATCTCGTTATTATCCGGTCTGTAACGACCGTCCAGATGGTACCTGGAGAGTTTGTCGAACCTTCCGTATGTATATTTTATGGCTTTTCCGATCGGACTGTCTTTCATTACTTTGGGATATTCATTGACCAGCCATTTCTCGAAGCGCACAAGTATGGGATATGCAAGACGTGCCCTAAGTTCAGCCCTCTGTTCGTAAGTCAGGCGTTCATCGTCAGCCTTACGCTCCACGTCATAAAGCAACTGTATCTGTGCGAGCGCATAGTCGGCACGCTGCATGTCATTCTTTCTTGCCTCCCAAAAATGTCTGCGTGCATGGGCCCAACAGCCAAGAAGGATAATACCTTTCTTGGCGTCCAGCATCTCGTACCTTTCGTATCCGTCCGTCTGTATGGCTCCCCGGAACTTGCCGAAGAGTTTCAGCACCACCTTTCCACTTCGGGAACCCTTGTCATAGTAAAAGAACTGACGTCCGGTCATGACACTGCGCACAAGCCAGATATAACCTTTGACCGTCTTGTGTCTCTCGTCATTCATCACGGGGATTGTCGTTTCATCCGACTGTATGTAGTCAGTCTGCATCACCAGCTCCCATAATCGGAAGTAAAGGGGCCTTAGCAAATCCGCCACATCCTTGAACCAGTCGTTGACCGTTGACGCGGGGAGATGTACCCCCACACGTTTGAACTGTTCCAGTTGCCTGTGGAACGGTATGTGATCCACATATTTCCCTATCATCATGTCTGCCAGCAATGAGGCAGAGGCATAGCTCTTTGCTATTGGCATGACGGGAAGCGGGCCGGTCTTGAACTCGTTTGTACCCTTCCGTTTGGCTGTATGGCGCACTATCCTGCGGATATAGAACTTCTCGGGCTCGTGCATAAGGATCTCGGTCACTTCCTCTCCGGGAAGGAGCGTCCACTCTTCCGGATTATACCCTTCGGGATATATATGGACCACCTCACGCTCAAGATTCTCCGGAAGGGATTTTCTCGCAGGATGCTGCTTCCCCGCTTTTTTACGGGCGATGATCGCTTCTCTGGTAGCCTTCAACTCCTTTTCTGCTTCTTCTGCGGCTTCAGCCTCCTGGGGAAGCATGTCAAAGCCTTCAAAATCCAGCCAGCGGTCCTGGGCGTCAGGCTTTATGAACTTTTCCGCCTTCTTACCGTACAACTGCCGTTCAAGATAGGATACACGTTGCTCCAGACTGTTGATTTTTGCTTCCTTTTGGGCGATTATGGCATCCTTGTCAGACAATAAAGCCTCATACACCTCTTTGTCCGCAGCTTTAAGGGGCTGCGTGGACACCATCTCCTTCAACCGGCTGTTTTCTCTATACAGACAGTCGCATTTGTGCATGAGATCCTTTATCAGTAATTCCTTATCGGTTGGCATAATCGTTTAAATATGATGCTAAGATACTAAAAAACAGCCGGAATACGGCATTGTATATGTTATAATTTGTTACAACTACAACCCATGGAAACCACTCCTTTTATAACGCCTGACCTTGCTGCCGTCCATTCCTTGAACCATCATCACAAGGTCATTCCAGAAGGTTTCAATCGCTTTAATCCGACCTTCCTCCGTATTTATGACCGGCAGATGGAAGTGCCCATGTTCCAGCCTCATATGG
>OLOP01001176.1_pt1 | contig 17893 bp, 15 predicted proteins | sample 1672381 | NCBI WGS metagenome assembly OLOP01 (sample SAMEA3136678, study PRJEB25190) | human gut metagenome | biome: human gut; feature: human-associated habitat; material: faeces | place: Austria | collected 2013 | reverse complement strand
GCTTTTCCATCTATTGAATATGTCCATCCAAATGCAGTTGCCATTGAAATTTCTTTTTCATATGTCACTGCATCAATATTAAATTCTACAAAATGATTATCTTCTATTTCTTTAATCTCATCACTAGATAAAACAATTAAGGTTTCTTTTTGTTCTTCTGTTTTAGCAATTAATTCAAATTTATTAACATTATCTTCTAAACAATCGACTCGGATATAAAAACCAATACTTTTTTCTTTATCATTAATTTTTATTTCTTTTAAAACATCTGATCTATATATTGAATCAATTTCAAATAAAACATCTTTGTTATTTACTTTTACTTCGTAAGATATTAATTCTGCATTTTGAGCATAACACCAACCATATACTTCAAAAAAATTATGTTCTTTAATGTTTTTATATTTAACTTTATCAATCTTATATTTAAAATACTGTCCCATACTGCCTCCAATAAGCGTTTTCATTTTATCATATTTTTCTATATAAAGATCAAAAAGGTATTCCAAAACTTGAAATACCTTCAAAATCTATAATTCTTCCGCAAAACCTTTTTCAAGTTTTTTAAACACTTTATAACCTATAATTAAAATCACTAAGGCTAATAAAGCTACAGCCCCTAACTGTTTCATTGGCGGCCATACATGATACATAAAAATATCACGATATGACATCACTAGAATGGTTAGTGGATTCATTCGAATAATTTTTCCCAATGTTCCTGCTCCATTCAATAATGATAAATCATAAATAACTGGAGTTGCATACATTCCCATTGTCAATAAGAATGAAACAATATATTCCAAATCTTGAATATATGCATTTAAGGAACTAAGAATCAAAATTATACCTAGAATCAATATAGATTGTATTAATGCCACAACTGGCAACATTAAAACTTGAATGGAAATGCCATATCCAAAGGCGAAACAGAAGACAAAGATAATTACACAAGAAATCATAAAATTTACAAGTCCACTTAATACTTGTGAAATCAATAAGATTTCTCTAGGAAAATACACTTTTTTTATAATTCCTGCATTTGCCTTAATTGAAGTCGTTCCCGCACTTACTGTCGTTAAAAAGAAAGTCCAAGGAATTAAACCCGTAATCAAATAAACTAAATAATTATCTCCACCTGCACCACGCATTAAATAAGGAAAGACAATCCAATACACTACAACCTGTAATAATGGATTAATAAATGACCATAAAACCCCTAGAAAAGATCCTTTATATTTTCCACGAATATCTTTTTTTACATTCGTCTTTAATAATTCACGATAATCATAAATATCTTTAAATATATGCATCTTTTCACCTCTATTCCAAAACAAACTGAATACTCTTTTCAGCTAATATATTTCCATTTGGTTCAATACATTGTACTAAGAGCTTATGATTTCCTAGTTCTAAATCCGTTAAATCTAAATTTGTCTTCCATCCAATTGTATCTGGATCCATATCTCCTGCATAAACTTCTTGATATGCTTCAAATACGTCTTGACGATTCTTTCTCTCAATATTTTTTAATTCTATATCATCCAAAGTAATTTTTAAAATTGCATCATCATGATCAGATAGCTGCCATCCTTGACAGAACAATTCTTTTTGTTCTCTTTTTACTGTTATAAAGTCTTTTGGTGCATCTATAAATACAGCACCTTTAAAACGATGTTTCCCTTCGGCAATTGCCTTTTTCTTTTCTTCTTTATGATCCAATGCTACTTGTTTTAAATATTCATCAATGACATAAATAGGATCTCCATCCAATTTCAGTTCACCCTTATAAATCCATACAGCACGATCACATAAATCTTTTACAACATCCAAACTGTGTGTAACAATCACAATTGTTTTATCGGAATCTTTTAATTCTTTTAATTTACGATAACACTTGTCTTGGAAATGTTGATCCCCTACAGCTAAGATTTCATCAATCAATAAGATTTCTGCATCCACATTAATGGCTACAGAGAAAGCTAAACGCATATACATACCTGAAGAATACGTACGAACAGGATGATCAATAAATTCACCTAATTCACTAAAATCTATAATATCTTGAATACGAGCATCAATTTCTTTTCTTGTTAATCCAAAAATAGAAGCATTAAAATAAATGTTTTCTCTACCCGTAAAATCCTGGTGAAAGCCAGCCCCCAATTCTAGTAAAGAAGTAAGTTTACCATTGGTTTCAATTGTACCTTCATTGGGAAAAATGATTTTTGTCATCAATTTCAATAAAGTAGATTTACCAGAACCATTCGTACCAATTAGTGCAACTGTTTCACCCTTTTTAATATCCATATTAATATTCTTTAGAACTTCATGAATCTCAACATGACTCGTTTTCCAGAATAACAATTTATCTTTTAAAGTATGCGCCTTGTCATAATCCACTTTGAATCGCTTAGACATATTACGCACTTCTATCGCATTTTCATTATTCACAGTGTACCTCCACTATCAAACTCTTAAATTTTATCATAATTACGTATTTAATCAAAATGGTGATAGATAAACTACCACCATCTTTGATTAATTTCCAGCTCCATAATAAATTTCAGAACCTTCCTCATTTTCGTCTATCTCTGTTAAAAGTCCTTGTTGAATTTGTGCTTCAATCTCTTCTTGAGATAATGTTCCTGCAGGAATATCCTCTTCAGCTTCTACAGTCTCACTTGATTTTCCATCTAGTACAGCCTGAATTTTTTCAGCAGCTGTATGAATAGATGAAGGATAAAGTTGAATCACACTGACTTCACTACCCAACTCTGGACTTACTTGTAAATCATTATCTCCTTTTAATACATATTGTTCAAACTTCCAACTTGGTTTTGCCTGAATTTGATATTTAATAAAAGAAGTAATTTCTTTTGTTGACATATTTGTATCAAACGCATGAGTTAATGCTTTCAATAAGCTCGTATATTTTGTGATAATTTCTGGAGAAGTTGCTTTTTTAAACATAGCTTGTAAGACTTGCTGTTGATTACGAGCACGTTGCACATCTCCATCAATATATGCCTTTCTTTCTCTAGAATAAGCTAAGGCTCGCTTTCCATCTAAATGATTTGTACCTTCATGAACACCCTCTAAAGTACTGTTCGTATAAAATCTTGACACAGCCATACCCTCGGCAACATCAATATCAATTCCGCCTAATGCATCTACAATGTCAATCATACTTGTAAAATTAACTCTAAAAACGTAGTTAACATCAATGCCTAATAAATTTTCTGCCGTAGCCTTTGTAGTATCTACACCATAAATACCTGTATGCGTTAATTTATCATACGCACCATAGTTACATGCATAATCATCACATACCTCTTCTACATATGAATCACGAGGAATACTTGTCATTAAAATTGTGGAAGTAACTGGATTAATTGTAACAAGCATGTCCACATCCGATCTTGAAGTATCATCTAAGCTACCAAAAGAATCATTGCCGCTAATCAGAATACTAAATGGTTTAGAAGTAATGTCAGAAACTGCAAGTAAAGAACTATTTTCCTTTGTATAATATACGGTTTTATGAATGACCTTCGTGTCATTATTAAAGTTTGTATAATCTTCTAAATCACATACATTTGAACGATACGCTTCATTTAATACAATCGCATCCACTTCACCATCATATAAAGCTTTAAGCATACCTAACATATTGTCATATGTCTTTTTTGTATATGTCACATTGTTCTTTTTTAAATCATTAAGACTTTTCTTTGTTGCTTCCTTACCAATAGTTTTTAATACTCCAAGCTTAGAACCTTCCAAACTATTCACATCTTCTAAGCTACTTGAATTCAACGCAACCACAGATACAGTATTTTTTGATAGATTTGATTGATCTGTTACTGTTTCAAGTGTAGCATTTGTAGAATATAAATAATAGTTTCCAAAACCATATACAACACTGATCATAATAACCAAAATAGAATATATAATTTTTGAAATAATTCCGTGTGCACAAAAGTTGATCAAGATAAACAATATCACACTAAATAACACGATAACCAAAATGCCAGGAATCAAAATATTATCTGGTAAAATTTGCAGTTTAAATATTTGATAAATCAAGAAACCTGCAAAAACAACCAGTATAACAGAAAGAAGAATCGCAAATATCATAAATCCAATTGATTTCTTTTTTTCTTGTCTACTCATAAGCTTCCTCCTGATTTATCTAGTGTTTCAAAAAATATTTCTTTCGTGAAATACGTATTGTATAAGTTACGAATATGATTTCTACGCTTCAATTGTACATCTTCACTTTCTTTACATACAACTTCTGCAATCTGTTTATAATTCTTATTATCAATATTCATACCTATATCCCATAGCTCACATAAATTCTTTAAATCTCCATTTACAGAATTTATAATTGGAATCTGACCACACATATAATCCAAAGACTCCTTATTTAAGCCATCATATTTCTTCATATTCAAAGCATACTGACATTGATCAAAGACTTCCTGCATTCTTGCTTGAGTCACTAACTCTTTATGATCAACAACATTTGCCCCCACACTTAAAACATCTTGGATAAAACTATCTTTTTGCTTCCAGTCTCCTATGATATGTAGCACACACGGTTTAAATGAACAACATTCTCTTAAAAAAGAAAGAATCAAGTAATTATCCACCCTATCGTGTCTTACTATACAAAAAGATATTTCATCCTTCATTAATTCAGGACTTGATGGTATACAATTCTGACCATTTATTGGATATAACAATGTAGCCCCATGAATGTACCCACTATACAATTCATTACTACAAAACAATACATCCGCCTGACTTAAATACTTTTGATGTAAAGAATCTGAATATTCACATACATCAAAAATCAATTTCATATTATTATTTTTTCTCTTTAATACTCCAAGTTCTTTTATAAGCAAGTCAAATAATGCTTCACAATATACTATATCTGGATTCAAGTTCATCACAGTCTTTCTAATTTTCTTAGAAGCATTCATTTGAGTAAACCACGACTGCACAGATTTTTTTTCTAAAGTAATATTTTTAACTTCATACCCCCTAGAAGTGTAATATTCCTTTATAAAATCCATACGCAACGAATGAACCGCACTAATAATTGTGACTAACATAATTGACTCCCTTGTCTTAAGTTTGATTTAGCCTTTTAACTATCCCCAGTTAAAACTAAAAAATTCTATATAAAAGTCATACTGACTTTATTCCCAATATTTATCTTTCCCTTTGTAGAAATATTTTCTACGCTAAAAAGTATACCATATACAACTACTTGAAACAAAAATATATTAATTAAATTTTCCCGTCTTTTTACATTTCGCATCTTGAATGCCTTTTCGAATCATAGAAAATTTAACTTTTCGATCCTTTTCATAAATTAACATTTTTAATGTATTCACAATCATTTCCTTATTGTATTCTTTTTTAAAGAATTGTCGATCCACAAAATGATATAAATAATACGCATTACGATAACGATAATAATAACGAATAGGCGAATGATTCATCGCATAATATGTTTTGCCAAACAAATGAATCTCAATTGGATTTCCTATTGTATGTTTAAGTGAAAAATCCTTTAAGTAACAAATTTTAAAACCATTCTTTTTGAATTTATATCCCAATTCAAAATCAACATAATCTATGAATAGTTCATTCATAAATCCACCAACAGACATGAAATCAGAAATATTCACAAAATTTCCAGAAGTAATCCAGTAAGGTGCTTCGATTCTTTCATCCGATTCACCATTCTCTTGATTAAAATTTAATCCAATCACAGAATATTCCTCTTTATATTTATCTACTAATTTCAAAATATTTGGATAATACTTTGTTGGAAATAAACTATCTTGATCCATAGTTAACGCAAAATCAATGTTTTTAGAATCCAAATACTCAATTCCTTTATTTAATGCAGCCGCAATCCCTTTATTTCCACCCATATCAATATAGATAAAATTCGGATCATTTTTTAATGATTGTGATATTTCATTTTTTGTATCTGAATTATCTACAACTACACTTACATCCACACAATTTGAATATGAATTTAAATTCGTTAATACAGATTCATTAGGATTATATAAAACTGTACAAGATCCTACTGTAAACATCTTTTTCTCACCTTAACTAATTGCTGAATAAAATACAAACGATTCATGACCATTTTTTTGAATGGATGATGCTGAAACGAAGATACATTTTCTCCATGTCTTCTATATTTCAACAATGGCTTATCAATCAATCTTACTTCACCCATCATTTCACCAATCAACCCAATCCACCAATCATGCATTTCTATCTTTGGTGGAAATGGCAAACTACATTCTAAAACACTTCTTCGAAATGCCATACAACATCCTAAATATGAATTCTTCCAAAGATTTTTAAACAATCCTGATTGCGATCCACGATGCTCAAAAAACGAATCTTCAATAACTTGTTCATTCTGATCCACAATCTGTGCATCATGTAATATCAATACTACATTTGGATTATGAAAAGCATCTAATACTACATCCACTTTATTGTCCATCCAAATGTCATCCTGATCAGACAAGAATATAATATCTCCCTTAGTTTTTTTTAAGGCATTCTCAAAGTTCTTTTGAACACCCATCTTAGGTCCATCTATTAAATTGATATTTTTATATTCTTTTTGATATTCCTTAATAATAGTACATGTTGAATCCGTAGAACCATCATCAGAAATAATTAGCTCATCTGAACTCTTAATTTGTTTTAGAATCGAATCCAATTGTTCTTTCAAATATTTCTCGCCATTATATGTGGCCATACATACTGAAATCATTTTATTTCCCCATGATTTTCGTTATTTTAGAACCATCGCCCCAAACAGCTTTTGAATCATAAGGACGATCCGGAAACGCACCATATTTTAATTGAATATGATAATTGTTTTCTTTAATAAATCGCTCTACTCGATCCGCCAATTTCTCAGGCCTTCCTGAACCTATATTGATAATTCCGTTGACTTCATCTTGACCAACCACAGCAGCCACTTGCACACAGAAATCTTTATAATCAATAAAATCATATTGATTTTGACCCATAGTAAATGGGAATTCTTTTTTTCCTTCATGCTCCGCCTTAGTAATCTTAGAGAAAATCGAATCACCAAATTCAGAATTACCTACAATATAGTATCCTCTTAACCACTGCCATTTTGTCTTTGTATTCGCCGTCATGAGTTCCACACAATTTCTTAAAGCATTTTTACTAATACCATACAAATTCATTGGATGACAAGGCGTATCTTCATGAATACTCCCTTCAAAAAATCCAATTTCATGCATACTTCCCATAACACAAACTCGACCAATACCTTCATCAACCATTTTCTTTAAAAAAGCATAGTGACTTGGCAAATCTTGAATATGGAATGGTGATGTATGTACAAAACTATCTCTCCAAGCCAAATGCAATAACACGTCTGGATTCTCAAAATATTCATAAGGATTTTCTATATCAAATACGTTACAATCTATTCTTTTTGCACGTTCATCGACATATTGTGTTGAAAAATCAGTAGCTATTACTTCATTACCACTATCTAAAATAGCTTTAACTACACCTTGACCAATATACCCATTGGCACCTGTAACTAATATTTTCATCCAATTATGTCTCCTTTCCAATCATAGTAATCAACCAATTCTTTAATGAATACTTTTCATACATCTCATCTGATAATTCTTCATATTCATTCTTAAAGAAAGGGGAATCTAAATCTATAGGTTCGCTATAGATTAAAATGTTATTCTCATTATAAAAATCATAATTCTTAATATCCGAATTTGTTGTTACTAATTTTCTTTTTGCACCCAAACACTCAATTGTTCGAATCGTAAGACCCACTTGCCCTGCTTGAGGCGCATCTAAAATACATTTTGAATCACTAAATATCTCCATCAATTCTTTTGAAGCAACTTTTTCATGTTTAAACTCACTCCATTTAGCTTTTCTAAACAAATCAGATTTAACCTTTTGATACACATACTTCAAAACAGAAGGCATATAGTGATAAATAAATTGATTCGGCATTACACTTTTTAAACCTCTAGCCATACGATTAATATCATAATACTTTTGAGGATGTGCCGTACCTACATACATACAATCATATTTATATGTATTCTTCTTCGTTTTTCCAATCGTTTCATAAATATGATTATAAAACAAAGGCAAAAATTTATATTTATCCATTGAAATAGAATCAATACGATCAAATGTATACAATTCATCAAAGTATTTATGTATCTTTGTTGAATACGGTAAATTCTTTTCCGAATCCCACTGATACATCACAAATTTTGCATTAGGCTGTGACTTGCGTATCTCTTCCATCATCTTTTCAGTCAACGCAAAAGTCATACCACCAATTAATAAAACATAATCATATTGATTTTTCCCAATTAAAGGCTTAATTTCATTCGAAAAATAACGATTTGTAGAAAGCTGAATAAACTTCTTATTAATTCTACCAAACGCTTTCGAAACATTTGAATCACTCGGTGCATCACAAAGATAATCCACTTCAAAACCTAATGATCTAGCTTCTTCCATAATATCCTTGTAATAACCAAAAAAGACAGGGGCAATCAATAATAACCTCTTTGCCATTATCTCAACCCCTCCTCATTACAATCTCTAAACCAGTCTCTAAAAGATTCTTCAAACGAATAGTGAAACTTAAAACCAGAAGCTGCCAGTTTTTTTCCACAAGTATTCGTAGAAACCATTAATTTCTTAACACGATCCGGATGAATACCCACCTTTTTACCACCTAATGGACCAATAATTTTAGCAGCAAACATGAGTAGTCCTGCTGGCACTAAAGGTACATTATGATGCATTCCAGTCGCCTTCTGCATCGTTTCACAAGTTTCTTGAATTGTAAATGCAGGCTCATACGTACAGTTAAATATATCAACACCCGCAAAATCATTATCTATCATTCTATACTTAAAGAAATGAACTAAATCCTTTACATAAATGCTTGATTTAATTGTATCCTTTCTTCCTGTATAGAAGAAATAACGTTTTTTTTGGCTCCAATATAAACGAGTCATATTTCCATGTTCCCCTTTACCATAGACAATACCCGGACGAACAATCGTTAATTCACGACTCTTATCCTTAGCTTGCCATACTTCATGAATCTTTTCAGCCACTAATTTACTAATACCATACGGAGTATTGGGCATTGGCAAAGAATTCTCATCCTTCTTTTCCTCACCTGCCCCATAAGGTGCAATACTACTTGTAAATAATATTTTTCGAATATTGTATTTTTCTGCAAACGCACATACATTTTCAGCACCACGAATATTCGTTTCAAAATACGCTTCATCTGGATGACCTGGTGTACGATGCACAGCCGCCAAGTTAAAAATTACATCATCATTTGTAGGGATAAAATCAAAGTCAAAAGGTTTTCTTACATCCAAACGAATATATTCAACACCCTCATTTTTTTCAACACCCCCTGGAACTACCCCTTCTTCTCCAGGCATTACTATATCTAAGTCATAGATTTTATCATTATCCTTAACACATTCATTTTTTAATAAATGTATTAAATGAGTTCCAATAAAACCTGAACCTCCAAAAATTATGTAATTCATACAAATTACCTCTATTCTATAAAACACGCTATAATCCAAAAGACTATTTATTCATGCCCAGTTAAAAATCATAAAATAAATCCAGTACATAATATACTAAATCTCAATACAACTAACTCATAAGGCAAAAAAGATACAGTCCTGCCTTACTTTAAGAGTATACCATAATCAGAAGATTGAAACAAAAAAAGTTGAGAAAACTAAACACATGTATTATGATAACAACTTTAAGTAAAGCTAATATTAAAATTATGTGATAATATCAAAAAAAAGATGGATTGAAAATCCACCTAAACGCTTATTTAATACAAGACTTTTTGATGTCGAATAATATTAACATCAATGAAATACCCAAAATGATATGACCAACACCCGCAATACCAGAAATAATAGCCGATACAACATTCAAGTCTAAAACTTGAGCAATACTACGTACAACTAACATTATAGCCGTTAAATTAAGTCCTATATTATAAAACAACACTGCTCGATTTATTTTTAAATTAATATTCATTGAAATCAATCCAGGAATTAAAAAGAACATCATGCCCAAGATAAAATAGTGTGTATGGACAACCGATAAAGTCGTCCAAGCAGTATAATCATTCATCTTCGTAAATTCTCGATAAAATACTCCACCTACTAAAGCTAATACTGCATATACAATTGAATAGTTTAGATAACGTTTCATAGTAAGAACACCTCCAAATCAAGCACATTATGAATCTACCTCAATCAAACACAACAGATATGCACATATAAAAAGAAGGTAGAAATTTCTTCCCCTTCTATCAAACTAAAAATTCAATTGATGTTTTTAAACGTAAAACAAACTATACCTTATTCAAAAATTTTCTTTCAATATAATCCTTTAATTCCCTTTTGTCTTGATTTTCATCTTGCTCTAAACATAACTGATCATATATATCTAAAGATATTTTATACAACTCTTTTTCAACAATTTTATCTTTTAAAATTACATTTTTGAGTTCATCAAAATAAATACTAAACAAGATTACAAGTAAAGGAAAAATTACGTATTCATATATTTCTTGTGATCCTTTTTGTTTCTCTATAATTGATAACAAATAGCTTTTATCGATAATTATAAACATAATGATAACAATCACCAAGGCTATAAATGAAGATATGTGTTTTTTAACAAAACGTTTTATCCCATGATCATTTACATATCCAATACTCTTATATAGCATCATAGCACGATTTAATTTCATATGATAACGACTGTCTTTTATCAATCCACATTCGTTTTGATTTATTTGATTTTCATTTAAATTTTCTATCACTTTTACAATATTCTTTTCCACATTTGGTTTATCACACATTTTAAAACCTCGCTCTCTATTTTTTATTTGCAACGAACAACAACCCTGTTTTGCGCATCCAAAGTACAAGTATATAACGTTAAAGGCCATTTACCATTCGTTACCTCTTCAACCGCATTTGGTTTTACAGCTTCAATCGCATCCACACTATATTTAAAACGATTTCCATTCGCATCCTTAAAAATCACTTCATCACCTTGTTCTAATGTACTCAACCTTCCAAAATGAAACCAAGAATTATGTGCAGCAATAACCATGTTATTTTTATAAACACTACCATAATATAGACAAGGAATTTCTTGCATAATTTCATAAGTAAATGTACTCGCTACACAAAGATTTAAATCTAAAGAAGGTATTTCTAAAGTTCCTACACAAGATATACCATCCACATCCACTTCAGGCATATCCATATCAGGATTCAATATATAGTCTGGTATTTCTCCTGAAGAAGTCTTTAAAGTATGATACTCATCTCGTATATGTTTTTGAGCATAATATGAACGAAACGTATCATACACATTATATGAACATAAACATAAAGCAAGAATAATACAAACAAGCCCTATTCTTGTGGTTAGCTTTCCTATTTTAGTTTTCATTACGCAAATAACATCCTAATCCAAATAAAACAAATCCAATAAAAAGCAAAACTGGAACAGGCCACCATAACTGACCTGTTAAGGCTAGTTCTTTATCTTTTTTATTTTCTACCTTATTTGTATAGCTACCCGTATTTGTCAAGATCACAGTATCCTTTTCCCTAGAACAGCTCTCCTTATATCCAGCAGGAACACTTGTTTCCATTACACAATATTTATAAGAAGCAGAAAGATCATTCCAAGTATAAGCCCATTGATTTTCTGAACTTAACACTTGTTTATCAACCACAACACTATTACCTAAATCATCCGTTCTTAATAAACACACCTCAATAGAACTAGGACGATTCTTTTTACTGTCCATCTTCCATACTTTCAATACATGTAAGCTAACGGGTTTATCATTCGTTTCATACTTTAAATCTATATTTAAATCTCCACTTAAAGAAATCAGCGACACCTGTGGCACATAAAATACACCCTCCTTTTGTACTTCGTTACCTACAACTAAATATATTCCTGACATAAGACCAGTAAAACTAGCTTTCCCAGAAGATGCAGAAGAAACAAACGCATCCTCTTCAATACCATCCTTTAAAATACGATTCTCCAATGCATTAGCTGATCCTTGCACATCATTTTTTAAATCAATAGAATAATTAGAAAACTTACTAGTTAATTCATAATTCTCATCAGCCACACGATACAATAAAACATTCATATTTGATGTTGGACAATTGATTGTTAAATCATGTATATCATTTGTCTTGGCAAAAAGAGTTGTAGGCATAAAACAACACAACACTAAAATAAAAACTAAACAAAATCTTTTCTTCATCACCTACACTCCTTTCTTTCTAAATCGATATACAATATATCCAATACCCAACATAATCAAACCAATTACACTAGCCACTACTAAAGGATCTACTTTAGCTGCATCAGCCGTTAAATTTTTTTCATCCATTACATTCTCTATACGATGACCACGAACCAACAATCGATGCGTATTAATACCATAAGGCGTACAAGTAAATAAAGTACACAAATCCTTACCTTCCTCAATTTCTAGTAAACCATAATCATTCGGTTCAACAACCGCAATATTATCCACCTGATACGCAAGAACCTTATCATACACATGAAGATAGAAAACATCTCCCTTTTTTAATTGATCCAAATCCGTAAATAATTTCGCACTAGGAAGACCCCTATGAGACGAAATCACACAATGCGTACTGCTACCACCAACAGGAAGACTCGAACCCTCTAAATGACCAACACCCACCTGCAATACAGACTCATCTACCGTATGATAAATCGCAAGCTTCACCTGAATCTTAGGAATCGTAACATACCCCATCATACCCGTACCATCCGCATTCAACAGGCTCTTATATAAACTAAGCTCTGAATCGCTTGGAGTAAAACGATTTCCATTATTTACTAAACCAGCATTATATTCGACAGCCGCATCAATTGCAGCCTGCTTCTCCTTCTTATCCATCTTAGCCAAAGTATCCGAATAATTCGCCACAACACGACTCTGATGCAAAGAATTCCAATAATTACTCACTGTTGGATACAACAATAAGGACAAGCCTGTAATAAAAACAAGTATCGCAATTATAGTTGAAATATGTTTCTTCATTTTACAACCCTCTCCCTATCATCTAATCAATTACTATTTATTCTTAACTCTTCTTTTAGTAGCCAATACAACACCAGAACCCAATACTAGTAAAGCACCTACTAGATAGATCATTGTAGTTCCAGCACCACCAGTACTTGGAAGTACTGTTCCTGTTTTGTTCTCTACTTTCACAGGATTAGCTTCGGATTCACCAACTCTAACTTTTTCATTCTCATCAATCACTACAGTTACTGGATCTTTTAGTTTATTATATCCTGCAGGTTGTTTAGTCTCTGTCAAATAGTAAGTACCAGCACCTAAACCTTGGATTGTGAATCTACCATTATCAGGAGTAATTACTTCTGTAATAGTATTTGTTTCATCTGTTTTAGCAACACGATAAGTATTTGAACCTTTATCAATTAATTTGATTGGATCTGTTCCATTTTGATTTTTACTTAATGTAAATACTGCATCAGCAAGACCTGTTTCTTTATCTGAATTTTTCTTATCTTTATAGAATTTAAACACATGCATCTCAAATGTTTTTGTATCTGTAGTTGGATGAGTTGTTTCTAAATTATTATTTTCACCATACTTTAACCAAGTTTCATTCTTATTACCTTCTCCAGCAATTACTGCATTTTCATTTAATGTTGCAGAATAAGTAACAGTGATAGTATCATTAGCCTTTAAACTTTCACATAGTTTTGGAGTAAATTCAATATGGAAAGTACATTTTGGATCTGTGTCTTCTAAATTACTTGTAACTACACTATAGTATGTTGCTGTTAATTCTGTATCTTTCTTTGTTTCGTTTTTATTTAAAATAGCTTTTACTGAGCTTTCGTTAAAGGTTAAAGCTGCATCCATTTTGTCATGTAATACATAGTTTTGAGCACCTGGCTGTGCAGTAATTGTAGTTTTAAAATATACTGTATCACCAATGCTGGCAGTACTTGACGTATCAAAAGGTCCAGTTTCTGTACTGCTAACTTTTTTGCCTACTGAAGGTACACCATTCTTTTCTTTAATTTCAATAGTTGGTTTAGTTGTATCTAAACTACATAAAGTACCAACACTTGAATCAACAAGATAGTAACCCAATCCCAAGCCAGTAAATTGTACCGGCGTACCAGATGCTGTTACTGATCCTTGATTAGCTTTGCTATTTGTTTTTGCATAATCTAAAGCAAGCTTTGCAAATTCAGCAGGATCTGCATTTTCTTTCCATGAAACGTATTCTCCCTCAAAAGTAAAATATTTATCCCTAACATTTTCTCCTTTTATAAAAGATTCCCATTCTGATGAAGGTTTGTATGCAAAATTACCTGTTTCTTTTCCATTCTCCTCTTTAGGGCTATAACTCTCTAAATCTAAAATTTTATAAATAGTATAAGTTTGTTCAGGTATTGCGTTATTGATTGTAATTGTTCCTGTTGCTGTAGTTGTATCATCAGCCTTTACGTTACAACTCATTGATACTACCATCATGAACGCAAACATAATGGCAGCAATTTTCTTAATTAGTTTCATTGCTTTCTCCTTTTCTTTGATGTGTCATTTAAATGATTCTTTTTATTTATATTTGTCAGAAATATCAAGCTTGCTAAAACCAACATCGTACCTGATATTCTGTAAATCAGAGTTCCATAACTACCAGTAGAAGGTAGTTGTTTAACACGGTTTTGATTTGTCACGGTTACCGTTGCACCGTTTTGTACTGCATTATTCGTACTATAAGATGTAATGTATTCCAATCTATTAATGACATGAACACCAGAATCTTTAATTGGATTGTTTTGATCATCTAATTCATAAACGTAATAAGTTTCATTTAGATTCAAATCTTCAAACTTTTCTGAATTTGCATTTAAATCCCCAGTTTTATAAATGATTTCGATTGTTTGAATAGGTTTATCCACTGCATTTTTATCTTTATAAAGGCCGAACTTGTATGTACCACTTACAGGATTAGAATCATGACCTGCTACATTTAAGAATTTTTTCTCAACAGTAATCTCCCCTTTATGGTTGGTCACTGTTAATTCATATGTTGATTGATATTGTATTTTCACATTTGAATACCAATCTTTATGATCTTTATAAGTTTTGTATTTTTCATTACCATCATCTTTTACAACCATGATGTAACATGAATACTTTTCATCAACATATCCATCAGGTGCCTTTTCTTCAGTCACTTTATAGATTGTGTTATATTGCATTAAGTTAGTTCCGGTTCCTAATTCAAGATTTCCATTCTTATCCGTTGTGCCTTGCCAACTTGTATTAGTCTCTTGAATAGTCCCCTTGTTCATTTCGCATTCAACCATCTTAAATGTTGCATCTTCCAATAACATATTCAAATGATTCTTATCTTTTTTAGTTATTTTAAGCACTGGATTTTGAGCACCAGAAACAGTTCCACCAGCCTCATATGAATAAGTCTTTTCTTCTACTTTTTGACCACTAGAAGAGTAGTTCTTCCAATAAGCTTCATTTGAGAAACCAACAGTTTGACCTGGAGCCGCATTTACAGTGGCTGTATAAGTAATTGTGACAGGTATACCATTAGGTAATTCAATCTCTAATGTATTATCTTCTCCAAGTGATGCATCGATTGTCACTGATTCTTCCGTTCCAGTTTTAAACGCTTTTATAGAAGAAGTATCTAAAATCAATGTATCACTCAATTTATCAATCAATTTCAACTTAGGCCCCTCATTATTAGGAAGTTGTTGTCCAAGTTGATTTGTATTAATTGTAAAATTAACTTTATTTGTATTTTTGTTGTTTTCTGTAACAGGAATATAGCTCTTATCTAAATTACTAATCTTCATTTTTACTGGAGAACTCGCTGAAGTAATATCATTTCCATCTTGTTCCTGTAATACAACAGTATTCAGAAATTCTTTTTCTTTGTTACCGAGTAATACGTTTGAATCTGTTACTTTGCATACAACTTGAACATCTACTGAATATAGATCATTTACTTTACCTGGATAGAAATCACCTAATTCAATTAAAGCTTGATTTCCTTTTACGTAATAAATCGTTGTCCTAGACTCATTATCATCATCATTTGCTTTCGTACTTTTTTCCGTCCATCCATTTTCAAGATTACCTATCGACTTTGATACTATTGGGCTTATTTTCTTCTGTTCTGCACCAATCCATTTTATTCGCATATATGCCAATTGCATACCATCTGGAATATTCTCTAATACACGATAGCTTCCAGATAAATCTCCGGCTAGATTCAACTTAAATGCCCATGATGCATAAATACCAGAACCAGTTTCATTTAAACCCTTTTTATAAATACGTGATTCAGATCCTGCAGGTATATTTACATCTTTATCTGCAACTATAGTTTTAATTTCAGAAGATTCCTTGTTATATTGGAAAGTTTGACCAAGCTCTTTTAAAATATCACCACCACAATATAACGTTTTAGTTGCGGTTGACCTATCCATAAAATTAATACCGTCATCTTTAGTAGATACTTTATTAGAAAAATTAAAAGCATCTCTATAATTTGTTGGACGTACACTAGGTTCAGATTTAACAATCATAAATACTTTTTCATTCTCATTTAATGAAATCTTATTTTTTACAGGAATTTCTAATGAATCATAATTTCCATTAGTACCTGTAAACTTTAATTCACCAAATGAACCACTCACATCAGTAAAATTTTCACTATTCTTTAAATCGTTTATAGTTTTAAAATTATCTATTGACGTACCTTTATAAATTCCAACCAATGAATCATCATGTAGATATGAAAGTTTATCCTCTTCTTTATCTGAATTTTTAACAATACTATCCTTAAAAACTGTGTCCTCTTTAATTGATGTTCCACTAACCTCAATTACCCAATACAACGCACCATTTTCCCAAGTTTGTGCATCTGGCTCCGGTTCTTGATAATACCACGATGATTTACGTACATTCATGTTGTAACTACCAGAAAACTCAACTGTTTTAGAAGAATTTATATTTGAAATATCAATGGAAATATTGCCTTTTTTCACTATACCATTTAACACAAATGTATTCGTTACTTGGGTTTTACTATAATTCTCCAAATTTACAGGCTTAGCATAATATGTAAAAACATATTTATAGTCTTTTTTATCCCAGCCAATCTGTTTTGGAGATAAGGCAAACGTATTTAATCTATCAATTTTTACCCATTTAGTTCCTGCTAAACTATATTTATTTGAATCTTTATTATATTCAAACGCTTCTACTTTTGCATATCCAACATACTCCATGTTCTTTGGACTTAATGTGTCTGTCATTTTTACTTCAGTTGCATCCCATACACCTTGAGTGTCATTCACTGTTACAACATAGGGATAACTACCTGCAGGTACCGTAAACCTATCTGCTGTATCTGATTTGAAAGAATCATCATACACATCACCAGACATTTTTATTTCTTGACTTGCCGCAATTGGTTCTTTAACCGTTTTTTCATCCCATTTGTATTCACCAACGCTTAAATCCCTCGCGACTCTATCCAAAAAATCCCAACCACGATATTCATGTTTTGCATTTGAAGCATTCACAAGATAACGATTTGAAATTTGAACAACATTCGACTTCATTACTGCTAAAGCTTCAGGTTGTACAGTAACA
>OLOP01001148.1_pt1 | contig 18187 bp, 15 predicted proteins | sample 1672381 | NCBI WGS metagenome assembly OLOP01 (sample SAMEA3136678, study PRJEB25190) | human gut metagenome | biome: human gut; feature: human-associated habitat; material: faeces | place: Austria | collected 2013 | reverse complement strand
TCGAGGGTACGCGGATGCAGCTCTTCCGTGTCTTTATGCACGAACAGTGACATCGGTACGCCCCAGGTGCGCTGACGGGAGATACACCAGTCAGGACGGTTAGCAACCATCGACTCGATACGCGCCTGGCCCCAGTCCGGGATCCACTGCACGCCTTTGATCTCTTTCAGTGACTGCGCACGCAGACCTTTCTGATCCATGCTGACGAACCACTGCGGCGTCGCGCGGAAGATGATCGGCGTTTTGTGACGCCAGCAGCACGGATAGCTGTGCTGCATTTTCTCAACGTGCAACAGCGCGCCTTTTTCCTGCAGCAGCGCAACAACAATGTCGTTCGCTTTGAAGACGTTCACGCCATCCAGCGTCGGGTAAGTGCCCGGCAGATAAGTACCGTCCGGGCCAACCGGGTTAGCGGTTTCCAGGCCGTATTTCTGACCGATCACATAGTCGTCCGGGCCGTGGCCAGGCGCGGTGTGAACGGCACCGGTACCGGCATCCAGGGTAACGTGATCGCCGAGGATTGCCGGAACGTCGAAGCCCATAAACGGATGGGTAAAGCGCAGCAGCTCAAGCTCCGCACCTTTTACCGTGCCGAGAATGGTGTAATCGGTCACGCCGATACGCTGCATTACGCTTTCAACCAGATCTTTCGCCAGAATCACGGCCTGACCGTCGATCTGCACCAGCGCATAGTCGAAATCAGGTGCAATAGAGATTGCGCGGTTCGCAGGCAGAGTCCACGGCGTAGTGGTCCAGATCACCAGCGAGATTGGGCCGTTAACGTTGCTGACACCAAATTTTGCTTTCAGCGCATCCTGATCGACCGCCTGGAAAGCAACGTCGATGGACGGAGAAGTTTTGTCGTAATACTCAACTTCCGCTTCCGCCAGCGCAGAACGGCAGTCAACGCACCAGTGTACCGGCTTCGCGCCTTTGTGCAGGTGACCGTTGCCGATGATTTTGCCCAGCGCGCGGATAATGTTAGCTTCAGTTTTGAAGTCCATGGTCAGGTACGGGTGCGACCAGTCGCCCAGCACGCCCAGACGGATAAAGTCTTTGCGCTGATCGTCAACCTGGGTCGCCGCGTATTCGCGGCACTTGGCGCGGAACTCAGCGGCGGTGAATTTCTCCCCCGGCTTACCGTATTCTTGCTCTACTTTCAGTTCGATTGGCAGACCATGACAGTCCCAGCCAGGCACATACGGCGAGTCATAACCGGAAAGCCCTTTGGACTTCACGATAATGTCTTTCAGAATCTTGTTAACCGAGTGACCAATATGAATGCTGCCATTCGCATAAGGAGGGCCATCATGCAGAATGAAGGTTTTTTTGCCTTTTTTAGCCGCACGGATGATGCCGTACAGATCATCATCAGTCCAACGCGCCAGCATTCCCGGTTCGCGCTTGGCGAGATCGCCACGCATCGGGAACCCTGTTTCCGGCAAATTCAGGGTTGATTTATAGTCACTCATCAGATTCTCGGTTCCGTGTTTCGGTTTGATTACATAACAGGCTTAAGCCGGTTTTGTTAGCCCAAAAAATTCGCGGGCGGTTAATTCATCACGCGCAATCTGCGCTTTCAGTTCGTCCAGCGACGCAAATCGCTGCTCATTGCGTATTTTTTTACGCAGCACTACTTGTATATGGCGACCGTAAAGGTCCATTGCAACATCTAACAAATGCACTTCCAGCTGCTGGCGAATACCGGCAACCGTTGGGCGTGTTCCGATGTTTGCCACGCCGGGTAACGGCTTTTCACCGAGGCCCAGCACTTCTACCGCATAAACCCCTTTCACCGGGGAAACCTGACGGCGCAGCGGTACATTCGCCGTCGGGAAACCTATAGTGCGCCCTAATTCATCACCGTGGACTACACGCCCGGAGATGGCAAACGGGTGCCCCAGTAAACTTTCTGCCAGAGCCAGATTGTCATCCGCAAGGGCCTGACGCACGGCGGTGCTGCTGATACGCACGCCACCTTCGCAAAAAGTTTGCGTACTGGTGATATCGAAGCCGTATTCCATGCCAGCTTTCTGTAATAACAAGAAATCGCCTTCACGACCAGCGCCAAAGCGGAAATCATCCCCTACAGCAAGAAATTTTACGCGCAAATGCTTCACCAGAAGATCGCTGATGAAATTTTGCGCGGTTAACGCCGCGAAACGCCTGTCGAAACGTACGCACAGCACGTAATCAACGCCACACTCTGCAAGGTAACGTAGTTTTTCCCGCAGCCGGGTCAGCCGTGCCGGGGCTTTATCGGTAGCAAACAGTTCCAGTGGTTGAGGTTCAAAAAGCATCACCATCACCGGTAAGTTTCGCTTGCGCCCTTCTTCCTGCAAGCCCTGTAACAGCGCGCGATGACCGCGATGCACGCCGTCGAAATTACCAATAGTCAGCACACACCCTTCTTGCGGGGCCTGGCTGAGATTATGTATGCCGCGTATCAGCTTCATGTCTGGCTCAAAACAGTGAAAATCGTCCGAGTATACCTTGTACAGCGGTCAAGGTTAACCGGCGATTGAGTACCGAAATCAGAAAGAAGTGGCTTTTCATTGCCATGGCGCAAATCACGGGAAGAAACTGACCACCTGCTGCAATTTTTATCGCGGAAAAGCTGTATTCACACCCCGCAAGCTGGTAGAATCCTGCGCCATCACTACGTAACGAGTGCCGGCACATTAACGGCGCTTATTTGCACAAATCCATTGACAAAAGAAGGCTAAAAGGGCATATTCCTCGGCCTTTGAATTGTCCATATAGAACACATTTGGGAGTTGGACCTTGGCTAATATCAAATCAGCTAAGAAGCGCGCCATTCAGTCTGAAAAGGCTCGTAAGCACAACGCAAGCCGTCGCTCTATGATGCGTACTTTCATCAAGAAAGTATACGCAGCTATCGAAGCTGGCGACAAAGCTGCTGCACAGAAAGCATTTAACGAAATGCAACCGATCGTGGACCGTCAGGCTGCTAAAGGTCTGATCCACAAAAACAAAGCTGCACGTCATAAGGCTAACCTGACTGCACAGATCAACAAGCTGGCTTAATCGCCAATTTGCTGAAGCTTTGTGAAAAAGCCCGCGCAAGCGGGTTTTTTTTATACCTGCTGCTTTGTGATGTGTGAGAAAACACACTGCCGGTTGCCAGATAGTCAAAAGATGCTGGTTCTTGCAGACATGCCGTTACACTCTCTGAACTCTTCGTGGCTTAAAAATCGTAGAATCATCTGCTGATAGATTCTGAATAAGAATATCTACTCAATCTTCAGACTCCCCCTACACAGAATGTGGAGATTGTGATACACATTGAGGTATTAAACTTAAGACCACTCTATTTTTGAATTAAATTCCTATACACTTTAACCATTCATAAATATCTCCTTATTAGACCTTGTAAATTATTAACAGCAATCAACACAGGTTATCTACCTATTTATATTGTACTTCTTAAAATTAATGAGCGATTTTTGATAGTAGTCACATTCACTCATAAATTAAATTAATAAAAATTCATCAACTTCAAGGACTGATAATGACAGATGGTATCTCAACTTCGCCACATTGTCTTTATAAATCAAATATAGCAGATGATGTAATAATAAATAAAACAAGACAAAATGAGTTAATAAAAGTATTTTGCGAGTATAAAACCGAGTTCTTAATTTTGTTTGATGACTTTTTTAGAAGCCAGGATTTGCCTAAACCATCTCCAGTCCTTCATCATTTTTTTCAATACACTCATCTAAGAGATGCGCATTTTTATAGATGTAAACTCATAGAACATACAGTTCAATTTTCTTTTTTTAAACACAAAGAAATCACATTACTTAGATTGGATGTTTTTGATGACAGAACAAGCGAATGTCTTTCTGAAGAAATTAAAACATATCAAGAATGCTATGAAAAATTCATTAAGTTTTTAAAAGCAAATTTCAACCAGGAAATATACCCGCAGCTATATATTCCTGAGATATTTTATGACGCCTGCAAAAATCTCCAGTCATTTTTTTATCATCAGGAGAAGTCACAAAACGCTAAATACAGTGCAATAGACAAGAAAAAAAGTTATTTTAATAAGGAAATCAAAAATCTAATTAAAAAGAATATTTATCCTGAGCTATACAATGAACAATGCTTGAAAATCCCCGCCTCATCGACAGATGATAACCAGGAAATAACATGGCGGAATTTTAAAACTAGCAATGCGGCATATTCACAACTATGTGAAAAATCATCTTTATTTAAAAGTGTGCCCAGTCGGTTAATAGAAAAATCAGCTTACTGCTCAACTGAAAACATGGTCACCAATAAATTTGGCGTTGTCTTTTCTTACTGCGGAGATAATATAAAGGAATTTATACTTTTATTACCCTATAATAAATCACTGGAGATGTATGAACTTAACGAGCAAAAGATCCAGTATTTGATTACCCATAATATTAATATAAATAAACTATTGCTATCAAATATAACAATAGAAAAGAGCAATCTTTCATATGGGTATTATTTTGGTTGTGTATTATCCAATATATCATGTTTTGAAAGCGACTTATCAAACACCATCTTTTCGAATGGAGAAATAAATAATCTCTTCATTAAAAAAAGCAACATATTTTGAACATCGTTCACTAATACCAGGATAAAAAATTTGCGCTGTGAAGATATTATGCCTGGTCGATGGAACACTCAACTTGTCAATAAGCACTTAGGTTACAGATACACAGGAGTATTCAAAACCCTGGCAAGTATTGATGACAAACCGTCCCGTTTCGAAATTTTGATACCATTGATACAAACTTTAGTTCGCGACAATGTAAAGCTAAATAATGATGTGTATAAAGAACTTAATAATTTTATGCTCGATTACGACAAAACATCCCCAGAAATGAGAAAATACCTTCAGAGCATCAACGAGTGTATGCTCCTTATGAAAAACATAGTTCACCAAGATTAAAATACTCAAAGAAAGAAGTAATTTCAGAATGAAATTATCTGTGATGATTATTAATACACTGCAGAGAAATAAAAAACAATCTGAAGCATGCTCTGAAACATCCTACTCTGTCACTCTAATGATAGCACCTTGCTCTTCTTATAAAGAAGGGAATAATTAAGAATATTAAATTTTCAAAGTTTCATCAACTTCACATCAAGAAATTAAAAAATTTAAACATTAATCTAAATAATAACAACCTGATCACATAATCGGGTTTGACAACGAGTGACCTTCCATACCAGTTAATTAAGGATGATTTATGAAAAAGTATATTATTCCCTTCGTTGCGACAACGTTGATGTTTAGCGCAACAACCTTCGCCAAGGATGTCGATCAAGGAACGCTAACCATTAGAGGAGAAGTTGTTGATACAACGTGTTACTTTGTTAATGGTGATTCGACAACAGATATCGTTGTCGAAGATGTTGTAACCAGTGCAATGAATCAACTTATCAATAATGAAATCTATACTTTAAAAACCGGTTCAACCTCTCATGACTTAGAAATTCAGTGTGACGGCAATACAGCCCCAAGTATCGAAGTGCTAGCATCAGAGTTTGATGCTAATAACTTTACGCTGAATAAAGGAACTGCTGAGAACATTGGCTTTGCCATTTTCCTCGATGATGGAACTTTGACCAGAATGAGACCGGGGTTAAAAACACCGCTGAAAGATAATGGCTCTGGTCAATATTTTCTTAATTTAAGTGCACTATATGCCCGCACAAGTGGCAATCCTGTTACAAAAGGCTCCGTAGAGTCAACCGTAACGATTAAAATCAGTGCAGATTAACGTTTTTTGCCGGTAGCTCTGCTACCGGTATTATTTACGGAGTGATTACGTGAGAATAATAACAGCATTACTGATGTCATTTTTTATTTTACCTGTTCATGCCGGTGTGGTCATCTATGGTACGCGCATTATTTATCCGGAAAAAAGCAGAGAAGTTCTCGTACAGTTAATGAATCAAAGTAAAAATGCCTCTTTGATTCAGGCATGGATCGATGATGGGAACACCACTATCGCGCCAGAAAAAATTCAGGTCCCATTTATTCTCACACCGCCAGTAAGTCGTGTAGCAGGCGGTTCTGGCCAACAACTTAAAATAAGAAAAATGCCAAATAATTTGCCTCACAATAAAGAAAGTTTATTTTATCTAAATGTTCTGGATATCCCTCCAAACAACCCACAAAATGCAGGAAAGAACAAAATTAAACTTGCATTGCAAAACCGTATAAAGTTACTTTGGCGTCCAAGTGGAATAGCTCCGGTAGATAAAAAAAGCCTTTCTCAATTAAATATCAAAAAGAAAAACAACGCTATCTCAATAAACAATGAAACAGCCAACTGGATAACAGTTACAACTATCAAAGCACAAAACGTGAAAGTTAATAATGAAAGTATCTTACTGCCTCCATTTTCGAATAGCGACATTACATTAAAAAATAACAACGCCTCAGAATATGAACTAACGGTAGTTGATGATTACGGGAATAACATCCATAGTAAAATCGCCGCACGATAACAGGAAAAAGTCATGTTAAGGACGACACGATGGGTCGCTGCTATTATTTTTTTGTATTCTTTTCCGGGTTATGCTGAAGAAACTTTTGATACACACTTTATGATCGGCGGCATGAGAGGAGAAAAAGTTTCCGAATATCGCTTCGATAATAAACAACCTCTTCCGGGAAACTACGAACTTGATGTTTATGTAAACCACCAGTGGCGTGGGAAACAAGATATCACGATCCCAGAGTCACCAGCCAAACCATGTCTGCCTAAGGTGCTACTAACCACACTGGGGGTAAAAACCGATAATCTCAATACAGAAGATAATTGTATTTTACTGGATGAAGCGGTTCATGGTGGACAATATCAGTGGGATATCAGTGAACACCGACTAAATTTAACGATCCCACAGGCGTATATCAATGAACTTGAAAGAGGTTACGTTCCCCCAGAAAGTTGGGATCGCGGCATTGATGCTTTTTATACCTCCTATAATTTAAGTCAGTATCGCTCTTATGACAGCAATAATAACAGTAATACAGCCAGTTATGGTCGTTTTAACAGCGGATTAAATTTATTTAGTTGGCAATTACACTCTGATGCCAGCTATAGCAAGCCTGATGATATGAAAGGCACATGGCAAAGTAATACTCTTTACCTGGAACGTGGCTGGTCGCAAATATTAAGCACAGTTCAGATAGGAGAAAATTACACATCCTCACTCATATTCGACTCTCTGCGATTTAGCGGAATACGCTTATTTCGCGATATGCAAATGCTACCTGATTCTATGCAGAGCTTTACACCTTTAGTACAAGGTGTTGCGCAAAGTATTGCCTTGATAACGGTTTCGCAAAATGGCTACATCATTTACCAAAAAGAGGTTCCCCCAGGACCATTTACTATCGCAGATTTGCAACTTTCGGGCAGCGGCTCTGATCTCGATGTCAGCATTAAGGAAGCAGATGGTAGTGTTCGTTCCTTTTTGGTGCCCTACTCTTCCGTGCCCAATATGCTGCAACCTGGTGTTTCAAATTTCGATTTTATCGCCGGACGCAGTAAGATATATGGTGTAAAGAATCAGGAGGACTTTCTCGAGGCAAATTATATATATGGCCTCAACAATCTTTTGACACTTTATGGCGGTATGATTTTATCCGATAACTATAATGCTATAACTCTGGGAAATGGTTGGAATACACCGCTGGGAGCAATCTCTTTTGACGCTACACGATCGAGTAGTAAGTTAAATAATGATACCAGACACGAAGGTACGAGCTATCAGGTCGCCTATAATAAATATCTATTGCAAACGGCTACTCACTTTAGCGTGGCCGCCTGGCGTTATGCCTCGCAGGATTACAGGACATTCAGCGACCATCTTTACGAAAATGATAAACACAATCATCAGAGTGAATATGATGATTTTTATGATATTGGCAGAAAAAATAGCCTTTCTGCCAATATTATGCAACCTTTATCCAATAATCTGGGAAATGTATCATTAAGTGCGCTTTGGCGGAATTACTGGGGGCGAAGTGGAAATGCTAAAGATTACCAATTCAGTTATTCCAATAGCTGGCAACGCATTAGTTATACTTTCTCTGCCAGCCAATCCTATGATGAAAACGACAAAGAAGAGGAGCGTTTTAATCTGTTTATCTCCATTCCTTTCTACTGGGGGGATGATATTGACAAAACACGTCACCAAATTAACTTATCGAATTCGACCTCATTTTCCAAAGATGGCTATTCCTCCAACAATACTGGAATTACTGGCATAGCCGGTGAACATGATCAGTTAAATTATGGTATATATGTTAATCAGCAACAACAAAATAATGATACCTCGCTTGGTACGAATTTAAGCTGGAGAACTCCCATCGCCATAATAGATGGCAGCTATAGTCATTCTAAAAACACCTGGCAAAGTGGTGGAAGTATTAGTAGTGGATTAGTTGTCTGGCCCGGTGGTATTAATATCACTAACCAACTATCCGATACATTTGCAATTCTGGATGCACCTGGGTTAGAAGGTGCACATATTAATGGACAAAAATACAACCGAACAAACAGCAAAGGCCAGGTTGTTTACGACCTGATTATACCTCATCGTGAAAACCATCTGGTACTTGATATAGCAAACAGTGAAAGTGAAACAGAATTGCAGGGCAATCGTCAAATTATTGCGCCTTACCGTGGAGCAGTTTCTTATGTGCAGTTTACAACTAACCAACGTAAGCCCTGGTATATACAGGCACTGCGTCCCGATGGTTCGCCATTAACCTTTGGCTATGACGTACTGGATCTCCAGGAAAACAATATTGGAGTCGTTGGCCAGGGTAGTCGCCTTTTTATTCGCGTAGATGAAATCCCCACTGGCATAAAAGTTGCTCTCAATGATGAACAGAACTTATTCTGTACTATTACTTTTCAACACGTTATCGATGAAAACAAAACATATATATGCCAGTAAAAGGAGTTTACTATGAAGTGGCTTTTATTAATCACCTTGAGTCTATATTCTTTTATTGTGCAAAGTGCTCCCTGTGCATTGACCAATGTCGGTGAACAACGTGGAACATATATACTCAAGCCACTAAGTATGAAAGGTAATCTAACCACCGAAAAAATTGAAAACACCGGGGATATCATTGAGTGTGCAGACTTGCAAGAGACGACCAACGCCATTAAAGTTCATTTTTTAACACAGAACGCTTTAAGGTTTAAAGTCGGAAGTCGTCATTACATTATTAATTTCCCCTTTGAATCTGACGGTAAAAAAATAGAGCTTCCAGGGAAGTTATCTTATAATTTAGAAGAAATGCTATCTGCGATAAATTTCACCATTCCATATTCTATCGCATCTGTATCAGATAGTTCTAACACCGCAGACATTTTTCCAGGAACTCCTTTTCCTTTGTTGTTCGAAATTGAAGTGAGTTCATGTACAGGGAATAATACTAATTGTAATAGCGTCCGCTTTAATTTTAATTTAAATACTATTTTACAGGTAAATTTAATGACCTGTGGTTTTGAAGATCAATCCATCGACACTGGACGATTTGTACTGTCTCGTATCAATAATGAAAATTATCAGTTTCATCATATAAGATTTGACTGTATCCAAGGTGAGCAAGGTGAATTAGTTTTTGAACCCAGTGATGTTGAATATTACTTTGAGCCAGTGACGATACAGGATTCAGGAACCAGCATATTAAAAAATGAGTTAGAAAACAGTGAGGACGGTGCGGGTCAAATAGGCTTTCAACTCTCCAATGATGGTACGAATGAAATGCAGTATGGTAAAAGCAATTACTACTCTTTTCAGCATCCCCATGAAGGAAGTAATCAGATTCCTCTATTTATTCGCCCGCGTACATATGGAAATAATGTCTCAAGCGGGCAAATAATGAGCCGAGTCAAAATCGTGGTAATGTACAACTAATCTATCTCCCCCACCTTAACTTTGGGGGAGCTGCCGATTAACGTGCCGCTGGGCTAAAAAGCGCAGAATAATCCGTATTGCAGATTCGCTGTACCGCCGGGTGCTGAATCATCCGCTCAGCAAAAATAGCATGGTACTCTTCCATCACATTTTCGACGCGACCAATTTCTACGACAGTTTTATCGGCATAAAAGTCATATGCATAAAGCGTTGGGGCAACGAAGATTGCATTGTGCATCGCACCAAAAGCTTTCATCAACGCGGCATCATCAAACTCGCCGAGGATTTCTACGTTTAATCCCTGGGAGTTAAACCAGTTAAGCAATTTGCGCCCTAACATTGAACGTCGCCCAGGAATCAAAAGCCGCCGTTCTTCCAGACAAGCCGGGAACGGTTTTTCCGGTGGTGGATTTGTACACCAGAAACTCACGCCACATTCGCCAATTCTCACGGAGAACAGGCCTTCCTGCTGCGTAGAATCTATCGGACAGTCGGAAATGATCATATCCAGTTTATGCTGGCTTAATTGCTCCAGCAGCATTTCGTGGGTGGATTCGAAGCAGCGAAGATGAATCGGCTCGCCTTCTACCACTGCGGCGTTAAGTACGCTACTGACCAGGCGTTTAGAAAGTGCATCAGCCACGCCAACGTCAAACAATAAATTGGATTCTTTGCGATAGTTCACGATATCCAGCATTTCCTGGCTTAAGGTGAACATTTTATCGGCATAGCGATAGACCAGCTCTCCCAGCTCGCTGGGCTCGAGGCCACGTCCCTTGCGCTTAAATAATTTGCCTTGCAGGCGCTCTTCCAGCGCCCGAATCTGTCCGGTAATGGTTTGTGGTGTTAAATAAAGCGCCTCCGCTGCGCCAACCACGGAACCTTCTTTATAGACATGCCAGAAGTAATACAAGTGGTTGTAATTGATATGAGACATGCTCATTTCTCTCCCTGATAACAATGAAAAGGGAGCCGTTTATGGCTCCCCGGTAAACCGTCCTGTCAAACTGATGGACGCAAACGAACGCGTAACCAGCTGTATCCAATTACCGCCGAAGAGATAGAACCGACCAGGATACCGAGTTTCGCCCAGTTAATCAGTTCTGGATCTACGCTACCAAAGGCCAGGCTGGCAATAAAGATAGACATAGTAAAACCGATACCGCACAGGATCCCCACCGCCATAATTTGCTGATAAGTCGTTCCCTCAGGCAGATGCGCCAGTTTCAAACGCAGCGCCAACCAGCAGAACAGACTAATCCCCAGCGGTTTGCCAATCAGCAAGCCAGCGATGATCCCCAATGGCAGAATGGAGGTCAAGCCATCCAGCGTGACGCCTTGCAGTGAAACGCCAGCATTAGCAAATGCAAACAGCGGTAAAATCAGATACGCCACCCACGGGTGCAATACATGCTCCAGTCGCTTCGCTGGAGAACGCCCATGCTTCTCTTTCAAAGGAATAAAGAAGCCGACAATTACCCCCGCCAGGGTTGCGTGAACCCCCGATTTCAACACCGCAGTCCACAACACCACGCCAACCAGAATATAGACGCCCGTGCGGCGTACACCACACAGATTCAATACCGCGAGTACCGCAATTGCTACAGCCGCGACACCAAGAGAGGCCATCGATAAGTCATTAGTGTAGAACAATGCGATGATAATGATGGCCCCAAGATCGTCGATAATAGCCAGAGCCATCAAAAAGATCTTCAGGGCTAACGGAACACGACTTCCCAACAGCGCCAGCACACCAAGTGCAAAAGCAATGTCAGTAGCCGCCGGGATCGCCCACCCTTCGCGGGTAATCGGATCGGCATAGTTAAAGGCCAGATAGAGCAATGCCGGCACAATCATCCCACCAATAGCGGCGATAACTGGAAATGCGGCCTGGCGTAAGCTGGCTAGCGATCCTTGCATCAGTTCACGTTTAACTTCCAGACCGACTAACAGGAAAAATACCGCCATCAGCGCGTCATTTATCCATAACAGCATGTTTTTGTTGATTTCGAGTGAACCAACCCGGAGCTGAACCGGCGTCTCCAGAAAGTCGTGATACCATCCACTGGTTGCGCCGCTATTGGCCATAATCATCGCCAGGATAGCGGCAATGATAAGAATAATGCCTCCCGAGGCATCACTGCTAAAGAATCGATGCAGATGTTTCACTTTTTATTTCTCTTTCAGGTGAATAGATCGTTTTTACTATTTTACCCCGCACGAATCATCGTTAAAATCAGATTATAGTGTAGGAATAATTCGTTTTTTACGAGCCATTGAAGGATTTGCGTCATCAGTGATGAGATGAGTTTTTGACGGCTGTAAGCGCTGACGTGTGACCCTAAGCCCTGATAATCATAGCTTAAGGTCAGGATTTCTGAGGGATTAATTAGGAAAAGTAATAATTAATTTGTTGTCAGTCGGCGATGTTTGTTAGGCCAATATTTCAAAAATAATCCAGTTTGTCGTCAATAATTGCGATGAAGAGATAAATTAAAGTTAAATAATTAAATCATTAAAAAATTACGCCATAAAAATGCGAGGCGTCTTCAGGATTAGAATCGATAAAACAGAATGGGTTAAAGAGAGCGATATAATAGAGGCGGGTGCTTGAGGCTATCTGTCTCAGGCATTAGCTGAACGGCAGATAGAGAAAAGCCCCGAGTGATATTTTACCATCAACCCGAGGCCCCCTATATGCTGAACACATGTAGAGTGCCTCTTACTGACCGTAAGGTCAAGGAGAAGAGAGCAATGAAGCAGCATAAGGCGATGATTGTCGCCCTGATCGTCATCTGTATCACCGCCGTAGTGGCGGCGCTGGTAACGAGAAAAGACCTCTGTGAGGTTCACATCCGAACTGGCCAGACGGAGGTTGCTGTTTTCACGGCTTACGAATCCGAGTAAGAGCAACGGCGGGGAGTGCTCCCCGCCACTTTATCGGTGCTCGCATATCTTCAACGCACCCTATTTTTACCCAAGCCTGCCCACGGGCAGGCTTTTGGGGAGGTTAGCGAGTCAGGTCGTCGAAAAACTTCTTCACACCATCAAAGAAGCTCTTTGAACGCGGGCTGTTGTGCTCGCCGGTTGGGCCACCGAAGCTTTCCTGCAGCTCTTGCAGCAGCTGTTTCTGCTTCTCGTTCAGACCTACCGGTGTTTCGACGACAACGCGGCACAGCAAGTCACCTTGCGCACCGCCGCGAACAGACTTGACGCCTTTACCGCGCATACGGAACAGCTTACCGGTCTGGGTTTCGCCAGGCACTTTCAGTTTGACGCGACCATCAAGGGTCGGTACTTCGATTTCGCCACCCAGCGCTGCCATAGCGAAGTTGATCGGGACTTCGCAATACAGGTTGTTACCTTCACGCTCGAAAATCGGGTGCTGTTTAACCTGAACCTGAACGTACAGATCGCCTGCCGGTGCGCCATGCTCGCCCGCTTCACCTTCGCCCGCAAGACGGATGCGGTCTCCAGTGTCCACTCCTGCCGGGATTTTAACGGACAGCGTTTTGCTGCGCTCAACACGACCATGACCATGACATTTGTTGCACGGATCTTTGATCAGCGTACCGCGGCCCTGACAGTGTGGACAGGTCTGCTGCACGGCAAAGAAACCCTGGCGCATCTGCACCTGACCAGAACCATGACAGGTCGGACAGGTCTGCGGCTGTGTACCTGGTTTTGCACCGCTACCGTGGCAAACGTCACACTCTTCCAGAGTCGGAATGCGGATCTCTTTGGTCACGCCACGTACAGCTTCTTCGAGGGTGAGCTCCATGTTATAGCGTAAATCAGCACCGCGCGCCGCACGTTGACGACCACGTCCGCCGCCAAAAATATCGCCGAAAACGTCACCAAAAATATCGCTGAAGTCTGCGCCGCCGCCGAAACCGCCGCCGCCCATGCCACCTTGCTCAAACGCAGCATGACCATACTGATCGTATGCCGCACGTTTTTGCGAGTCGGTCAGAACTTCATAAGCTTCCTTGATCTCTTTAAATTTCGCCTCGGCCTCTTTGTCACCCTGGTTACGGTCCGGGTGGTATTTCATGGCCAGGCGTTTGTAGGCCTTTTTGATTTCACGCTCTTCCGCTGTTTTGGAAACGCCTAAAATCTCGTAATAATCTTGCTTAGCCATCTTTTTTAAATTGCCCCTAGATGAATGCACGGGCGGAGAGGAAATTCCCCTTCGCCCGTGTCAGTATAATTACCCGTTTATAGGGCGATTATTTTTTGTCTTTGACTTCTTCAAATTCAGCGTCGACAACATCGTCATCTTTCGCGTTGTTTGCAGAAGCATCAGCACCGGCAGTCTGCTGCTGGGCATGTTGCTGCTGGGCGATTTCCATCAGTTTCTGGGAAACCTGTGCCAGTTCCTGCATTTTCGCTTCGATAGCGGCTTTGTCTTCACCTTTCAGAGCAGTTTCCAGTGCAGTCAGCGCAGACTCGATAGCAGTTTTGTCGTCAGCCGGCAGTTTGTCGCCTGCTTCTTCAACCTGCTTACGGGTGCTGTGCAGCAGATGATCGCCCTGGTTGCGAGTCTGAACCAGCTCTTCAAACTTACGGTCAGCTTCGGCGTTAGCTTCTGCGTCGCGTACCATTTTCTGGATTTCATCTTCGTTCAGACCAGAAGAAGCCTTGATGGTGATCTTCTGCTCTTTACCGCTGTTTTTATCTTTCGCGGAAACGTGCAGGATACCGTCAGCATCGATATCGAAGGTAACTTCGATCTGCGGCATGCCGCGCGGTGCCGGGTTGATACCATCCAGGTTGAACTGACCCAGAGATTTGTTATCAGCCGCACGTTTACGTTCACCCTGCAGCACATGGATGGTTACCGCAGACTGGTTGTCTTCAGCGGTAGAGAACACCTGGCTGTGCTTGGTCGGGATAGTGGTGTTTTTCGCGATCAGCGTCGTCATCACACCGCCCATGGTTTCGATACCCAGAGACAGCGGGGTAACGTCCAGCAGCAGTACGTCTTTTACGTCACCAGTCAGAACACCACCCTGAACAGCAGCACCGATTGCTACAGCTTCGTCCGGGTTAACGTCTTTACGCGGCTCTTTACCAAAGAACTCAGCAACTTTCTTCTGAACCATTGGCATACGAGTCTGACCACCAACGAGGATAACGTCGTCGATATCAGATACAGACAGGCCAGCGTCCTGCAGTGCAACTTTCAGCGGCTCGATGGAACGGTTTACCAGATCTTCAACCAGGCTTTCCAGTTTCGCACGAGTCACTTTGATGTTCATGTGTTTCGGACCGGTCGCGTCTGCAGTGATGTACGGCAGGTTAACGTCGGTCTGCTGAGCGGAAGACAGTTCGATTTTCGCTTTTTCTGCCGCTTCTTTCAGGCGCTGCATTGCCAGCGGATCGTTGCGCAGGTCAATGCCCTGATCTTTCTTGAATTCTTCAACCAGGTAGTTGATCAGACGGCTGTCGAAGTCTTCACCACCCAGGTGGGTATCACCGTTGGTAGCCAGAACTTCGAAGGTTTTTTCGCCGTCAACTTCGTCGATTTCGATAATAGAAATATCGAAAGTACCACCACCCAGGTCATAAACCGCGATAGTACGGTTGCCAGTACCTTTGTCCAGACCGTAAGCCAGCGCAGCTGCGGTCGGTTCGTTGATGATACGTTTTACTTCCAGACCAGCGATACGGCCTGCGTCTTTGGTTGCCTGACGCTGAGCATCGTTAAAGTATGCCGGTACGGTGATAACAGCTTCAGTTACCGGTTCACCCAGGTAATCTTCAGCGGTTTTCTTCATTTTTTTCAGCACTTCAGCAGAGATCTGCGGCGGTGCCATTTTCTGGCCTTTAACTTCGACCCATGCGTCGCCGTTATCAGCAGCAATAATTTTGAACGGCATGATGGAAACATCACGCTGTACTTCTTCGTCCTGGAAGCGGCGGCCAATCAGGCGTTTAATCGCAAACAGGGTGTTTTGCGGGTTCGTCACTGCCTGACGTTTAGCCGGCTGACCAACCAGAGTTTCACCATCCTGGGTATAGGCAATGATAGAAGGCGTGGTGCGATCGCCTTCGGCGTTCTCCAGTACACGAGGAGTGGTGCCATCCATAATCGCTACACAAGAGTTGGTAGTACCCAGGTCGATACCAATTATTTTACCCATCTAAACGTCTCCACTATATATTCGGTCATCATGTGGTTGTGAGTCTGTAATAGGGGCGAAACGTCTGGTTTCAACTGCCCAATTTCATTTTTTTGCAGACTCACTCACTGCGGTTGACTACTAAATGGGGTCGTAACCCACGTCATCAAGGGGGAGATGCAAAAATTTTTTGTGCTTTTGCGCAGAAATTTCGCGATATGCCAGAACAAGACATGAAACTGACAGCAATTTTATTCATATAGAGAATGAATAGCAGCCAAGACATTCATAGAAAAATTGTAATAAAAAGAAAATATTACGTACCTGAATCTTCTCTTTATCAGCAGTAAAATAGTGGGTATTCATCCCCTACCTCTCCCCACTAAGAGAATACTTATGAAATCCGTTTTTACGATTTCCGCCAGCCTGGCGATTAGCCTGATGCTGTGCTGCACGGCGCAGGCAAACGACCATAAAATCCTCGGCGTCATTGCAATGCCACGTAACGAAACCAACGATCTGGCGCTGAAACTTCCTGTTTGTCGCATTGTTAAACGCATTCAACTCACTGCCGACCATGGCGATTTACAGTTAAGTGGTGCATCGGTTTATTTCAAAGCCGCCCGTAGCGCCAGTCAGAGCCTGAATATTCCTTCAGAAATAAAAGAAGGGCAAACCACTGACTGGATCAACATTAACAGCGATAACGACAATAAACGCTGCGTCTCAAAAATCACCTTTTCCGGCCATACGGTGAACTCATCGGATATGGCCACGCTGAAAATTATCGGCGACGACTAACGCCAGAATATAGAAGCCACAAAAAATGAATGTTAATTACCTGAATGATTCAGATCTGGATTTTCTCCAGCATTGTAGTGAGGAACAGTTGGCAAATTTCGCCCGATTGCTCACCCATAATGAAAAAGGCAAAACTCGCCTCTCCAGCGTACTGATGCGCAACGAACTGTTTAAATCGATGGAAGGGCATCCCGAGCAACATCGCCGCAACTGGCAGCTGATTGCCGGAGAATTACAGCATTTTGGTGGCGATAGTATCGCCAACAAACTGCGTGGACACGGTAAATTGTATCGGGCCATTTTGCTCGATGTTTCAAAGCGATTGAAGCTGAAAGTCGACAAAGAGATGTCTACGTTTGAAATTGAGCAACAGTTACTGGAACAATTTCTGCGTAATACCTGGAAGAAAATGGACGAGAAACATAAGCAGGAGTTTCTGCACGCGGTCGATGCCAGGGTGAATGAGCTGGAAGAGCTGCTGCCACTGCTGATGAAAGACAAATTATTGGCAAAAGGCGTGTCGCATTTGCTTTCCAGCCAATTGACCCGCATTTTACGCACCCACGCAGCAATGAGCGTACTTGGGCATGGTTTGCTGCGCGGCGCGGGGCTGGGAGGCCCTGTAGGCGCGGCACTAAATGGGGTTAAAGCGGTCAGCGGCAGCGCCTATCGCGTGACGATTCCAGCCGTACTGCAAATCGCCTGCCTGCGCCGGATGGTTAGTGCCACTCAGGTCTGATACCGGAAACCGGGGAAAATTTTCATTTTCCCTTCAAAAGATCGTAGACACTGCCCCACTGGCTGATTATTATGCCGCGCCCTGAAAACACTACAGTTATTCAGGGAAATTATTTCACCATTCATTCGATGATGATTTTTGAGGAATTATGGGCAACACTAAGTTGGCTAATCCGGCACCGCTGGGCCTGATGGGCTTCGGCATGACCACCATTCTGCTTAACCTGCACAACGTGGGTTATTTCGCTCTTGACGGTATTATTCTTGCCATGGGCATTTTCTACGGCGGCATCGCGCAAATTTTTGCTGGTCTGCTGGAGTATAAAAAAGGCAACACTTTCGGTTTAACCGCATTCACCTCTTACGGTTCTTTCTGGCTGACGCTGGTTGCGATTCTGCTGATGCCGAAACTGGGTCTGACCGATGCGCCAAATGCACAGTTCCTTGGTGTCTACCTGGGTCTGTGGGGCGTATTTACGCTGTTTATGTTCTTCGGCACGCTGAAAGGCGCACGCGTTCTGCAATTCGTTTTCTTTAGCCTGACCGTGCTGTTTGCCCTGCTGGCG
>OLOP01001129.1_pt1 | contig 18386 bp, 17 predicted proteins | sample 1672381 | NCBI WGS metagenome assembly OLOP01 (sample SAMEA3136678, study PRJEB25190) | human gut metagenome | biome: human gut; feature: human-associated habitat; material: faeces | place: Austria | collected 2013 | reverse complement strand
TCGGGCTCGAGCGACTCATCGCGGCACGCCATGCGATAGAGGGGCGTCCCCTCCTCGAGCGTGAGCGGGTAAACCGACACATGATGCGGAGCCGCCGCCAGCACGACATCGAGTGTGTGCTGCCAGCTCGCCATAGTCTGTCCGGGAAGCCCACACATAAGATCGCACGACACGTCAAGCCCAGCGTTCTTGACCGTCGCGATGGCAGCGAGCGCCCGGTCGGCATCGTGAATACGGCCAATCGCAGCAAGCTCGGCGTTGTCGAGGGTTTGGACTCCCAGAGAAATGCGCGTGACGCCCACCCCGGCAAGCGCCGCGGTGAGCTGCGAAGTCAACGACTCAGGATTAGCCTCGCAGGTAAACTCAACGGGCCTGCACCACATGGAGATACGACGGGCAAGTTTCACCAGGCGCTCCCCCGCCAGCGACGGCGTGCCGCCGCCTACGTAGACCGTGCGGATCTGCCCGAGTGCCCCAGCGTTGCCAAAGGCATCGAGCCGCGCATACAGGTGCTCAAAATAGGCATCGAGAGCAGTACCCATGTCGCACGGAGCGAAGCTGCGCGAATCAAAGTCGCAATAGCGGCATTTTTGAGCGCAAAACGGCACGTGCACATACAGCGCGGTAACGGCCACCGTTAGGCCTCCAGCGGATGAGCGGGCACCGACTCACCGGCGGCAAGCGCGGCCTCGCAGACCACTACGTCGCGCTCGATATCATCGACCAACGCCATAAACTCCTCGTACGTGGAGCAGCGTACCACCCGAGCGCGCCAGGCGGCGGCATGGGGCATGCCCTTTAGGTACCAGCTTGCATACGTACGGGCGCGCGACATAAGCGGCAGAAGCTCGTGCGTCAACGTCAGGTGCTCACGCAGAGCCCCCAGGCGCTCGACCGAGGAGCGAGAAGGAACCGGCGTGCCATCGAATGCAAGGGCTCGGGCATCGCCGAACACCCACGGATTGCCGTAGATGCCGCGCGCGATAAACACTGCGCTGGCACCCGAGCCTCGCAGATGCTCAGCAGCGTCCTCGGCCGAGAACACATCGCCCGAACCAATCACGGGAATCTCGACAGCGTCGGCAACCTCATCGACGACAGACCAATCGGCCTGGCCCGTATAAAGTTGCGTGGCACAACGACCGTGCACGGCAACTGCAGAGGCGCCCGCCCCTTCGAGCATCTGGGCAAACGTTGCGGCGTTGCGATCCTCGGCATAAAAACCCTTGCGGATCTTCACGGTCACGGGAACATGCGCCGCGCCCACCGCTGCCTCGACAATCTTCTCGGCCAGGTCGGGCGTGCGCATAAGCGCCGAGCCCTCGCCCTTGGTAACGACCTTGCGAGCCGGACAGGCCATGTTGATATCAATCAATGACAGGCGATCGCCCACGCGTTCCTCGACGGCAGCGACGGCACCCGCAAACTGATCGGGCTTGGAACCAAAGAGCTGCACGCAGATCTGCTGCTCCTCGTCGGCCGGCAACACCAGGCGCCACGTCTTGTTGCTGGCATAGGCAAGGCCTGCAACGCTCACCATCTCGCTGTAGGCAAGGTTGGCGCCGCGGCGGCGACACATGATGCGATAGGCGGGGTCGGTTACGCCCGCCATGGGAGCCATAAGGAACGGCTGCTCGGCATAGGCGCCCAGCAGCCGCTTGCTGTATTCAGAAAGCGCCATGGACCTACTCGTCCACCTTGAGAATCGCCATAAAGGCCTCCTGCGGGACCTCGACCGAGCCGATGGCCTTCATGCGCTTCTTGCCCTCTTTCTGTTTCTCGAGCAGCTTGCGCTTTCGCGAGATATCGCCGCCGTAACACTTGGCCAGCACGTCCTTGCGGCGTGCCTTAACGGTGGAACGGGCGATGATCTTGTTGCCGATGGCGCCCTGGATAGGCACCTCGAACAGCTGTCGTGGGATGATCTCCTTGAGCTTGTCGCACAGGCCGCGGGCAAGACCGTAGGCCTTATCCTTGTGTACGATAAACGACAGCGCGTCCACCTCGTCGCCCGAAAGCAGGATGTCGAGCTTGACGAGCTCGGAGGGGCGATATTCGTTGAACTCGTAGTCGAGCGAGGCGTAACCCTTGGTGCGGCTCTTGAGCTGATCGAAGAAATCCAAGATGAGCTCGGCGAGCGGCATATCAAAGCGCATCTCGACCGATTTGCTCGTCAGGTGGATCATATCGGTCGTGACGCCACGGTGCTCGATAGCGAGCTGCATGACGGCACCCGTATACTCGGGCGGGCAGATGATCTTTGCCTTGAGGTAAGGCTCTTCGATACGTTCGATGCGCGTGGCCTCGGGCAGATCCTGCGGGCTGCGGACATCGACCATCTCGCCGTCAGTCTTGTACACGTGGTAGTCGACCGAGGGGCTTGTGGCGATCAGGTCCAGATTGAACTCGCGCTCCAGACGCTCCTTGACGACCTCCATGTGAAGCAGGCCCAGGAAGCCCACGCGGAAGCCAAAGCCCAGCGCCACCGACGTCTCAGGCTCCCACACCAACGACGGATCGTTGACGTGCAGCTTATCGAGCGCGTCGCGCAGGTTCTCGTAGTCCTTGTTGTCGATGGGGAACAGGCCCGTGTAGACCATGGGCTTGGCCTCGCGGTAGCCCGGCAGCGGCTCGGGGCAGGGGTTCGAAGCCCACGTAAGGGTATCGCCCACGCGCACGGCCTCGGGGTCCTTCAGACCCGTGACCACATAGCCAACCTCGCCAACAGTCAGAGCATCGACCGGCGTCTCGGCAGGGCGCTTGACGCCCACGCCGTCGACCAAGAAGTCGCCCTTGGCCTGCATCATGCGCAGGGTATCGCCCTTTTTGATGGAACCGTCAAAGACGCGCACCGTGGCGACGACGCCGCGGTACTCATCGAAGTACGAATCCAGAATAAGTGCCTTGAGAGGGCCATTTGCATCGCCCTTGGGAGGCGAGATCAAAAAGACGATGGACTCCAGCAAATCGTGGATGCCCTCGCCAGTCTTGCCCGACACGCACACGGCATCGTCGGCGGGAATGGCCAGATCGTCTTCGATCTCGGTCTTGACCTCGTCGGGGTGCGCCGAGGGAAGGTCAATCTTGTTGATGGCCGGAACAATGTCCAAGTTGGCGTTCATGGCGAGCGTCGCGTTGGAAACGGTCTGCGCCTCGACGCCCTGAGTGGCGTCCACGACGAGAACCGCACCCTCGCAAGCGGCCAGCGAACGCGAGACCTCGTAGGTGAAGTCAACGTGGCCCGGCGTATCGATCAGGTTGAACTGATACGTCTCGCCGTCGTCGGCGTCATAGGACACGCGGACGGCATTGGACTTGATCGTGATGCCGCGCTCGCGCTCGATGTCCATCGTGTCAAGCAGCTGCGACTCCATGTCGCGCTCATCGACGGTATGGGTGAGCTCGAGGATGCGGTCGCTGATCGTGGACTTGCCATGGTCGATATGCGCAACGATCGAGAAGTTACGGATGTGGGAAATGTCAATTGAAGTATTCATGCGGACTATCTTACCCGAGCGGTACAAAAAATGGAGCCTGTTCCATAAAACAGGCTCCATTTATGCGCGTAATCTGTGTGGTGTGAAATTTACAACTTAAGCGTTGATGCTGTTCACGAGCTTGGCAAGACCGGACTTGCGGTTGGAAGCCTGGTTCTTGTGGATGACATGCTTAGCGGCAGCCATGTCGAGACGCTTGGTGACGGTCTTGAGGGCAGCCTGGGCCTTCTCGGCGTCGCCCTCGGCGACGGCGGACTGGACGTGCTTGGTCAGCGTCTTGAGCTCGGACTTGACAGCCTTGTTACGCATGCGAGCTGCCTCATTGGTGCGGATACGCTTCTTCTGAGACTTGATGTTTGCCACTTCTGGAGTTCCTTTCGAGTTCCTTGCAAAAAATGTATGACACCTCTGAGACACGGTGAGGTCATGCAAGCGCCTACTATAGCACGCCCCCTCAAAGGGATAGAACGAATTTGTCAAATAGGCAGGTATCATCACGATTTTCTCAAGATGTTCGTAATCCAGAGCAAAAGCGCGGTCTCCGAATCGGCCGAACCCTTGAGCGCGAGTTCCACATCGACGGCGCCCTCGAGGGCGGCAACGAGCTCGGTCATCGAAAAACAACGCGCCCAGGTAAGGTGATTCTTGACCTGCCAGGCCTGAAGCTTGAGCGTCGCGGCGAGCTCACGCCCCTGCCCACGCCCATCGAGCGCCTTGGCGACGATCAGCTCACGGATGCGACCGCATAGCAGCGTGTAGGTCCACACGTAGCTCTTGGAGGGCAGAAGTTTAAAGAGCTCGAGCGAACGCCGCATATCGCGAGCCGAGACGGCGTTGAGGAAGTCCCAGGGCTGAACCTCGGCCGTACGCACGATCCAGCGCTCAACGTCTACAAGCTCAATCTGGGGCGCTTCGACCATCTGGGCGAGCTTTGCCAGGTCGTTATCGAGCATGCGCGTGTTTTCGCCCGAACGCGAGACGAGCTCCTCGGCAGCAGCCGTCGAGATGGACTTACCGTGCTGCGTCGCCATCTGCTGAACGCGACGCGGCAGTTCCCAGCGCTTGGTACCCGAGCAATCGACGACAGCCTTCTTATCGATCTTGGCGATTGCCTTATACAGGCGCGTATTCTTGGCAAGTGAGTCGGCGATAATAAGACAGACCGTCGTGGGGCTGGGACTTGCGAGGTACTCGACGAGCGGTTCCGAGACAGCCTTGGCAAGCTTGGAGCAGCCGTCGAGGATCACCAGGCGAAACTCACTACCCATGGGAAAGGTATTGAGTGAGCCGATGATCGACTCGATATCGGGATCTTTCGTCATGTCGCGTTCATCGAGGTTGAACTCAACCATGCCCGACTTTTCCAAGCGAGCTTTCATACGCGAGACGGCGTGGTCGCGTTTGACACCATCGGTACCGACGATCAGATAAGCCGGCAGCAGACCGGTTTCGGACATTGCGCCCCCCTCTCGCAGACTCTCGAATTCGTACCGTGCCATTTTAGCCCAGGGTCCCACCGCGCGCCAACGATGTCACCACGGCCGCTGGCATCGCATCGCAAAGCCCTTCGCGGTCGGCTTGATGGTGATATCACCGTGTTCGATGGTGCATGCGAATGCACCACCCGCTTCCTTAACGGCATCGATGCAGGCGTCCGAGGGATGGCCGTAGCGGTTGCCCTCGCCCGCACTCGCGATAGAGAGCTCGGGCTTAAGCGTTTCCAGCAGGTCTAGGTCGACAGAAACCTTTGAGCCGTGATGTCCCAGCTTGAGCACATCGATATCCCCCACCTCCTGTACAAACTCGCGTTCCTGATCGAGCTCGGCATCACCGGTGAGTAGCATGCGGAGACTCTGGCCTCCTTGGGTATAACTGAGCAGCAAGGCAAGCGAGTCTTCATTGCCCTCGCCATCCACTGTGTCAAACGGCCACATCACACGAGCCCGAAATGCGCCGATATCGATCGTGTCCCTGCGAGCCACCTGCCGATACGTTACGCCCGGGCGATTTAGGACCTCAGCGGGTGCATCCTCCAGCGCATTAGCCGCGACCGCAATGGTTCCAACCGAAAACTGATCGAGCACATCGGGAAGGCCACCCCAATGGTCTTCGTCCCAATGCGTCACGAAGACGACGTCGATATGGTGAACGTTATTGCGAACCAACGCTGACACCACGCGTTCATCGAGCCCACAGTCAACGAGCGCCACGACGCTACCCTGGCGAACCAGAATCGCATCGGCCTGCCCCACATCGAGGACTGTCACCGAAGGCGGCGCGAATCGATCCCAATAGACATACGGAACACCCGCTGCAAATACCAAACACAGCAGCCCCGCCGCCATGGGGCGTGCGCGAGGACGTAGCCACCAGACCAAAAGGACCGCCAGCGCGAACGGCACCACGTATACCCAGACCGTATCGGGCGGCACACTAACGAATGCGCCCGGAACAGCAGCAAAAAGCTGCTCAAAGAACAGCGCACAGCGAGCGACGATCATGGGCACCACGAGCGCCCCGTGGCTCAACAGCGGCACAAGCGAGCAGGGCGCCAGCACAACCGATGAAGCCAGCAGCACGCTTATCACCGGACCGATCACGGCATTTGCGAGCGGGGCAATGAGGGAAAACGTCCCGAATGCGGGAATGGTAACGGGAAGAGTCGCCAGCTGCGAGCACAGTGTGACGGACAAAATACTGGCAACCCCCAAGGGCACGCCCAGCTCAACCAAGGCGTAGGTGGCGTAGGGGCAAAAACAAAGGATGGCAAATACGCTGGCGCACGAAAGCTGAAAACCCATCTCAAACAATACCGTCGGACGCAGCAACACAAAGATTGCCATGGTCACAAACAGAGCCGAGAGGCCATGCCGACGACGTCCGGCGCCGTTGGCGACAAGCGTCGCCGCCACCATACAGCACGCGCGCACGGCCGAAGGCGAAGCGCCCGTAAAGACGGCATAGGCAGCAAGGGCCAGCACCAACAGTCCCCGCTGAAGCCCACGAGAGAGGCGCGTCTTTTGCAGGGCGCTCTCAATCACAAACCCCACGATAGCCAAATGGCTGCCCGAGACGGCGATAAGATGCGCCGTTCCCGTCACCGAAAACCAGTCGCCCGCCGGCTGGGCGCGCAGCTCGGCCGAACGACCGCAGACGACACCGGCTATGAGCGAACGCGCCGGGTCGGTCGCAGGCGCGATGGACGCAAGCAGCCCATTTCGCAATCGAAGCAGCGGCCCCGAAGAGCCCTCATCGACCGACACAATCCGAACGGCTTTAACCTTGCGCATCTCGCCTCGGAGTACGCGCGAGCGCCCATACGCATCGTTCTCAAGGCGCGAAATTCGACCGATAGCACGTACATGCGAACCGACGCCGAGCTCGCGATCACACGACAGCCGCACCTGACCCAAACGCTTTTTGCCCGCATACGCATCGCAGGTATAGGAGTACGCACCGTCATTGATGGACGGGTCACCGCGCACAACAAATTCAAGACTGCTCGCAGCCCGATTATCCAGCGCCCTCGAAGCACGCAGCGCCCCAATCGCCCAACCCGCGGACACGACCGACCCCGCCACGATGCCAAGGGCCGCGGCATACAGCCATCGTCTCCACCGCATAAGGCGCATACAGGACCGAGCCAATACGATGCAAGCCGCAGCCGCAACGGGAATGGCCATAAGCAACATGACAGGCGCTGCCCACTCTCCCAGTAGCAAATCGGCCACCAGGTTAAGTACCAAGCTACAGCTCACACACAAGCCGGCACAAAGTGCCATCGTCCACGGCATCAATGGCCGAGGTGGCATCACATGCTCGCGCTTGGGCGTGCTCATACGCAGATACAATCTTTGATTTTGGCAAGCTTTTTCTCACCGATGCCAGATACGCGCATCAGATCATCAACCGAAGCGAAGGGGCCATTCTTCGAGCGCTCGTCGATTATCGACTGCGCCATAGAAGGTCCAATGCCCGAGAGCGTCTGCAGTTCCGCCGAGCTCGCCGTATTGATGTTGACGAGGCCTGCAACATCATTCGCACCCGAAGCCAAGAGAGCTCCGTCATCGGCTCCACCGTCCGCAGCAACCGCCTGCTGCTCCCCCACCTTTGGTACGTATATTTTTTGTCCGTCTGCGACCTTGGATGCCCGATTGAGCCCTGCCACATCGGCCTCGGGTGTCAATCCTCCGGCGGCATCAATTGCCTGCGCCACCCGCGCACCATCCTTGAGCCGGTACACTCCGGGTGACACAACGGCGCCATCGACATCGACATAGACCTCCAATTCGGCAGAAGCTTTGTGCGAAGACCCATCGGACTCACGATCATGCGAATCAATCCCAGAACCCGGCTCCGCCGATGAGCCCGAGTCCCCAGCCCGTTCAAACGACACGCCTCTGGACTCGCCGCCAAAGCTCGCCATCGCCAGCCCGCTCGCCATCGCGATGACAACGAGTATCGCCACCACCACCGCTTTATGCCCGAGCAACTTGCCCGCCCAGCGGTCCATCCGTTTAACCCGTTCGTGTTGCTCGCGCTGCGCCATAGCAAACACCTCCCAACACCATCGTGTCAGGAAACGAGCGTCGCAGCTTCCGCACGTCCACACTAGTTTTCGCGGTCAAACCAAATACCGACCAAAACCTTGCGCGAACATGTCCATTTATTCAGTCACGCGTCAGCGAATGAACATCTTGACATCATTTGCCCAGATAGCAAAAGACCGACGATACAGGCGCATCGTCGGTCTATGCAGGCAATTACTCGTGATCTTGGTAAATCTCACGCGGAGCAAGCTCCGAATGTTTGCGTTTTAAGGTCTTAGGGGCCTTATACGTGTTGCTGGAGAAGTCGATGTACTCGGTCTGCTTAAGCAGGCGCTCGATCATCTCCTCGTGGTCGAACAGCTCCCAGGCCTCATGCACGGCATCGAGTTTGGCGTGCGTCTCGGGACGACGCGGCATAAACAGCGTGCAGCAGTCGGGCGCTGCCTCAGTAGATATATCGAACGTGCCGATCTCCTGAGCGCGCGCAATGATCTCCTGCTTGTCGGACCCGATGAGCGGACGGAACACGGGAATCTTCACGGCCTCGTTGACGGCCATGATGTTCTCGAGCGTCTGGGAGGCGACCTGACCGAGCGACTCACCGGTCACGATGGCCTTGGCGCCCTCGATATGCGCAATGCGCTCGGCAACCGAATACATGATGCGGCGATACATGATCACGCGCAGGTTGCTGGGGCAGGTGACGGAAATCTCACGCTGGCAATCGCCAAACGGCACCACGTACAGGCGGCCAATCTGGACACCCGGCTCAAGCGCACGGATGATGTCCTGCACCAAATACTCGCTCGTATCGGGAGTCTGCGGACGACCGGAGAAATGTACCGGCACGCACACCGCACCGCGACGCGCGAGCATCCAGGTCGCCACCGGAGAATCGATGCCCGACGACAGAAGCGTCACGACCTTGCCGGCAGAACCCACCGGCAGACCGCCCACGCCGCGCTCGGAGCGCGCGTACACGTAAACGCTACCCTGTACCACCAGTACGTGCACCATCGCATCGGGGTCGTGCATTTGAACCTTTTTATCGGGGAAGGCCTCGCACAGCACCTCGCCCACCTGGCGATTGATATCAATCGAGGTGAGCTCATAGTCGGTATTGGAGCGCTTGGCGTGAACCTTAAACGAATCGAAGGGGCCAAACTCGCGCAGCGCCTTGACGGCGGCGGCGCAGTACTCCTGCGGGTCGCGGTTGGTGTGGTAAGCCAGGGACACACGGGCAACGCCGGGGACGGTGCGGATGACACGCGCCGCCTCGTCGGCCTGATGCTCGTTAAAGGTCACGAGGATATAACCGGAAATTCGAGACACGGCGTTCACGGAAAAGGCGGCCAAAGCCGCCTTAATGTTATCCATGAGGATATGCTCAAAATGTGCGCGGTTCTTGCCCTTCAGTCCAACCTCGTGATAGTGGACCAGGCAAACGCGAGCTGCCATTTAGGCTTCAGCAACCTTATGGCCGAGCGCCTTCTCGTAACGGGCCTCGTCGTAGGAGATATCGCCGTCGACGATCTCATCCATAGCCATCGAGATGGTATCGGCGCCGGAGAGCGCGATGGTGATGTCGTCGACATCCTGAACGGCAAGCACGCGGTTATGCTGGCCACGCAGCATGCTATTGATGTCGCAGGCACGCTTGGAGGCAAGCGAAGCGAGCAGGAAGCGGTTGTGATCGGTCTTCTCCAGAAGATCGTCAATGCAAGGCTTTACAACGGACACGGACCTCAGATCCTTTCATGCATATCGAGAACGCGAACGAGCTCATCGGTCGCGCGGTCGAGATCGTCATTCACCACGACGTCGTCGTAGCGGTCGGCAAGGGCAAGCTCATGGGCGGCGTTTGCCATACGCAGCTCAATCGTCTCGGGCGTCTCGGTACCGCGACCGACCAGGCGCTCGCGGAGCACCTCGAGCGAGGGTGGCTTGATAAAGATCAACACGGCCTCGGGAAAACGCTCCTTGACCTGCAGGGCACCCTGGACATCGATCTCCAAGATGAGAGACGAACCAGAGGCGAGCTTGGACTGGACCTCGCTCACCAACGTGCCGTAGCAGTTACCGTGGACCTCAGCCCACTCAACAAACTCACCGTTTGCCACGCGGCGGTCGAACTCCTCGCGCGTCAGGAAAAAGTAATTGACGCCGTCGACCTCGCCTTTGCGTGGGGCTCGCGTGGTAGCCGAAACCGTCAGGCCCAGGTTAGAGCGACGCTCGCGTACACGAGTGACGAGCGTGCCCTTGCCCGCGCCTGACGGTCCAGAAATCACAAAGAGCTTTGAATCCTGAGCGCTCACTTATTTGGTCAGCTGCTCGAGGAGCTGCTCGCGCTGACGGACGCCAAGGCCCTGGACGCGACGGGTAGCGGAGATGCCGAGCTCCTCCATGATCTTGGCGGCCTTAGCCTTGCCATAACCGGGAAGAGACTCGATGAGGGTGGAAACCTTCATGCGGGAAGCAATGGGGTCATCGGAGTTGAGCACGGACTCGAGGGACTTCTCGCCCTTCTTAATCTGCTCACGGAGCTCTGCGCGAGCGTGACGTGCGGCGGCAGCCTTCTCAAGAGCCTGCTTACGCTGCTCATCGGTAAGCTGAGGGAGTGCCATTCGTACCTCCAAATAGTTGGGTTATATCTGATTCAATATTTGGCATTTTAGCACGTAAAACGTACAAAATGCCCAATCGCGGCTCCATAGGTTAGACGATACCCGCAAAAAGTGCAATATATCGTGCTAAAAGATGAGCCCCCGACCTGCGATTCCACACAAAGGATGGGAAAGTTTACGCAGGCACAGGGGCTAATTTGTGCTATTGAAACCAAAAAGTGGTGACTTAAGGGAATCTTTTATGCGACGTTTTCGACCAGCTCAGCAACGATGGCGTCAAACGCGGCAGCAGGATCGTCGGCGCCGGTAATGGGGCGACCCACCACGATATGGCTCGCGCCGCGCTCGATAGCCTGGGAAGGCGTGGCCACGCGGGACTGATCGCCCAGCGCAGCACCAACCGGACGCACGCCCGGGGTCACAATCAGCGCATCGGGGCCCAGCAGCTCACGCATGTCATGAGCCTCCATCGGCGAGCACACGATGCCGTCGATACCGTTGGCCTGGGCGAGTTTTGCCAAACGGGCGGCCTCCTCGGCAACGGGCGACTCGACGCCGATCTCGCTCAACGCATCCTGATTCATGCTCGTAAGCACGGTGATGGCGACGAGCTTGGCTCGATCCTCGCGTGCCTCCTCGGCACCCTCACGGCAGGCGGCGAGCATAGCACCCGAACCCAAGCCATGAACCGAAAGCAGGTCGGCACCGGCAAGCGAGGCCGAGCGAGCGGCACCGCGCACCTGATGCGGAATGTCATGGAACTTAAGGTCAAGGAAGACCTTAAAGCCCAGATCCTTGAACGTCTTGACGATCTCCGGACCCTCGGCGTAATAGAGCGTCATGCCCACTTTAAGCCAAGCGGCATGGCCCGAAAGCTCATGGGCGAGCTCGAGCGCACGCTCACGGTCGCAGTCGAGGGCGACGATAACGCGGTCGCGGGCATCGGTCTCTAGCATTCGAAAGCACCTACCAGCTCGTTGATGTCCTTCACGCCCTGGGACTCGGCCCAGGCCTCGAGCTCGCGCGCAATCTTAATCGAGGCGCACGGATCGACGAAGTTGGCCATACCGACCGATACGCAGGTGGCGCCGGCCAGGATAAACTCGGCCGCATCCTCACCGGTCATGACGCCACCGACGCCATTGATGGGGATATCGACAGCTTGAGCGACTTCCCAGACCATGCGAACGGCGATGTGGTGGCACAGCGGGCCCGAAAGACCGCCCTTGGGCTTGGCCACACGCGACTTGCGGGTGTGGACGTCGATGGCCATGCCCTGGATGGAATTGATGACCGAAAGGCCGTCTGCGCCCTCGGCCTCGAGGGCGCGGGCGATCTCGGCGACGTTGACCGGGGCCATCTTCACAAACAGCGGCTTGTCGGTCACCTTGCGGCAGGCGGCCATGACGCCAGAGGCGCCCTCGGGCGTGGAGCCCATGGCGGCACCGCCGGCGGCAATGTTGGGGCAGCTCACGTTGATCTCATAGCCGGCAGCCCAGGGGCACAGCTCGACATACATCTCGAGCGCACGGACAAACTCGTCCACGGAATGACCGGCAACCTGGCAGATGACCTGGCAACCGTCCTTGGAGAGCTGCTCGAGCCACGGACCGGACTCGCGGGCGAAAGCGGCCACGCCGGGGTTCTGCAGGCCCACGGAATTGATCATACCGCCGGGGATCTCGGCCATGCGGGGTGCGGGATTGCCGGGCCAGGGCTCGGCAGCGCAGCCCTTGGTGGTGATGGCACCCAGCTGGGAGACATCAAAGAAGTTCTGGAACTGCCAACCGTAGCCAAAGGTACCGGCTGCGGTGTTGATGGGGTTCTGCATCTTGACGCCGCCGAAATCGACGGCCATGTTCACGGTACCCACTAGAAGACCACCACCTTGGAAGCATCAAACACGGGGCCGCACATGCAGGCGCCCTTCATACCGTCGACCGTCTCGACATTGCAGGTGTTGCAGGCACCAAAGCCGCAGCTCATCATGCGCTCGAGCGACACCTCGCAGTACGCGCCGGCCTCGGCGGCAGCCTCGGCGACCTTCTTCATCATGACGGCGGGACCACAGCTGGCGACGTAGTCGTAACCGCCCTCGCCGAGCAGCTCGGCGGCAGGATCGGTGCAGAAGCCGTGCGTGCCCAACGAGCCGTCGTCGGTGCACACGTTGACCGTGGCTCCCAGCGCGCGGAACTCGTCGACGCCCACGGCCTTGGACGCGGTGCCAAAGCCCAGGCATACATCAACGTCCACGCCCTGCTCGGCAAGCATGCCGGCCAGGCAGAGCACGGGCGGAACGCCAATGCCGCCGGCGACGAGCAACGCCTTCCTGGTGCCCTCGGGCACGAGCCAGCCGCGGCCGCCAGGGCCCAGCAAGTTGGAGGTGGAGCCAGGGGCCATCTGCGACAGACGGCGGGTATCATCGCCCACGACGGCGTACCACAGCTCGACGGTGCCGGCCTCGGCGTCGGCGCGATAGAAGCTCAGGGGCACGCGAAGCAGCGAGGAAGCATCGCCCGGCACGGCGATATTCACGAACTGACCGGGCTTGAGCGCACTTGCAAGCTTGGGGGCCGAGATAACGAGCGAGAAGATGCCGTCGGCGATCTCCTGGTTCGAGACGACCTCAAAGTCGTGCATGCGTGCAGTGGAAGGTGTGGGCATAGACGCTCCAATCCCCCATGCGGTTGCATGGTTCAGGCGAACAGAAAGCGCGGCACCGCAAGGGCGCCGCGCACAAAAGCGATAAGGTTATGCTAGCAGATGCAGCCGTCGGCAAGCGTCTGCTTACCGCCGACAAACACATCGGTGGCACGACCGGTGAGCGTGCGGCCGGCAAAACCGGAGTTCTCGGCGCGCGACTCGTAGCCGTCCTCGCCGACCGTCCAGGTGGCGGTGGGATCGAACACGGTCAGGTCGGCAACGGAGCCCGCCTTGACCTGAACCTGGTCCAGACCCAGGATCTCGCGCGGCTTGATGGCCATGAGCTCGACCATGCGGCCCATGCCCATCTTACCGGTGTTGACCAGCTCGGTAAGCACGAGCGCCAGCGAGGTCTCGAGGCCGATCATGCCGAAGGGCGCAAGCTCGAACTCGCGGGCCTTCTCCCACGGGGTGTGGGGAGCGTGGTCGGTGACGATGACGTCTACGGTGCCGTCGATGACGCCCTGACGGATTGCCTCGGCATCCTCATCGGTACGCAGCGGCGGGTTGACCTTGAGCGAGGTGTTGTAGGTCTCGTCCAGGTCGTTCTCGGTCAGGAACATGTGGTGCGGGGTGGCCTCGCAAGTGACCTGCACGCCAGCTGCCTTACCGGCACGCACGAGCTCCAGACCATGGGCGGTGGAGATGTGCTGGATGTGCAGCTTGGCACCGGTCAGCTTGGCGATCTCGATATCGCGAGCGATCTGCAGCTCCTCGCCAGCCGCCGGCCAGCCCTCGAGGGCCAGACGGGTAGAGACCTTGCCCTCGTTGATCTGACCGTGACCGACCAGGTCCTCGTCCTGGCAATGGCTCATAAAGACCTTGCCGAACATCTTGCCGTAGTCCATGCAGCGACGGAGCATGCCTGCACCCTGCACGCCGCGACCGTCGTCGGTGAAGGCGACGGCGCCGTGGGCGACCATATCACCCATCTCGGACATGGCCTCGCCCTTGAGACCGCGGGTCATGGCGCCAGAAGGATAGACGCGGCAGTGGCCGACCTCGGCAGCGCGGGACTTGACGAACTCAACGACGGTACCGTTATCGGTAACGGGGTCGGTGTTGGGCATGGCGCACACGCCGGTGAAGCCGCCCTTGGCAGCTGCGCGGGTGCCGCTCTCGATGTCCTCTTTGACCTCGTAGCCGGGCTCGCGCAGGTGGACGTGCATGTCCACCAGGCCAGGGACGAGGTACTTACCGGAAAGGTCGCGGACCTCGGCTCCCTCGGCGGCGAGGTTCTCGCCGACCTCGGCGATCTCGTCGCCGTCGATCAGGACGTCAACGACACCGTCAAGCTCGACGGACGGGTCGACGACGTGGGCATTCTTAAGAAGCAAGGCCATTATCGGCACCTCCAAGCAGCAGATACAGGATAGCCATACGCACGCAGATACCGGCGTAGACCTGCTCCAGGATGACGGAGCGTTGCGGGTGGTCGGCCATATAGGAGTCGAACTCGACGCCGCGGTTGATGGGGCCCGGGTGGCAAATGATCGCGTCGGGCTTCATGAGCTTCTCACGGTCCTTGGTCAGACCGAAGAGCTTGTGGTACTCGCGAATGGTCGGGAACGGGGCACCCTCGAGGCGCTCCTGCTGTACGCGCAGCATGTAGACGACGTCCAGCTCGGGCAGGACGGAATCGAGGTCGCTCGTCACGTGGTCGCAGCCCAGAACCTCGGGCGCCGGCGGCAGCAGCGTGCCGGGGGCGACGGCGTAGGTCTCGCAGCCCATGATCTTCAACGCGGGGATCAACGAGCCACAAACGCGGGAGTGGGAGATGTCGCCGACGACGGCGACCTTCAGACCGTGGAAGTCACCCTTGTGCTCCCAGATGGTGTACAGGTCGAGCAGAGCCTGCGTGGGGTGGTTGTGCTTACCGTCACCGGCGCAGATAACACTCGCGGGCGAATTCTGCGTGACGATGTAGGGAGCACCGGCATGCTTGTCGCGCACGACGATGCAGTCGATCTTGTAGGCGTTGAGGGTCTCGACGGTATCGACGAGGCTCTCGCCCTTGACCGTGGAGGTCGAGGAGCCGCCGAAGTTGAGGCTGTCGGCGGAAAGACGCTTCTCGGCGAGCTCGAAGGAGCTGCGGGTACGCGTCGAGGGCTCGTTGAACATGTTGACGATGGTCTTGCCCTTGAGCGTGGGGACCTTCTTGATGGCACGCTCGTTGACCTCGGAGAACGCCTTGGCGGTCTCGAGGATGAGCTTGATGTCCTCTTCGGAGTACTCGGTAATGTCAATCAGGTGCTTATGGTTGAACGCCACGGTACTACTCACCTCCCAGCGGCGCGGAGCCCACGTGGGAACCCGGCGCGACGTCGTTGATCTCGACGGCGGTGCGGCCGTCGACTTCCTTCATATATAGGTGCACGTTCTCCTCGTGCGACGAGGGAACGTTCTTGCCGACAAAGTCCGGCGAGATAGGGAGCTCGCGGTGACCGCGGTCAACGAGAACTGCCAGCTCGACACGGCTCGGACGCCCCAGGTCCATAACGGCGTCCAGAGCGGCGCGGATGGTGCGACCCGTGTACAGGATGTCGTCCACCAGCACGACGCGCTTGCCGTCGACGCTGAAGGGAATGTTGGTAGCGTGGATCGCGGGAGCGAAATTGGTCGCATAGTCATCGCGATAGAAGCTGATGTCAAGGCTGCCGAGCGGAACGTCGACACCCTCGATCTCCTTGATCGCCTCGGCGAGCTTCTTTGCCAGAAGGTCGCCGCGCGTGACGATGCCGACCAGAGCGAGGTCTTCACAGCCCTCGTTGCGCTCGAGGATCTCGTGCGCGATGCGGGTCATCGCTCGGTTGACGGCGGTCTCGTCCATGATGACCGCCTTGGGGGAAGTCGTGCCCATCGATCTCCTTCCTCACATGTCTTGACTGCTGACACAGTCAAAAAAAATAGATGCCCGACCGCTCAAAGCGGACCAGACACCCACAAGGAAGGGCTGCTCTTTGGCAGCTATGTAATTCCATGTGGGTATCTCGTACCCCTTTAATGGTCAAGGGATAGTGTAGCCAACCTCGAGCTTAATTGCGAGCATAAATACAGAGCAATCCGTAAACGGAGCCCAACGCACCATAAACCTATATATATTTGTGGGACGAGCTTGAAAACCTTGTTGCGAGCTGGCATAATCCCCTCTGCTGCACGCAAATCGGATCTACGTCCAGGGCCGTGGCGTGGGCACTATCGCCAAAAGAGAAATATCTCTGTGTAGATTGCGCACAGAGACATGCTTCTGTGCTATAGTTCAGGCTTGTTTGTTAACGCGACATGTTCGTTTGTCGCCCAAGGAGGGTCAGTTATGTCCAAAGTTTGCGAAGTTTGCGGTAAGCACCCCGTTGCCGGTCGCTCCATCAGCCACTCTCACCGCGTCACCAACCGTAAGTTCCGCCCCAACATCCAGCGCGTCTACGTCGTCGTCGATGGTCACCGTCGCAAGATGAACGTTTGCTCCACCTGCCTCAAGTCCGGCAAGGTTGCGCGCTCCTAAATAAGGTCTTACCAACAAGTACCTCGGACTCTCCGGGTCAAAGACCTCGCGTTCACATAGAACTTACCAAAGGCGCCCTCCCCTACGGAGGGCGCCTTTTTGCACTCATTGGAGACAAACCTACATGAGCGTTTGCAGATGTCAAAGGGATCATAGCCCAGCTGATATGCCTTGTAGCTTGACCAGCGGTACGCCTCGAGTGAGTCGAGCTCACCTTTCACGGGATTGAGATGAATATAGTCGAGCAGCTGCACCGCCTGCGTGTCCGACTCAACCGCGACCCGCGAATAGCGATTATCAAACAGATGCCCCGTTCTTCCCGTTTTCCCATTGAAATACTTAGCATATGCCGTCAATGCGCACTGCATTGCCTTTGAAAGGTTGTCATATGGGTCATCAACCATCAAATGGAAGTGGTTATCCATAAGGCACCAAGCCAACACCGCCACTTCATGGCGTGCAAACCTGTCCGCGATGTCCGATAAGAAACGATAGCGGTCGGAGTCATCTTCAAAAATAATCTGCTTGGAGTTGCCACGGTCAAAAACGTGGTAGTAGCCGGTGAGCGAAACGGCGCGGGCGCATCGAGGCATATTCTCTCCTTTCAAAACTGAACAGGCAACACCTAAAAGGAGAGAAGGAACGCGAAATGCTGAGCCTGTAACCTATTTATATCCAATGAGCGGCAAAAACAGGTCCAGAACGACAAAATGGCAAAACGATGTCTGTCCCAAATGAGTGAAAGCACTCATGTAAGTCTGTCCCCAATGAGCGGGGCGATGCAGCATTAGTTGAAACGGTTCATTTAGTTGAAGCGTTTTAGTGTGCCTTTTACGGGAATCTTACCGTTCGCCGAATAATTTCTTGCTATCATGCAAGGCGTAGGGTAAATCTCCGATCGCAAGGAGACACAAATGGTGAAAAAGTCACCGGAAAACACTACTCCCGCCATCGTGGACAACGTGGAGGCGCTTGAGGCCAAACTCAAATCTATGCGTGAGGCCCAGGCTAAATTCGCTGAGTACACTCAGGAGCAGGTAGACAAGATCTTCTACGAGGCTGCTATGGCCGCCAACAAGGCTCGTATTCCTTTGGCCAAGCTCGCCATCGAGGAGACCGGCCGTGGCGTTCTCGAGGACAAGGTCATCAAGAACCACTACGCCGCTGAGTACATCTACAACGCTTACAAGAACACCAAGACCTGCGGTGTCATCGAGCGCGACGACGCTTACGGCATCACCAAGGTCGCCGAGCCGATCGGTATCGTTGGCGCTGTCATCCCGACCACCAACCCGACCTCCACGGCCATCTTCAAGACGCTCATCTGCCTGAAGACCCGTAACGCCATCATCATCTCCCCGCACCCGGCAGCCGCCAAGTGCACCATCGCCGCCGCCAAGCTCGTTCTCGACGCAGCTGTCAAGGCCGGTGCTCCTGAGGGCATCATCGGCTGGGTCGACAAGCCGTCCATCGAGCTGACCAACATGGTCATGCGCGACGTCGACATCAT
>OLOP01001121.1_pt1 | contig 18431 bp, 12 predicted proteins | sample 1672381 | NCBI WGS metagenome assembly OLOP01 (sample SAMEA3136678, study PRJEB25190) | human gut metagenome | biome: human gut; feature: human-associated habitat; material: faeces | place: Austria | collected 2013 | reverse complement strand
GCGACCGCAGACTTCGTCTGTTTCCATTGCCCCCTTGTCGCCTCCGCAGAGGCGAAACCCCTGCAACAATAAAATTCAAGTATGTAGAAGAAACCAAAAGCGCCATCAAGCGCGCTTGCTTCCCGTCGCACACGGGTCATACCACCCCGCAGGAACTTTCACCCGGAAGCCCTCGAATGCACTTTCCGCATCCGCCTTCACCACGCAGTGCGGCGTATACACATGCCGCATCCCCTCCTGCATCCGTGCCATGCACCACTGCGCCAAGTCCACCGCCAGCGAATCCCCCTCCGCCAGCGGCACAAACGCATCCCGCCGCACCAAAAAGCACATCGGCGAAACCGCCGTGACATTGTAGCTGGTTCGGTTCATGCCGTGCCATCCACCCGCCGACACCGGCAAGCCGCGATTCCGCGACCGCACTGTGCCGTCCGGCAGAATGTCGTATCCGGCATGAAGCACCCGATTGCGTGCATCCGCCACCAGCGGCATCACCGCGCACACATCCGGGCGCTGGGCGTACATCATCATCTCCCGCAAGCCGTCCGCATCAGGCTCCGCCGTGTCTCCCCACAGGAACAGCAGCATGTCTGCCGACGAATCCGCCGCCAAGCGGTTCACATCCGCAGCGGACGCATCCCGCGTCAGCCGCAATGCCGCGACGGTAAAATCCCCCACGTCATACCGCAGCCGCAGCACGCCGTCCTCCACCCGGCACGTTCCCGGAAACCCGGTGCGTCGCATACTCTCTTCCACCGCCCGCGCCGCCGCGTCCAGGCAGACTGCCAATTTCGTGTGGCTCATCGACCCCCGCAGCGTCCGCCAGTGGTACAGCACGCGCGGAATGTGGATGACGCCGTCCGCCCGCTCGCACGCGCGGAGCAGCAAATCGTGATCCTGCGACCCATCGAACGCCGGTCGTAATCCGCCGATGGCATCCAGCAGCGTCCGCCGAATCACCGACAAATGGCAGATATAGTTGCCGGAGCGCAGGTTGTCCGGGCAGAAATCCGGCTTGCGGTGCGCATCAACATGAATCGCGCCATGGGCGGTCAGCTTATCCTCATCGGTGTAGAGCACGTCGGGGTGGTGCGCGTCGATGGCTTCCGCAATCCGCCAGAGCACATCCGGCGCAAGCACATCGTCGTGGTCGCACAGGGCGATATACTCCCCCGTCGCCATTTTTATCGCGCGGTTCGTGTTGCCGGATATGCCCGCGTTTTCCGCCCCAAACGCGATGTGGAATCGGCTGTCCCGCGCGGCAATTGCCTCCAGCGCCCTGCGCGTTTCGGCGGACGTGCTGCCGCCGTCGTACAGGCAGGCTTCCCACGCGCCGTGCGTCTGGGCAAGCAGCGAATCCGCCAGCGCGCGGAGGAATTTCGGGCGCGTGTTGAACACGGGGACGACGACGCTGATGCGCACATCCGGGAAGGGGTGCGCGCGCTGTGCCGCCAGTTCGCGCTTGGATGCTTTTTCCCGCCGGAATCGCCATTCGTCCCGCAGCAGCACCCGTGCCGCCAGCATTTCGCCCGCGCGGCGCAGCGTGTACCCCGCGCCGTGCATCCGCACATACGCCCGAACCCGTTCCGCCCACTGCACGCGCGTCCCTCCCGCCGACTTTCCTGCCCTCATCATACCATGCGCCGCGGGTTTTGTAAAGCACCGGGCGATTTTCTGCCAATTCGGAACAATTTTCGCAAAACCGCTTGACAAACGCCCGAAAAAGTGCTAAACTAAATCTCGTTCCGGCAATCCCGGACGAACCGCATAGGGGCATGGTGTAATGGTAACACGTGGGTCTCCAAAACCTTTGTTGAGGGTTCGAGTCCTTCTGCCCCTGCCAAAAAAGAGCCAGTTTCGTGAGAAGCTGGCTCTTTTTTATGTGCATGGATATGAAAAATCCGCCTCCGAGAATGGGAGGCGGACAGCGTTTTAGTTACCAGTCCAAAGGGGATGTATCATCGGATATTGCATGCATTCCGCGTTATTATTTCTTCTCATTCGCAATACTGTCAAGTGTTCTGCTAATCGCATCGTCACTTGTGACAGCATGCGAGCCATCCATGTATTCCGCCTTGCCAAAGCCAAGAATGCAGACAAATACGGTGTTCAGCAGCACCAATCCCCAACCGAAACCCGTGCTTTGGTTGAATGCGTGCGCAAGATCGATGGCTGCTTTGATAGCAATGTAGATGCCATAAAACGGAATCAGCAGCAGGAACATTTTCGCCCCCTGACCATACAGCACTTCAAACTGAACGTAGATATTATAGAACGGAATAATTCCTTCCCAGCCTTGTCTGCCCATCTTCTGATAAACTCTCCAATTGGCCGCCAAACTAACAACCAGCAGCAAAAAACTAATGACGCTCATCGTATTCTCTCCTTTTCCAGTTTGTCCATTTTATCGCTTCGGCTGTGCTCTTTTCTTTTCTCTACGGCTATCCAGCAATTTTCCCAGCCATGCGATTGTGGATAGCAAATCACTGTCCGTTCCTCCTTTCCCTCGCGATTTCTTTCTTCTTTACCCTCCCCTCGAAAAAAGTCAAGTGTTTTCTTGCGGAATTATATATTTCCGGCATTTCTAACAAAATCATGCCAAATTGTTGTGTATCTTCACAACGACTTTCGTGTCGGCGTGTAACCACCTTTCAGAAAATCGTTTTTTTCTGAAATCAGCTGCCTCAAATCCCCCCTCCAAATTTCAAATTCGCACAGAAAACGCGCCCGCCGACCTTCCGACGAGCGCGTTTATACTATTGGGGGCTCTACTCCCGAATTCAGTGCAGGACTTGCTGGACACCACAGTTATCACATTTACACAAATGAGGCGGTCAGCCGCCGAGTTGTGCGGTGTTGCTTTAAATTACTTCTTATTCTTCTGCTCCACCATCGCCTTGACCTTCAGCGGCAGACCGAGCAGGTTGATGAAGCCCGCGGAATCCTTGTGGCTGTACAGGTCGTGGCTGTCGCCGAAGGTGGCGATTTCCTCCATGTACAGGCTGTTCGGCGACTTCACGCCCACGTTGATGCAGTTGCCCTTGTACAGCTTCAGCTTCACCGTGCCGTTGACCGCCTGCTGCGTGCTGTCCACAAACGCGGAGAGCGCCTCGCGCAGGGGCGTGTACCACATGCCGTCGTACACCAGCTCCGCGAACTTGCTCGCGACCAGCTCCTTGTAGTGGCTGGTGGCGCGGTCAAGCGTGATGGATTCGAGGATGCCGTGCGCGGCGTAGAGCATCGTTCCGCCGGGGGTTTCGTACACGCCGCGGGACTTCATGCCCACCAGACGGTTCTCCACCAAATCCGCGCAGCCAACGCCGTTGCGACCCGCGATTTCGTTCGCCTTCGTCAGCAAATCCACCGCGTCCAGCTTTTCGCCGTTGATGGCGACCGGCACGCCCTTCTCGAAGTCCACCGTGACGTATTCGGGCTGATCAGGCGCCTTTTCGGGCGTGACCATCGTCAGCAGCAGATCTTCCGGCGGCTCGTTCCACGGATCTTCCAAATCCGCGCCCTCGTGGCTGATGTGCCAGATGTTGCGGTCCATCGAATACGGGCGATCCTTCTTCACTGGGACGGGGATGCCGCGCTTTTCGGCGTAGTCAATTTCCTCCTCGCGGGTCTTGATGTCCCAGATACGCCACGGCGCGATAATCTGCATATTCGGGTCGAACGCCTTGATGGTCAGCTCGAAGCGGACTTGGTCGTTGCCCTTGCCGGTGCAACCGTGGCAGATGGCAGTGCAGTTCTCCTTGTGGGCGATTTCGACGAGGCGCTTGGCAATCAGCGGCCGCGCGAAGGACGTGCCCAGCAGGTACTTGCCCTCGTAGACCGCGCCCGCCTTGAGCGTCGGCCAAATGAAGTCCTCGACAAACTCCTTGCGCAGGTCTTCGATGTACAGCTTTTCCGCGCCGCACTTTTTCGCCTTCTCGTGGAGGGGCTCCAGCTCTTCGCCCTGCCCGACGTCGCCCGCAACGCAGACCACGTCGCAGTCATAATTTTCCTTCAGCCACGGCACGATAATCGAGGTATCCAGACCACCGGAATAAGCCAGCAATACGCGCATCTTCGCCATAACAATCGACTCCTTTATCTTCATCCTGATTTTCATCATTTTTGTGTCCGTCTGCCGGACAAGATGGATTATACACCAAAATGAATAAAAATGCAATAGGTCTGCATAAATTTTCTCGGATTTTTTTCGGGGGGATGATGCAGTGCCTGAATTGCTACCTATTTATATGATGATGGCTTATGCCGCGCGAACTTCCTCCGCCTGATTGCGGCGCGAGGACGTTGCTCCGACGCTCCCCAAATAGCGAATCCGCGTTCTTGTCCCCTTCGCCCATCTATCCGCCATTCCATTCATCCCGTTCCGAAAACGTATTAAATTGTGAAAAAAATATCGTTAAAATCGTGTCAGCCACTTGACAAGAGCTTAACAATCTGCTACACTGTTCTCGTCACCCCGACAAACACCGACATTCCCCGTTCGCGGGCGCATCCCCGCAGGACGGATGAAGCATAAGGAGAGAGTATCATGGCGAAAGAGTATCCGATCGTCGATAACGTGGAGAGCTTCGAGGCGGCCCTCGCCCGCGTCCGCGCGGCACAGAAGGTCTATGCGACCTACACGCAGGAGCAGGTGGACAAGATTTTCAAGGCAGCTGCCCTCGCCGCGAACAACATGCGCATCCCGCTGGCGAAGATGGCGGTGGAAGAAACCGGCATGGGCGTGGTGGAAGATAAGGTCATCAAGAACCACTACGCCGCTGAATACATCTACAACGCCTACAAGGACACGCAGACCGTCGGCGTGCTGGAGCGCGACGAAGCATTCGGCATGATGAAGGTTGCAGAACCTATCGGCGTTGTCGCGGCGGTCATCCCGACCACCAACCCCACGTCTACCGCCATTTTCAAGACGCTGATTTGCCTCAAGACCCGCAACGGCATCATCATCTCTCCCCATCCGCGCGCGAAGAAGTCCACCATCGCCGCCGCGAAGGTTGTGCTGGAAGCCGCTGTGGCTGCCGGCGCGCCCGAAGACATCATCTCGTGGGTCGATGTTCCCTCGCTGGAGCTGACCAACATGGCGATGAAGGAAGCCGACATCATCCTCGCCACCGGCGGCCCCGGCATGGTCAAGGCGGCGTACTCCTCCGGCAAGCCTGCGCTGGGCGTCGGTGCTGGCAACACGCCCGCGATTATCGACGAATCCGCTGACGTGAAGGTGGCCGTCAACTCCATCCTGCACTCCAAGACGTTCGACAACGGCATGATCTGCGCGTCCGAGCAGTCCACCATCGTACTGGACAGCATCTACGACGCGGTGAAGGCGGAGTTCGCCAAGCGCGGCGCGTACTTCCTCGAAGGCGAAGAGCTGGACAAGGTGCGCAAGACCATCATCATCAACGGCGCGCTGAATGCCAAGATTGTCGGTCAGAAGGCGCACACCATTGCCAAGCTCGCGGGCGTGGACGTGCCGGAAACCGCCAAGGTGCTGATTGGTGAAGTCGAATCCGTGGATATTTCCGAGGAGTTCGCGCATGAGAAGCTTTCTCCCGTGCTGGCGATGTACCGCGCCAAGGACATCGACGATGCGTTCGACAAGGCGGAACACCTGATTGCAGACGGCGGCTACGGCCACACCTCTTCTATCTACTTGAACGCCGTCACCCGCAAGGATTTGATTGACCGCTTCGCTGCGCGCATGAAGACCTGCCGTATTCTCGTCAACACGCCTTCCTCTCAGGGCGGCATCGGCGACCTGTACAACTTCATGCTGCGTCCGTCGCTGACGCTGGGCTGCGGCTCTTGGGGCGGCAACTCCGTCTCTGAGAACGTCGGCGTCAAGCACCTGCTGAATGTCAAGACTGTTGCCATCCGGAGGGAGAATATGCTGTGGTTCCGTGCGCCTGAAAAGGTCTACCTCAAGAAGGGCTGCCTGCCTGTCGCCCTGAATGAACTCAAGGCAGTTATGGGCAAGAAGCGCTGCTTCATCGTCACTGACGCGTTCCTGTTCAAATCCGGCTTCACCAAGGCGATTACCGACAAGCTGGATGAGCTGGGCATCGTCCACACCACGTTCTACGATGTTGCGCCCGACCCTTCCCTCGCCTGCGCGAAGGAAGGCGCAAAGGCCATGACCTCCTTCCAGCCGGACTGCATTATCGCCATCGGCGGCGGTTCCGCGATGGACGCTGGCAAGATTATGTGGGTCATGTACGAGCATCCGGAAGTTGACTTCCTCGACATGGCAATGCGCTTTATGGATATCCGCAAGCGCGTGTATACCTTCCCGAAGATGGGTGAAAAGGCATACTTCATCGCCGTCCCGACCTCTGCCGGCACGGGCTCCGAAGTTACCCCGTTCGCCGTCATCACCGATCAGGACACCGGCGTGAAGTACCCGCTGGCGGACTACGAGCTGCTGCCGAAGATGGCGATTGTGGACGCTGACATGATGATGTCCGCGCCGAAGGGTCTGACCTCCGCCTCCGGTATCGACGCGCTGACCCACGCGCTGGAAGCCTACGCCTCCATGATGGCGACGGACTTCACCGACGGTCTGGCGAAGCAGGCGGCTCAGCTGATTTTCGAGTACCTGCCCGCGTGCTACGACAACGGTCAGAACGAGCCGGTTGCCCGCGAAAAGATGGGCAACGCCGCCACGATGGCTGGCATGGCGTTCGCGAACGCGTTCCTCGGCGTCTGCCACTCCATGGCGCACAAGCTGGGCGCGTTCCATCACCTGCCGCACGGCATCGCCAACGCGCTGCTGATTGAGCTGGTCATCCGCTACAACAGCGCCGAAGTTCCCACGAAGATGGGCACCTTCCCGCAGTACGCCTATCCGCACACGAAGCGCCGCTACGCTGAATTCGGCGAATTCCTCGGCTTCAAGGGTGCGAATGACGACGAGACGGTGGAGAACCTGATTCGCAACATCCATGCCCTGAAGGAGCGCGTCGGCATCAAGAACACGATTCGCGACTACGGTGTGGACGAGGAGAAGTTCCTCGCGACGCTGGACGAAATGTCCGAGCAGGCGTTCGACGACCAGTGCACCGGCGCGAACCCGCGCTACCCGCTCATCAGCGAAATCAAGGAAATGTATCTGAAGGCGTACTACGGCGAGTAATGCGCCATTCTCCCCGGCTTGGCAGGAATGCTTCTGCTGGGCCGGGCATTTTTGAGCACAAAAAATTTTGTCCGCTTGCAGGAATGTCGCATTTGGGCGGCGAATAGATATTTAGGACAAATATTGACTTTTGCGTTCTCCACTGCCGCTTTACCAACCAACAAGCGCAGGAGGGGGCGAAGCAGTCCAGAGGGCGACCGCAGACTTCGTCTGTTTCCATTGCCCTCTGGTCGCGTCCGCAGACGCGAATCCTCGCATAAACACGCGGACGTTGTGTGATAGCGTCACCAACTCAATCGCGAAAAGGGAGTCCAGAGGGTCGAAGACCCTTTGGCAGGTCAAGGGCAGCGCCCTTGCGCCTCTCCCCCAATAAACATGAACCATATAGAAGGAGGTTTCCCTATGGATTTGACGCATGTGATTGCCGAGCGGGAGAATAAGAAGATTTACCGCGACGGCGCCAAGGCCATCAAGGTGTTTGCCGAAGGGTACAGCAAGGCGGACATTCTGAACGAAGCGCTGAACACGGCGCGCGTGGAAGAGACGGGCCTGCCGATTCCGAAGCTCCTTGCTGTTGACACGGTGAACGGTCAGTGGGCGATTACGACGGAGTTCGTTGAAGGCGACACGTTGGCGGCGCTGATGGCGGCGCATCCGGAAAAGGAAGACGAGTACCTGAACCTGTTTGTGGACATTCAGATGAAGGTTCACGCCTGCACCTGCCCGATGCTCAACAGCCTGACGGAGAAGATGCAGCGCAAGATTTCCGCCACCGACCTCGACGCGACCACCCGCTACGAGCTGCACACCCGCTTGGCGAGTATGCACGTCCACAAGAAGGTCTGCCACGGCGACTTCAACCCGTCCAACATTATCTTGAAGCCCGACGGACAGTGGTACATCCTCGACTGGTCGCATGCCACGCAGGGCAACGCGTCCGCTGATGTTGCCCGCACCTACCTGCTCTTCGTCCTCGAAGGCAAGGAAGCGCTGGCGGAAAAGTACCTCTCCCTCTTCTGCAAGAAGAGCGACACCGCCAAGCAGTACGTCCAGCAGTGGATTCCGATCGTCGCCGCGAGCCAGTCCCTCAAGGGCAAGCCCGAAGAGCGCGACCTGCTCATCCGCTGGGCAAGCGTTTGTGAATACGAATAATCATCAAAGGGACTGGCTTCGGTCAGTCCCTTTTTCGTGGGGATGGGAGACGCCCCATGTAACCATTTCCCCGCATTTGTTGAAATCTGCCACATTTGCAATTTGCCCTATGTAACCAACTTTTCATCCTCTTTTTTTCGTGGTATCATTATTATAAGAAGGGGGAATTTGCCCTTTTCAAACTTATCTGCCGCGATTGCTTGTCAACCGCCTCCACAATCAGCATGAATGAATTATACACGGCAAATATTGCTCTCAGCGTCTTCTCCATGGCGATTATGCTCTTCTCCCTGCGCGGCGACATCAGCCAATCCAAGATCCGAAACCTGCTCTGCGGCGGCCTGTACGCCACCATCGCCATTTGCGCGCTGTGTGAGTGGTCGGGCGTGCAGATGGATGGCACGCCGCCCGCGCTGATTCCGCTGCATATCGCCGTCAAGACCATCGAACTTTCGCTTGCGCCGCTAATCGGTCTGTTCGCGGGCTGCGTTATCCATCCCTGCCCGCGGAAAGTGGTACACAGGCTGCTGTGCCTTGCGGGCTTCCACGCGCTGCTGGTGCTGCTCTCGGCGTTCACAGGGCTGATATTCTATGTCGATGGGCAGAATTTCTATCACCACGGGTTGCTCTACGTGCTCTACATGCTCGCCTACGGGGGCAGCATGGTGTTCTTCCTCGTGCAGATTTGGTTCGCCTGCCGCGCCTATCAGTACACCGGCGGCACACAGCTGATGCTCGCGACGCTGTTCGTGCTGTTAGGGCTGATGGTGCAGCTCTTCCTGCCGACGGTCAAAATCGACTGGATTACCATCAGCTGCGGTGCGCTGATGATGTCGAAATTCTCCAGCGACATGGTACTGCAAACCGACGGGCTGACGCAGCTTGTCAACCGCTTGGGCTACGAGCATTATCTGGCGCGCCTGCGCGTGCCTGCTACCATCCTGATGTTCGACGTTGACCGCTTCAAGGACGTCAACGACTACCATGGGCACTTGATGGGCGACGCCTGCCTGCGGACGATTGCCGGCTGCATCCGCCGCGCGTATGGGAATTACGGGACGTGCTTCCGCATCGGCGGCGACGAGTTTTGCGTGATACTGACGCGGCGGAACGCGCAATACAACACCATGACGGAGATTTTCCAGCACCTGATGGATGCGGCGCGGGCAGAGAATCCGGTTCTGCCGACGGTATCGGTGGGCTGTTCGCATTTTAATCCGTCGACGGATGAGTTGGCGGATTCCTTGGCGCGGGCGGACGCGCGGATGTATCAGAATAAGGAAGCACATAGATAAACACAGCCGCGACGAGTGAATACGCTCGTCGCGGCTGATTTTTATTCACCTGTATCCACCGCAGTGTTGGCAGTAGCGCGCTTCCTTCGGGTTGTCTAAGCCGCAATACTTGCATGTCCAGTCGTCCATACTATCTGAAAGTGGTGCTAACGGCGTCATTTCCGAAAGCGATTTCATTGTGCTGTTACTGTTACTGTTACTGCTACTGCTATTTCGCGGCAGATAGTCGTCGTTTTTATCTTTTGCAAGTTTTTTCTCTATATTTTCCAATGTTGCACGCAGTTCCAAATCAGGCAAAGCAGCAATGAGGATGTAGCCGATGATGCCAAATATAATGCACACGGCAATCCAGTTCCCTTTGCTGTACCCTTTCTGCTCAGCAATGCCGCCCGCATACATTGCAAATGCAACGTTGATTGCAATTGCAACCAAAACAATCAGAAAATACGCAAAATCCATGTTTCTCAACCTCCTTGTGTGTATCATATCCGTTTTTTTCTATTTGTCAAGCATTTTCCTCAATTTTCACATATTATTCTGCAATGAAAAATCCGAATACAAAAACACGCATTCCACATTCGGAGTGCGTGCTTTTGTTGATATTACCGATTCACATACGCGTCGATTTCGTTCCGGCTGGAGATTTGCAGCTTCTCAAAAATGCTCTCCATGTACGACTTCACCGTGTTGACGGAAACGCCCATCAGCGCGGCGATTTCCTTGTTGCTGCGTCCCTTCGCGGCAAGCATGGCAATCGAAAACTCGTAGGGTGTGAGCGCGTCGGTCACCTGCAGCGTCGACACGGGGTTGTGAATTTTCATCCACCCGCGGCTGAAGCGGTAGACCGACTGCACAATCTTGTTGTACGTTTCCGGATCCTGCTTGCGCAGCGCGCGCTCCACCTGCCCCTGCAAAATGCCGTGATGCTCCACAAACGGGTGGATGTACCCCTCGCGGCTGGCGATGCTCCACGCGGCATCGAACTTCTGCTCCGCGCGTTCATCCTGCTTCAGGCTCATGCAAATCATGCACAGGACGATGTTGAGGTAGATGCTGTCAATGGGGTAGCGCGTGCCCGCCATCAGCAGGGCGGATTCGGCAATGCCCATCGCGTGTTCGTATTCGCGCCGGATGTAGAGCGCGTGGGCGATGGCGTACATGGCGAAATACTGCATTCCGGGCGGAAGAATACCGATAGCGGGGCGGATAGGGGTCAAGTCAAGCTTCTCGGAGTGGAAGAACACGCTGATGAGCGCGTCGGTGATGCTGCTGTACAGCCGCCACGAATCGTCGTTTGCGCGCTGCCCGTCCCGCTGAATCATTTCGAGATTCCGGCGGCACTTGGCGGCATCCCCCGTCTGCAGCATCGCCATCGTGTTGGTAATCAGCGCGGACAGGCGGATTTCGGGGCACTTGCTCGTCAGGTATTTCTCGCTGATTTCGCGGGCTTCCTCGTGCTCATCGCGGAAATAGTGGTGCAGGGCGCGGGCGATGTCGCGTTCCTCCTCGTCGTTCATGGTCAGCAGGAGATTTTGGAAGCCGTTGTCGCACGGGCGGGAAATCAGCGGCATATAGCACTTGGCCATCCGCGGGGGGATTTTTTCCTGCCCGCGCTGCCCGCTCTTGCGCAAATCCGCCGGATGCGGCGTATTCGCCGGAATCAGCCACCCGCCCGATTTCCGGATTGCCCCCTGAATCCGCCCGGTATTCAGGTAGTAATTCACCATGCGGATGGAAACGCCCCACAGCTCCGCTATTTCCTTTACGCTGAGGTAGTCCAATGCGCAGCCCCTCCTTGTTCTCCTTGTTTACGCTTACGGAATTGGCTCCCAAAGCATGGTCGCCGTTCGATTGCCATACGAGCCCTTGGGCAGCATGTAGGAGCGCGGCGTTCCTTCTACGCCGTCGATTTTCCAGCCTACAAAGGTATAGCCCGGGAGGTAGTAGGACGGGTCTTCTTCCGGTGTCCCGAAATAAACTTGGTTGTTGATGGTGTATTGAACCCAATTATATGCTTTGCCGTGGCTCACGTAGGTAATGGTGTACGTCGCCACACGCCACTCCGCCTTGTAAAGGCGGTCGCCGGTTGAGCCTTTGGGGATAATCATCGGCGTTGAAGGGAACTGACCGCTGCCATCGAGGGTCCAGCCGGAAAATTCGTAGCCCGGACGGTCGGGAGGGATGGGCAGGGTGACGGAATCCTCCACGGTGTAGGGTATCGAAGCTATGACTGCGCCGCCGTTCGTGACCAGTGTGATGGTGTATCTGATCACCTTCCAGTTTGCGGTATACGCCTTGTTTCCCGTCGAACCCTTCGGAATTCTGACGCTTGTCTGCGGCGTCGTGATGCGCTCGCCCGTCCAGCCGACAAACTCGTAGCCGTTGCGGGTCGGGGTTGGCAGCTCGAACTCCTCATCCGTTATGGTGTAAACCACCTTTTCTTGACCGCTGCCGCCGTCCAAATCCATGGTGATGGTGTACTCCGCCAAACGCCACTCCGCCTTGTAATGGAGGTCGCCGGTTGTGCCAGGGTAAATAATGAGCGGCGTGAAAGGGAGCATACCGCTGCCATCGAGGGTCCAGCCGGCAAATTCGTAGCCCGGACGGAGAATGTAAGGCAGGGTGAAGAGATCCTCCACGGTGTATTTTATCGGAGACACGACTGGGCCGCCGTTCGTGTCCAGTGTGATGGTGTATTCAATCACCTGCCAGTTTGCGGTATACGCCTTGTTTCCCGTCGAGCCCTTCGGAATTTTGACGCTTGTCTGCGGCGTCGTGATGCCCTCGCCCGTCCAGCCGACAAACTCGTAGCCGTTGCGGGTCGGGGTCGGCAGCTCGAAATCCTCATCCGTTATGGTGTAAACCACCTTTTCTTGACCGCTGCCGCCGTTCAAATCCATGGTGATGTTGTATTCTGTCAGTTTCCAGTTCTCGATATACGTCTTGTCGCCCGTCGAACCCTTCGGGATGGTCACGTTCGGCTGCGGCGTCGTGATGCCCTCGCCTGTCCAGCCAAGGAACGTGTAGCCCGTGCGGGTCGGGGTCGGCAGCGTTACGGTTTGCTCCACCGTGTAGAAATACACTTGCGACGTGCCCGCATTGCCCCCTTCCAGCAGCGTAATGATGGTGTATTCAATCACCTGCCAGTTCGCGGTGTAAGTGCGGTCGCCCGTGCTTCCCTGCGGGATTTCAATGGTTTTCTGCGGTTCGGTGATGCCCTCACCCGTCCAGCCGAGGAAGATGTAGCCCGTGCGAACCGGGGTCGGCAGCTGGAACGCTTCCGATTCCACCGTGTACTGGATGGGGCGGATCGGATCGCCGCCTGCCGTGTCCATCGTGACGGTATAAAGCTTGTCCGCCGTCAGCGTCAAGGTCAGCGGCGCGTAGGGCATGAGGAAGGAAACCGCGTCGTTCCCCTCGCTGATACTCAGGGAAATAGCGGGGTCGCTCAGGAAAACGTGGATGCCGCGATAGCCCGCTGCGGGCGCGATTTGCACCGTCACCTGCTCACCCGCGCGGCACAGCAGGTCGTTGCCCTCCGCCGGCATGACGCTGCCCCAGAGGACGTTCTGCGCGTCGATGGTCACGCGCTGCGTGTCCGCCGTCCACGTCAGCGTAACGATGCGCTTTTCTTCGCGCCCCGTTACGGGCAGGAATGCTTCCGTCTTCTCGCCGCGCAGTCCCGTCAGGTGAATGAGGGCACGCTCGTCCGCGCCGAAGTCGCTGCGCTTGAACTGCGTCACCCACTCGCCGCGCTCCTTATCGAAGGTGAAGCTCGCCACGGCGCCGCTGCGCAGGGTCAGGCTCGGCGTGAAGTAATCCGGGCGCGCGCCGCTGATGCGAACGCGGTAGGTGATGCGCCCGTCCTGCTCGCCATAGCGGTAGACGTACACCGGGAATTCCGCTACCAGCGTGCTGTCATCCGTCAGCGGGAACACAACATCGCCCTCGCGGGAAAGATAGACATAATTTTCCGCCACGGCAAAGCAGGATTCGCCGCCATTCAGGCGGTAGACCTTGCTCCACGGGTCTGCGCTGCGCATTTCCGGCAGCAGCATATACTGCTCCTGCAAATCCGGATACTTCTCCGCAAACGCCGCCTCGATGCTGTCCATCATGTTGACCGCGCCCATCGGGCAGCTGTCGCCCGTATACTGCACCGTCGTTTCAGTCAGCAGCGCGCCGTCCCAATCCGCCGTTTCCAGCTGCATGTCCTTGGCGCTCTGGTCAACAAGGCGGAAACGCACGGTCAGGCTGATTTTCTTCTCCACCTTCAGCTCGCTGCCCATATGCAGCTGCTGCCCCGGCACAAGCGCGTTCTTGCCCGGATTCAGCACAATATCGCCCGTCGGCAGCGGGTCATCTGTCAGGTTCACGAGGTTCGTCGCAATCCCGATATCGAGATTCATCGGCTTGTCCACCACGATGGTGGAGCGGACATTACCCTCGCCGTTCAGCGACACATTCCCCGACGCGCCCAGAATCAGTTCCTGAACATCTGCCGCCGCGCCGATGTTCAGCCGCACGTCCTCGTCCGACAGCACATACAGGCGGTCGATTTTGCCGGACGGCAGATTGGCGTTCAGCCCGCCGAGAACCAGCAGATTGCCGTTCATTTCCGGCGCATTGAACTCCGTGTCGCCCAGATGGTCAAAAATCGCGTCGCCGATGAAGGACTCCGGCGGCTGCGTGTCCTTTTTCAACACGGTGATGCCAAATCGCCCGATGTTCTCCTGAAACGCCGGGTCATCCCAGTCCGTATTGTCCCACATGCCAGCGCCTATTTCTTTCGCCAGCCGCTCCAGCGCTGAGTCCTTGCCCTGTGGTGTCTGATTCTTGTTGATGGTGTTCAGTGTGTTCAGCGCACTCATGTTGTTTTCCACAATCATGGCCGCCGATGCTGTACCCGCCCAAATGATGCTGCATAAGAGCAGGAAAATGGTGCTCCATCGTGCGATTCGCTTCATGCTTCTTCCTCCTTGCTGATAGCTTCCGCGGGCTTTTTCCCATAGAAAACGCCCCTTCTGGTTTCAGTATACCATTGACAAGCGCTGTTCGCCACCGCCATTCAATGGATTAATTGGACGTTTCCCTGCCCTTTTCCTGCTGAAAATTCCTGCATTCACGCAGTTTTCCCGTCAATTCGCGCATGTTTTCCGCCGGATGCACCTTTCCAAGGCAGGAAATATCGGTTGCCAAGGATGGCAAAGTACATCTTTCCAACATGCGAAAAAAGGCGAACCGGTTTTGAAGCCGATTCGCCCGTGGATTTGTCCAAACTTGGATGGAATTACTTGGCGATGGTGCAGTGCATGAAGTACTTGTAGCCCAGCGGGTTGGAGAAGAAGCCCTGCACGGAGTCGTCGAGCATGTAGATGTCGGTGTAGTAGTACAGCGGCACGATGCAGCCGGTATTCATCAGCATATCTTCCGCGATGTGCATCATGGCATAACGGTTCGTGCTGTTGGTGCAGCTCTTGATAGCAGAAATCAGCACGTCATAGGTTTCCGCCCAAGTGCCGTTCTCCACCTTCACGTCGTAGCCGTAGGGGGTCAGGTCGAGGTTGTAGATCTTCAGATCCGCATTCGCGCCCTTGCCGGGCTGGAGACCGGGGAGCCGGTCAGCGAACTGCCCGAACAGTTCACCGGCATTGGCAGCGCATGCTTCACGCCGGACGGCCAATGGGTGTTCTGGGTGGAATTGGACGATTCCTGGCGGCCGCTCGCTGTGTGGCGGCATCGTGTTGGCACGGCGGTCGAATCGGATGTGTGCGTGTACCGAGAAACCGATGAACGGTTCTGGGTGGGCGTTGGCATCAGTTTTGATGAGCGCAATATCGTGATCGGCACCGGTTCCAAAACCACCACCGAAGTGCTGATGCTGCCGGTGGCCACGCCTGAAGGCGAATTCCAAGCTTTCATTCCGCGTCAGAACGATATTGAATATGATGTGAGCTTTGCCTGTTTTGAAGGCGCGGGGGAGAACGGTGCGGATGTGCCACTCGCCGTGGTCTATCACAACGCCGCCAATCCGAATTTCGAAATCGACGTCATTGACATGCGTGGCCATGAGCCGCCGTACCGACTCGGCGAAGGCGTGTGCATTGCCGCCGGGTCGCCGTACGGCTGTGAACATGGTGAGCCGGATAAGCCGATTACCGAGGCATACTTCAACGCCGTCAATCCGGCGATATTGCAGGGTGCCCACGGTCTGGGCATCGAAGGCATTGCGTTGCATCGCAACTTTGTGTCCCTGAGCTACCGTGCCGACGGCCAGCCGCACGTGGCATACATGACCAAGAGCGCGGCTGCCGCCGACTTCCTGGCCGGACGGCCGTGGCGGTTTACGGAATTGCTGCCGCCTGCCCTGGAGGACGACTGGGACATGGTTGCCGACGATCGCGAAAACTTCACCGGCGATCATGGCGAAATCTTGTGGACCGAAGATGAGGCCCCCACGGATCACACGTCATCTTCCGATGGTGCTAGCGACGACCACCTGCCCGGTGAGACCCGGCGCTTGTACACCATCGGCGTCGGCGGCAACCCCTCGTATGAGGCGCCGCGCATGCGCTACTCGTTCGCCAGCTACACCCGCCCGGGCGAGTTGCACGAAATCGATCCCGCCACCGGTGAAGATGCGCTGCTGAAGCGAGCCACCGTGTTGGGCAACTTCAATCCACGCGATTACATGGAACGCCGTGTGTGGATTACCGCGCGCGACGGCGAACGCATTCCTGTTTCCCTCGTCTGGCACCGCGATTGCCCGGCGCAGGATTCGCCGATGTTCATTACCGGATATGGTGCATACGAGATTTCCTCCGATCCGGGGTTCTCGGTCTCTCGTCTGAGCATGTTGGATCGCGGTGTGCTGTACGCCGTGCCGCATATTCGTGGCGGCGGCGAAATGGGACGCGCCTGGTATGAGCAGGGGCGCAGACTGAACAAGAAGCATTCCTTTGAGGACTTCGTGGACGCCACACGCGCGCTGCAGAAGGCGCATTTGGCTGATGCTTGGCGCACCGTGGCCAACGGCGGATCCGCTGGCGGCCTGCTGATGGGCGCGATTGCCAATATGGCGCCCGAATGCTACGCCGGTGTTGAGGCGGATGTGCCGTTCGTGGACGCGTTGACCTCCATTCTTGACCCGGACTTGCCGTTGACCGTCACCGAATGGGACGAATGGGGAGACCCGTTGCATGACCCTGAGGTGTATCAGTACATGAAGTCGTACACGCCATACGAGAATGTGCCGGTCGCCGTGCTCGAGGGCGGCAACGACGAGGCTGCCGGTGACGGCAGTGCTGATGGGGCTGCCACCGGCGCGGTCGCCGCCGCGCAATTCCCGAGAATCTTCATTACCACCTCGATGAACGACACCCGCGTGCTGTACGTCGAGCCGCTCAAATGGCTGGCCCGTTTGCAGTCCGCCGGCGTGGACGCGGTGGCCAAGATTGAGGTCGAGGCCGGTCACGGCGGTCTATCCGGGCGTTACAAGCAATGGGAAGAGGTTTCCTATGAGAACGCTTGGTGCATGGATGTGATGGGGCTCGCTCATTAGGCCATGTCCACTAGCTGAGCGGGTTCGGGCCGGCAGGTGATAGCGCGAGTAGGCTCCTTGAACTATGGCAAAGACATATAAAATCGCCGTTATTCCCGGCGACGGTATTGGCAAGGAAGTCACTCCGTGGGCTCAGAAGGCTTTGGAAAAGGCCGCTGAAGGCGTAGCTGACTTCGAGTACGAGAACTTCGACTTGGGTGCCGAGCGCTATCTGCGCGATGGTGCGATCCTGCCCGAGGACGAAGAGGAGCGCATCAAGGCCAACGACGCGATTCTGCTCGGTGCCGTGGGCGATCCGCGCATCAAGGCCGGCATTCTGGAACGCGGCCTGCTGCTCAAGCTCCGCTTCGACCTCGACCAGTACGTGAACCTGCGCCCCTCCAAGCTGTACAAGGGCGTCACCTCGCCGCTCGCCAACCCCGGCGACATCGACTTCGTGGTGGTACGTGAAGGCACCGAAGGTCTGTACTGCGGTGCCGGCGGCGCGGTGCGCCGCAACACCCCGCAGGAGGTGGCCACCGAGGTGTCCATCAACACCGCATACGGTGTGGAGCGTGTGGTGCGTTACGCCTTCAAGCTCGCTATGAAGCGCAAGAAGCACGTCACCCTGGTGCACAAGAAGAACGTGCTCGTCAACGCCGGTGATATGTGGCAGCGCATCGTCGACAAGGGCGGCGAGGAATACCCTGAGGTCACCCACGACTACCAGCACATTGATGCGGCCACCATCTTCCTGGTCTCCGACCCGAGCCGTTTCGATGTGATTCTCACCGACAACCTCTTTGGCGACATTCTGACCGATGAGGCCGGCTCCGTGGTGGGCGGCGTGGGCTACTCCGCCTCCGGCTGCATCAACGCCTCCGACGAGTTCCCGTCCATGTTCGAGCCGATTCACGGTTCCGCTCCGGACATCGCCGGTCAGAACAAGGCCAACCCGACCGCCGCCATCCTCTCCGCCGCCATGCTGCTCGAGCATCTCGGCTTTGATGATGCGGCCAAGAAGATCCATACCGCCGTCGAAGCGGACATCGAAGAGCTTGGCTCCACCACGCGCACCACCGACGAGGTGGGACGCGACATCCTGGCCCGCATGTGATTGGCATTCGCTGACATTCCATTTGGATGTTCCATTTGGTGAGACGCCCGCCGAAACAAGGTTTTCCTTGGAACGGTGGGCGTCTTCGCATAATCAGGGGATTTTTCAGGTGTTTTTCGGGGTTCGTGCCAGTGGTAAACGCCCGATGACGGGCAAACCTTGGGATATTGTTGAGGCATG
>OLOP01001120.1_pt1 | contig 18451 bp, 10 predicted proteins | sample 1672381 | NCBI WGS metagenome assembly OLOP01 (sample SAMEA3136678, study PRJEB25190) | human gut metagenome | biome: human gut; feature: human-associated habitat; material: faeces | place: Austria | collected 2013 | reverse complement strand
TCTAATATCCACCACAGCCATCCCAGATGGGAATTGGCAACCTCTGCTTTCAGCTCAGCTTTTGCAGAGTATATCATATACTTTCTGTATTTCATTAAGTCCCTTTTAAATCTTTCCATCGTTTCTCCTTTAACTCCAGCTTACAGCTTGCAAATCGCTTCATAATTTCTTTTGCAATTATCCCTGTCCCTGTAGCAAAAGAACTCATCCACACGCTGCTTATACACGGCAGGCATCCTGGTACCATCCCCAACAATATCTTTTATTTCAGCAATAATATCCTGTTCCTTTTTACATACTTTTCCAAATCCGTCATTTTCATAACTGAAATACCCCTCGGAATACTGCCCTTTCCGGAACATCTCATAATCAAACTGATAATAGATCAGTGGTTTTCTCAAATATGCGAAATCCATTGCGATGCTCGAATAATCTGTAACCAAAAGATTTGATTCCTTGAGCAGCTCCTGTACATCATACTCCGGCCATTTTGCGATCACGATATGAGGTGAAAGTGCTCGGAAACTCTGGATGAATTTCTGCATTCCCCGATGTGGATAGAACACAAGCCTGATGTTTTCTTTATCCAGAAAGTCTGCTAGTCTTTCATCACGCAGAAACTCATTCCAGCATCTGAAATATTTGGTGTCCGTAAACCTAGAAATATCCTCTTGATCATAAGACTCTGTCGTTGGAATACTGATCCAGTTTCTCCAGGTCGGCATTACTAAGATCTGACGCTTTCCCTGACTTGTATCAAACAGATTATCAAATCTGCAAAAACCCAGCTTTTGCACCCATCCATCCGGATAACCAAATTTTTCTTTTACATACTGATATTCGCGCTCCACAGCGCATACAAACATACGCATTTTTGTATTTTTGTAATGAAGGAATTCCACATCATCCTTTGTAATTCCATGCTGTAAAAATATACGTTTATTTTTTAGTATACCATATACCTCAAGCAAATAGCAAACTGCCGCATTCGGCTTTCCTTCTTTTTGTGAACTGATATTCTTTGATGCCGTCAGATAATAGACCCAGTGCATGAAACTTCCATATTGGACTACCGGTCCTAAATCCTTTACCCGTGCATAATCAGGCGATTTTTTATTGATCGCATACATGACATCCTGTTCTTTATGATGCTTTCTGATATATTTAAAAAGCCAGTATCCATTATCTCTTGCTTCATTTTCATTATCACAGATCAGCCACAGGTCTTTCCGCTTTCTTTTGTAAACCGCTGAAACCGGAAGTGCCAGTGCAAACACAAAAATATTACCAATGTCTTTTGCCTTTACACGCTGCAGTTTCTGCCAAAAACTCTGTCCCATGAATCTCTCCTATAATCTCCTGATAACTGCTGCCCAGGTATTGACGCACACATAATACGCTGCTTTGAAGAAAGAGAACTTCTCCACGTTGCGGTATAATTTCCATTTTCCCCATACCGCATCTAATTTATTTCCAGAATAAGCTCCCTTATGACGGCAGTATATGGTAAGGATTTCGTCCAGACCATATGCCACAACTCCCGTTTTCATGATCTGCATCCAGGTGGCTGCATCTTCCAGCCTGACATTCTCGGGCATATAGATGAGTGCCGTATCGATCTGGTTACGGTCTAACACTGCCGTGCTCGGTGCGATCGTTGAACTTTTTAAGATCTCTTTGTATCCGACTCTTTCCGGTGCATGTGCGACCGTTCCGCTGCGGACAGCATTTGCATCCGCAAATTCGTAGCTGGTAAAGCTGAACGGATAATTTCCTTTTTTCATAAATGAAATCTGCTTTTCTAACTTTTGTGGCAGCCAGAAATCATCCGCATCCAAAAAGGCAATATATTGTCCCGATGCCTTACGGAGTGCAAGATTTCTCGCACCTGCGGGTCCCGAATTTTTTTCACAGTAAAAGCAGTGAATCCGCTCATCTGTATAACTTTTCATAATATCTCTGCTCTGATCGGTCGAACAGTCGTCTGCCAGCAGCAGCTCCCAGTTTTCATAGGTCTGTGCCAGGATACTGTCCACTGTCCTGTGCAAAAAGTTCTCTGCATTGTAAACCGGAACAATAATACTGACTTTTCCTTCATTATACATCTATCTCACACCTGCTTCTTATCTTTGTCTGCACTTTCATTACGCAATGCATTACTTTGATACTCATCTACGCCTTCGGTCTTATCCTTTTTAAACAGGATCTTAACTGTCAGAAGAATTAGTTTCATATCGAGCCAGAGAGAATAATTCTCAATATATTTAATATCCAGACGCACTTTATCATAAGGAGTCGTGCTGTATTTGCCATATACCTGTGCATATCCGGTCAGTCCGGCTTTGACCTTTGTGCGCAGTGCAAACTCCGGAACAACTTCCACATATTTATCTACAACCGTCTTCCACTCCGGTCTTGGTCCCACCAGAGACATTTCACCCTTTAAAATATTAAACAGCTGCGGAAGCTCGTCCACATGGGCTGCACGGATCACTTTTCCGACCGGAGTCACCCTCGCATCATCTTTTTTGGTGATCTTGCTGTCTGCAGCATGAACTGACATACTGCGGAATTTTAGCACCATGAAAACTTCATTGTCTCTGGTGTATCGCGGCTGTTTGAAAAATACCGGACCCCCGTCATACAATTTGATACATATTGCTATGATCAGCATGATTGGGGATGAAATGATGATCCCGATCAGGGAAAATACTATATCCTCAATTCTTTTAAAGAATCTCTGATCGATCGTGAGTCCCTCATTGCGAAGCAGCAGCAACGGGGAATCAAACAGGTGAATATCATCTGCCGCACTTAAAAGGATATCTGAAATCTTAGGTGTGACATAGGTGCGGATCGACTCCTGATAGCAGTATTTCATAATCTGGTTTCTCGCCTCGGCAGGCAGGTCACACAGCACCACCGCTTCGTATTCCTTTGCCATCGTATATAATTTAACATATCCGATCTTATAACTTACGGACATACAGATATTATACTTATCTTTTCTTGAATTAATCTTCGCGATCAGATCATCCGGTGGATAATTTCCATAGATAACCAGCATTCTTCTTGGCGGATAAAGCCTCTGGTATAAACTTCGCACCAGCATGGTCCAAATAATACTGAATACGATCTCGACCGCTGCCATACATACCAGCGGGTACACCGATACATAGCTTCGCACCGCTAAAACGACAATAAAATATTCCACAACCGCACTCATAATAATTGCCAATGCATGTGAACTGAATATATCGGAGGCTTCCAGATACCCAATATGAAAACCACCCAGACTCTGCGTAAAGAAAAATGCCAGTAAAACATACAGTCCGATAACTCCCCAGTGACCACGTTCTCCAAATTTATTGGTCATCAATGGATTATAGTAGACGAACCAGACGTATGAAAAACACATCATCTCAAAAAGAATCATGATTAAGTTCGCACAATAATTCAATAAATGTTTATAGCCTTTTCTTTTTTTCATATCTTCTCTTTTCAATCATTGTTCATGGCAACAGATCTGCTTTTGAAGCATAGGATCCATTGTCTATATACCGGCGTATTATACCAAAATTAGCTGTTCTTTGCAAGTTTTCCCGCCATAGAATCCCCATTCTGTGGCATGTATTCTATGACATGCCAAAAGGCTGTAGAAAATGTTGTCTCCATTTTCCACAGCCCTTCTGTTTTTTCCCTGATTATTTTTATAAACTATTCATGATCCGAAGCAGCTTCGTACCATAATCTGCATCTGCTGCCCAGCCTTTTCCATACGGATTCTGCGGAATTGCAAGCCATTCGACATATCTGGCTGTTCCACGCGATACATACTGAAAACGGGTATCCACACATGCATTATTCAATCCCTCAGTACTTGCATACGCTTTCAAGTGCTGTACCTGTGCACGGAGTCCGGTTCTTACGTCTGCGTAGGTTTCCCCCGCAGCACCGCCACCGACTGCACCGAGTCCGCCAAAGTTGCACTGGCTCGCCTGCACATCACCACCGAATGTGAGTCCACCGGTCTCTAACATCACCTGTGCAAACAATACATCCGCTCTTACACCCTCTGCATCTGCCTCTTCTTTTAAAATCTTAAAGAACGCTTCCGCGGAATCTGCTCCCTTGTCACGGTAAGTATCTGCCGGGAATGTATATCGTTTATTATAATAAGATACCATCTGATCTACCGTCACACTGCTTGTACCCATGATCTCATGAGCTGCTGCTTTTGATTTCACCGCTGACCATGGACCATACATACGGATTCCACTGCTTAAGTCCTTATATGCTCTTACTTTATAGTAATAGGTTGTTCCCTGTGTCAGATTACTGTGTGTAAAGGAAGTTGCACCGGAAGTCTGTAACGTGGTATAGCTTCCTTTTTCACTGATTGCACCGGCAAGTTCATAACCGCTTGCATTATCCACACTGTTCCAGGAAATATTTAATACATTGTTGTCTCCCAATGTAATAGAAGAAATACCTCCCTGTTTCAGAACAGGAACCTGTGCTACATTACTGTAACTTCCTCTGCCTGCACTTCCCTTGATCTTGTAGGTTGCAGCGATTTTGTAATAATAAGTATTTCCGCTTGTTACATCTTTATCCGTATAAGTCAGTGTCGCACCGGATGAGATCGCAGCGATCTTCTCAAATCCACTGTTTGACTTGTCGCTCCGGTAAATATCATACCCCTGTGCTTTTGAAACTTTCTTCCAGCCAAGTGTGACCTGATTTTTGCTGTTACTTGTGATCTGGGAGAATACCACCTGTTTGATCGTCCATGCCTTCTGTGCTTTTGAGAAAGATGCCACACCGTTTTTAGCACTGTTGCTCTTATATGCACGAACCTGATAATAGTAAGTTTTTCCGGCTTCTAATGTTTTATCCTCATATTTTTTCGTATTTTTACCTTTGACCTGTCCGACCTTTTTATAACCACTGTCTTTTGACGTACTCCGGTAAATCTGATAACCGGATGCCCCATCCACAGCTTTCCATTCCAGTCTTACGGAAGTACTTCCGGTTGCCTTTACTGCTGTAATGGATGTAGTTTTCAAAGTCTTTGCCGACACAGCTGCCGAATTACCGCTGTATCCTTTTTTGCCATTTACCTTGTTGATCGTCTCTATCTTATAATAGTAGGTCTTTGCAGTTTTTAACTTTTTATCCTGATAGGTCGTATTATTTTTTCCTTTTAAAGTGGCAACCACTTTATAAGTACCATTCTTTGACGTACTGCGTTTGATCCGGTAGCCGTAGGCACCGCTCACTGCTCCCCAGTTTACTTCAATCTGATTACTTCCATTTGAAACAGCATACTTGATCTTTGCCTTTTTCGCTGTTCTTCCTTCCATGGACGCTGAATCACCGCTATAACAGATATTGTCTCCTGTCTTTACCATCGTTTCAACCGTGTAATAATAGGTCTTTCCTGCTTTTACACTGGTGTCTTTGTAGCTGGTCGTGTTTCCGGATTTAATCGTCTTAACAACTTTGTAAGTACCATCTTCATCGGTACTTCGTTTGATGCGATAACCATAAGCTCCTGTGATCTTATTCCACTTGATCGTCAAGGTCTTTTCATTTGTGGAAACGATTGATGTGATTTTTGTGCGCTTTGCAGTTTTTCCTGCCACCGCGTCTGATGCACCGCCGTATCCTTTTGTACCGCTGTTGACATTATATGCTTCGACCTTATAGTAATAGGTCTTTCCTGCTTTTACAGTATCATCTGTGTAGGATGTTGTCTTTTCTCCTGATACTGTATCTATTTCACTATAACCACTATCTTTCTTTGTGCTGCGGGAAATGATATATCCCTTTGCACCGCTTACCTTATTCCAGGAAATTTTTAATACTTCCTCATCCGAGGATGTGATTCCTGTAATTTTTGCTTTTGCAAGTGTCTTTGCAGATTTTGTGGAAGAATATGCACCGACACCCTGTCTGCCATTGTTTGTATTGTAAGCCTGTACTTTGTAGGTATATGTTTTGTTATTGGATTTTACAGTATCTGTGTAAGTGAGTGTACTGCCGGATTTTACCGTGCCAATCTGATAAAATTTACTGTCACTGCTGTCCTGACGATAGATCAGATATCCCTCTGCTTTAGAAACCTTTTTCCAGGTCAGGGTAATCTTCTTTCCACTCTTTGCCTTGATCTTTGTGAGGTTTGTTTTTCCTAATGCCACACCTGAGATGGGTTTAGAATACTCTCCTGCAGTTCCATCGTTAAATACCGGACGGACCAGATAGTAATATTTTGTCCCTGCCTTTACGGTATCATCAATATAAGATGTAGCATCCGATACTTCGTCAATCTTAGGATAGTTTGTATCATTCACAGTATTACGATAAATTTCATAATAATCGACATTATCGAGACCTGTCCATTTTAATCTAAGACTACCATCCGCTCTCGACTGCGTGTAATTGAGCGTTACGGTCTTTGCTCCTTTTGTCAGACCGAAATACTCTGCGATCGCAGTTGCATCCGCAACACCGAGTGCCTTTAATTTTTCATCAGAACTTAAATATGTATAATAATCATTTGCATTGTCCAAAAAGGCATGCTCGATGATCAGACCAGGAATGCCATTATTTTTACAACGACGGATCAGACCGTAATAATCTGCTGCAGAACCATCCGGATATTTATCATAAGATGCATTTCTAATCAAAGTTCCACGATAATTCAATCCAAGTGCTGCCAATTTATCACATATTTTTTTTGCAAGTGCCTGTCCGTTGCTTCCCACCTGCGAATTATAGTTGCTGTTCGGATAATAAACTTCAACACCTCTTGCCGTTCCATTTGCTGTATTTAAATGGAAGCTGACTAATACACTTGCTCCCACATTTTTTGCAAGGTTTGCACGGGCATCCAGACATGCGGTATTGTCTCCGCCGCCTGCCGGACAGCTTGCACTCTCTCTTGTCATGTAAACAGTAATACCATTATAGGTAGATAACTCTTCTTTACAGTATGTGGCGATCTTAAGCGTCAGATCTGCTTCCTGTACTCCAAAAGCGGACGCTCCCGCATGGGTGCCATCATGTCCCGGATCGAGAACTACCGTCACACTACTGTTTGCACCTTTTAAATGATCCGTGCTGCCGATAACTGCCTTTGAGATTCCCTGCTCTAATACGTTTTCCACGGTATTTTCAGAGACAATTTCGCCATCCTCACTCATGGTAACAACATCTGCGTCCACATCCGCGTAGGCGTCTTCATCATAGAGCACCTGATCCGGATTCGTCTCAGCCTGTTCATTGACACCAAATCTTACATCCATTCCAAGGTCTGATAACAGGATCTCCTGTTTTGTTTTCTCCTGTGTAAACTGCACAGAAGTGATCTGATACTCTCCCGCCTGTCCATTTTCAGAAAAATCCATGGTAAAACGGATCATATCTTCTTCTCGGCCTGCCGCTTTGATCTGATATGTTTTTCCGGTAGTCAGATTCTGATAATTTAAAATAACATCAGAAATCTGCTCATTCCCTGTTCCAAGGCTTAAAACCACATTCTGGGTGCCCGGTGTTTCGACATACGGGGACTCTACCATCATATAGTTCATTTCTGCTGCCTGGACTGTTTCTGTCTCAGTCTCAGTTTCTGTCTCAGTCTCAGTTTCTGTTTCCGTACTTTCTGTCTCGATCGTTTCCGTCTCGGCCGGCTCCTCTGTCTCCGTTTCAGCCGTTTCCGTCTCTGCGGTCTCTGTTTCCGTACTTTCTGTTTTGGTCGTTTCTGTCTCGGCCGGTTCTTCTGTTTCCACTGCCCCGGTCTCCGTTTCCGCAGTCTCTTCTGTTTCCATTACTCCGGTTTCCGTCTCGGAAGACTCCCCCGTTTCCGTTGTCTCTGATTCGGATGATGTTTCCGTCTCATCATTTTCCGTTTCAGATGCCTCTTCTGTCACAGCTGCCTCTTCCGCTGATGACGTTTCCATTGCCTGCGTGCTTTCTGTCTGGACTGCGCCATCTTCTGCCGCACGCACATCTGCCGGCAGTGCTGTCATACTCACGCAGACTGCCATGATTACTGCTAAAATCCTTTTTTTCATTTTCCTGTTATCCTCTTGTATATTTACTGATGTTTTTACACTTCACATCCACCGTTTATTTTATCATAAAACCTCCCCGTTGAATATATCTTGCCAGAATTTTCATAAAATCTTAAAAATACTCCGGCAGGATGATCCCGCCGGAGTATCTCTTTTCACATCTATTTTGCTTTTGTCTTTACGGAAACAACGGAAGAATAACTTCCATATACTTTCTTTCCATTCACTTTGCGGTATGCACGGATCTTATAATAATAGGTCGTCGATTTTTTCAATTTACCGTTTTTGTAAGATGTCGTACTACCTTTGGATATGGTCTTTACTTTACTATATTTTCCATCTTTACTGTTGCTGCAGTAGATTTCATAACCACTTGCACCTTTTACCTTTGACCAGGTCAGTTTTACATTCTTTGCATCCGACGCTTTTGCCTTTAACGTCGTCTTTGCCGGAACCGCCTTTGCAGATTTTACATTCGAAAATCCACTGGTCTGTTCTCCATTCTGTGTCTTAACAACCGTCTTGATCTTATAATAGTATGTTTTTCCGGTTTTTACACTGCTGTCTGTCCAGGAACTGGTGCCCACATCGTCGATGGTTTTGATATTCTGATAATCTCCATCCTTTGCTGTACTGCGGTAGATCTGATAAGAAGTTGCAGCCGGTACAACTTTCCATGAAACTTTCAGTTTATTGTATGCTGTCGATTTTACGGATGTTACGCTTGTTTTTCTGTTCTCAATCTTATTGACGCAGAGTGTGTACTCTTTTTCCACTGCATTTTTCGCATATGCCTGTACTTTCAGATAATAGGTTCCCTTGCTTAATTTGACAGCAGGTGACTCTGTATAAGTACTGCCGGCATAACAATAGATATGATCATAATTCTGATAAAACCGCTTGCCATTTGCATTATATAATGTCACATACCAGCTTCTTCCCGAATCATTGATCTTCTCATGTGCCAGGCTGAAATTGATATACTGCGCTTTTGTGAGTGTAAAGCGATAGCAGTCCTTATCTGACGTATATCCTGTGATCACACCGTTTACCGCTTTGCCGACCTTTATGTTATCTGCAGTTGCCCAGTCACCGTTGTTCTCTGTCTCCCAGCCGGAGGCCGCTTTCTGTGTCATGCAAATCGTATAGTCGCCGGTATAAAGTGTAGATGCCTGGCTGACGCATACATAATATTCTCCCGCAGCCAGTCCTAATTTACATGAGGTAAAGGATGTCTCTGTTCCTGTGCTTGTAAATTTATAAATTTCACTGTTATCCTTATTGTAAAGCACAACATTGTAACAGCTTGCCGTGCTCTGGTTGTTTTTATGTCCGAACTTCAACTGCAGATACCCGGCTTTTGACATTTTGATCTTGTAATAATCTTTGTCTGAAGAACTGCTGATACTTCCATAATAGGTTTTTCCGTTCTTCACACTGTTTGCAGTAGCAGCCGAATCATTCGACTCCACCTCTCTGTCACCAGCCGTTTTTGCTTTGATGCATACATCATAGTTTACCGGATAACTGGTACCGCTTAATAATGTTCCTGCTGAGTTTCCGGTTCCTGCAATTTTGACATAATACTCACCTTTGGGCAGTCCGAGATTCGGTGTGGAAACACTGGTATCCCCGCCGCGGATGTTTGTAGTGTAAACTTCTGTATACTGATCTTTATCTACCTTTCGGATCACACTGAACACAAACATATTTGTGGTCTCCTGACCACTTACAACCGGATGTGTCAGTTTCACATTGATGTAACCATTTGCAGAAAGTGTTGTCTTAAAATAATCCACATCACTGTAGGTACGGATATCACCGCTGTACGTTGTACCGGAAACAGCCGTATTGGCAGTATCGTAAGTGTCATTGCTCTCTTTCTCCCAGGTACTGCATGCTTTAAATGTGGTCTTGATCGCATAATTTCCGCCGTAATATGTATTCTGGCTTGCCACTTTTACAAAATATTTTCCGGCAGTCAGCCCTAATTTGATAGAATCGCTGGATTCTTCCTCGGCTTTGCTGGTCATCTCGTAGATGGAACTGCCGGAAGCATCGCAGACTGTGACTGCATAAATAGCTTTATTCAGGCATCCTGTTACCTTAGAATGCTGTAAATTAATCACAATATAGCCATCTTTTGCAGTTTCAATACCATAATAGTCGACATCACTTACCCCGTACAGATTACCGTAGATTGCTTTGCCGGACTCCATTTTATTCGCAGCAGCGATCGTGTCATTGCTCTCACATTCCCAGTTGTCTGCGTTTGTCCAGGAGGCATTCAGCTTGTAGGTTTCTCCGTTTGTCCCATAGATTGCAAATGATCCAGACGCATTCAGATATTTCATGCCCGACACTTTCAGATAATAAGTTCCTGCCGCAAGTCCGAAATTGACAGACTCTGTTTTCTCCTCATCCGTCCTGCTCGTCATTGTATAGATCGTATTTCCAGAAGCATCGCAGACTGCTACACTGTAAATATTCGTTGCGAGCTTACTGCTCACTTTATCATGCTGTAACTGAAATGAAAGATATCCTTTTGCAGCCGATGTAATCTTGTAATAATCGGTATCAGAAGTAGAAGAAATACTTCCTGTAATCGTCTGTCCAAGTTTCGTATAATTGTCTGCTGTGGAAATGGAGTCATTTTGTTCCGTTTCACAGTAAATATCTTCATACTGTACACTAAAGCTGTAATCGCTTGATCCTATCGTAAGCACTCCAAGTCCGGTAACCTGCACATAATAGGTACCGGCTTCCAGTCCTATCTTCGCCGTCTGATTCTGTGTATCCTGAAGACCGCTGTTCACAGAAACCATTCCGCCAAACTGATCTGCAATAAAATCAATTTTCCAGGCTGGGCTGTTGCTCGTACTCGATAAATTTGCATGTGCAAATTTCAACTGCACCATACCTGCCTTGCTCATCGTAAATTTATACCAGTGTGTAACTGATTTTCTCGATGTCGTTGCTTTGTAAGTTGTATTTAATCCGATAGATGCCGCCGTTGCATAAGTACTTCCCGGTGTCACGTTCCCGTCTTTCCTTACAACTTCCTCGCTCTCTTCTGTTTCCGTGTCCTCAGATTTCGTATCCCCGATAACCGATTCTGTATTTTCCGTTTCGGTCATCTCAGAATTTTCCACTTCCTGCGTACTTTCGGTTGTCTCGGAAATTTCCGTCACTTCGGTACTTTCTGTTGCCTCAGTATCCTTCACACTTTCCGTATTTTCGGTTGTCTCGGACTCGTTTTCGGTACTGTCAGTTTCCACCGCCTCAGAAGTGTTCTCTTCCCCGTTATCCTCTGTGTCTTCGCTCTCTGCTGTTTCAGAATCATCCAGCGCTTCGGTGTTCTCTGCTGTTTCCGGATTCTCTGTCAGTTCCGTCACTTCTGTTTCATTCTGCCCGCCGGCTGCATATACCACCTGCTCTGCCGGGACCGCCGTCATACACAGGCTCAATGCCATAAGCCATGCGGCAATTTTCTTCCCTGCCTGATGTCTTTTTTTCATCTGGATCTTCCTCCTTGTTTTCTTTGTGCATTTCATTTTCTATTCTCTAAAATATACTGTATAATCATCTGTCTGCCCATAATATGTGTATCCAGCCTCCTGCATTTTTTTCTGATCATCATAGGATTTATCCAAAACAATACAGTTGCTGCCATATTTTTCCGCAACTTCCAACTGATGCTCTACCGCATCAGGAACTGCCACAATTGTTTTACATTCTTCAATAAATTCTTTTTCTTCTTCCTCTTCAAATGTATAATCATCCTGTATCATATGATTGATCAGATCCTCACCGTATAACAACTGCACCGATTCATTTATTTCACGAATCCAGCTGCATACTTCCCTGGGGGCGATCATATTCTTAATATCATGATTTTCTTCGCGTAATAAAGAATCCAGCTCAACCACCTTATCCGGCACTTTATATTGATTTTCTATCACCTGTATTTTAGGCTGTGTAAATAAAAAATACATACTTAAAATTACAAATCCCGCACATCCGGTCAGGCACAATGCTTTTGCCCATATATGCTGATATCCTGATGTCAATTCTACAACAAATGCCGCCACTATAACCGCTGGAACAAGAATCATAAACATCTTTCTATATTCATTCTGCATCCAAAAACTGTTGATACATGTATAACCAAACGGATTTGCAATCAGAAGGAAACATAATATTTCGTATTTTACCAGCTTATTCTTATTTTCATTGATGCGATTTTTTTCAGCTATAAAAAAAAGAATGGCAAACCCTACCAGAGCCAGACTGATTCCCTCCGCTCCCGCACTGCGGAATTCACTTCTGAGCGCCTCAAATGCTGCTATCATTTTTCCACCTCATAATACCCGCCATAATCACTACGGACACCCACACAAACGTTACGATAAAAAATCCCTTTCGATACATCAACTGACCTGAAAGCGCCACTGCTGCATAGGTCAGGATCATAAATATCTGACCAAATTCATTGAAACACCGTGTTTCTTTTTCTTCTCCCAAAAGCTGCAGCACCGTCCATGGCAGCACTCCAAGGAAAAATAAAGTCTGACCATTCCATCCATGTTGAAAAATACCATAATAAAATGCCTTATCCATAAATAAAGGAGTAATATAAAGCAGCCATATCACCGTCATAAACAGGTATTTTTTCTTTGTATCCTTTTGAAACAAACAATCTGCCCATGCTGCATAAATGCAAAAGTAAATTGGAAATACAAAAAACGGAATCACCAGATGAATAAACTTTGCCGGGTTGATCCTGCATATTTCAACACATACCGCATAATACGCATCGACCGGTGATCCTGCCATCTCATCAAGAAGTTCTTTTTCCACAGAGAGCATCTGTGTCCTTCCCGATGTCGGACTGTATACATACAGTGTATCTGTTGTATACATTGTAAGAACAGACTGTACTGTATAATCGTCCGTATCTGCAGGGACGCACACCACACTAAATGCGCTCAGTACCAATATCGCAATCACAGCCAAAATAATGTTTTTCATTTCCGATGTATCCGGCAGTAATCTGATCTCTTTTCGATTCCGGATCATCATTACTATAGCAATGAGCAATACAAGTGCCACGACAATCATCCATATCCGCGTAAGTACAGATAATGTCAGTTTATAAAAAATTGCTATTTGGGCTATTAAAAAAAAGAGGGCAAATAAAATCATGTTTCCCATTAAATATCTATGCAGATTGCGTTTTCTTTTTTCTTTCAATAACTGTTCTGCAATATATCCCGCTGCAACAGGCGCGATGTACCACATCAATGCCATTGCCAGAAATTTTAAAATTAAAAGCAACTTCTTTTGTCCCCTTTCAATTACTGATACAGCGATACAACTCATATCCATCTACAGAATCAACATAACTTAGATTTAAATAACTCAGATAAAAATCAGAATAGTACTCCTTATTACAAACCACAAAATCTATCTCTTTATCCTCAAAGATTTTATTTGCAATATCAACATCGATTTCTACACCATGCATAAACATTGAAACCGCATTTTTCCAGCTTTTTTTCTCTTCTGCCAGATCAATCTTATCCGGCGACTGAAATTGATAAAGATCCATTATTTTATTGGTCACTGGTATAACCAGTTTGGGGTCATACTGGCGTATCCAGTAATACATCTCCGCATCACATAATATTACCGGATTCTCCTTATCCGTATTGTTCTCTATCATCTCTGCAACTGCCACTACAGAGTTATCTACTTTGTATATATTATCATCCGCTGACAATTCAGACATGCTTCCCCCGCATAGAAAAATAAAACACGTCAGAAAAAGCAGCAATATATTGCGTTCTGCCCCCTTTTTTTGTTCTGCAATAAGTTTAGCCGCAAAAAAAGAACACAAGAAACCAACTGGTAAGATCCAGTAAAACCGGATGTACCGATCTTTCCATCCTATCTTATCAAGCAACGGTTCCATAATAAGCGGATTAAATATCGTTATCAGTGCTGCCAGAAACATCCCCACAAATATCTGCAGCATAACTTTGTCTTTCTTACGTGCAATATAAAACAGACATCCAATATACACTACTATATAAAGAACATTCCACCAGCATTGATAAAATCTCCCCACAAAATAATCTAAATCAAGATATCCAAACATTCTCTTCCTCTTTTACTGTAGTATACGAATCATTCCAATCATCAGTCCCGGCATCATACACAACATTGTATTTATCATATATTTCCATTTTTTCTGCACAGTCATGATGACAACCACTCCGATTCCTACCATAGCCGCTATAATAAAAATACCACTGACCGACATTGCCATTCCTGCAGTCACGATCATGCCTAAGATCAACCAGTTACATTTATTATCTATTTCTTTTGCCAATAATACCAAAGCTAATAAAACAAACGGCAAATATATATTACACAGCATGGATTTCGACTCTGCTGTTCTCTGCCATAAATAATATTCCGCTGTATCCGGGAATTCATAACTCAAAATACTCAATGCTCCGTGAATCCCTACCGTCCAGTTTGCAATATCTTCCCTTCCACCTGCAAGACGTCTGGCAGTCTCATAGACAATTAATGAAGCAAATAAAATTTCCACACAGGCTAAAACTCTGTTTACTACCACAAGTGTGTGCATGAAAAAAATTTTCGCCAGTGTTGCGATCAGCATGGGATAACAATCATGTACATAACTCTCATTTCCTTTATAGAGTCCCGTTCTTGCATCATACTGATACATTGTATCTGTATACAATGCATTGGCTGCATGCCCATTATAATAAGAGGTATCATACCCATGTACACTTGCCCCATTGTTCATTCCATATAAGATCAGTAAAAATAACATTACCAGAAGCATCGCAAAACGTCTGTCAGGTTTCTTCCACAATAACACTCCATGATAATGACTCTCATATATACAATACAGGATACAACCTGCAAAAAGCACCGCAAAAACTGCACTTTCTGCATATACTAACACATGGAATGGCAGACCACTCATCTCAATTGGCAGTTCAATCACCCCAAAAACTGCCAGAAATAACACAAAGCCTGTCAGCCACTCAAATTCTATTGTTTCCTCTCTCTTGAACAGGCAGAAAAATGATTTGCCGGTCACAAGAAACAGGATGTTAAGCACGATCAGAACGACCACAACTCCCATGATTGAATTCATATTCAAATTTCTCCTATTTTTCGATATTATAACATAGACCGTCGTTTCATACAAGAATACCGGTTTTACAGGTGTTTTCCACGGCTTTTAATTTTTTTGACCAGTTTTTCCACAATTTCATTGTGCAAAAGCAGCAATACCGCAAAATATACGATTCCTGCTGCCACAATAATCAAAAGTACCATCCACGGACTTTTGCCAAGCAGCCGTTCCATACCAAAAACCACTGCAAGCATTACCAAAAGTGCCATCACAAGTGAAAGTATATAGTGTCTGCTAAACTTTAATACATAATATTTTTTTGCATGCACTAACAATATGGTTGTAACAACCACTTCCGAGAGTACCGACGCAATCGCTGCCCCGTCCTGCTTTAATACAGGGATCAGGGCAAAATTCGCACATACATTTACCACCGCTCCTGTAACGGTAGCACGCAAAATCATCTTTTCCATCCCGGTTGCTGTTAAGATAATATGTCCCAGAAAATATGCAATCGAAAAAATCAGGATCAGAATACTTAAAATCCTTAATGTTGAAATTGCCGGATCAAATGCCTTTCCAAATAAAAGAGGTACCACATATCCAGATGTCGCCATCAATCCCGCAACACAAGGCAGTGCCAAAAGCAGTAGAATCTGTGTTCCCCTGTTAATCAGTGCATTTCCGGTCTCATAATCTTTCTGTTTATAGCACATACTGATCCTTGGATAAAAAACTGCCACAAGTGCAATGACTACCGTATATGTCATACGGACAATTTTTACAGCATTCGAATAATATCCTACATTGGTTTCCCCGTAATAATATTCCAGCATTACCGAATCAAGCATTGTATAAATATCCGTTGCGATCGATGATGCAAGAAGAATCATGACAGGGCGCATATGTCTTCCTATATGGAGTCCTGTGTCCACTGCTATTCCGTGTTTACCGCGGCGGATTCCATCCAGTGAAATATACTTTCTTAAATTCCATGCATTCCAAAGATTATTTCCTGCCGTGGCAATACATAAGATCAGTGCATAGATCAGATAATCGCTCTCATCTTTTACAAAGAGAAGCATCAGTCCAAACGAGGCGATTTTTACAATAAAACTGCGCACAGAAATATAAACATATTCTTCCATTCCCTGATAAAACCAGTCAATGTTAAAGATATTCAAAATAAGCATCAGCCCCATGACATTAAACAGGGGTCTCCGGTCTGCAAAATGTGGAAAATGATTGACAAATAAATAATATGCGATCGTACAAAGGACAGTGGCCACAAAATTAATAAAAAACAGTTCTAAAAAAGTCCTGCTTCTCTGTTCTTTATTGACATTACTCTGTGCAATCGCCTTGACTCCATAGCTTGGCAGTCCCAAAGAAGCGATCAGCACAAAATATGCCGCGATCGTATTTGCATAAGATACACGCCCCACGCCGGCAGGCAGCAGAACATGTGATACATACGAAGTCGTTATCAGTGGAAAAAGGGCTGTAAAGCCCTTATATGCCATATTAAATATTGAATTTTTAGCAAGAGATTTTTTTTCCATTTTCAGTACCTGTTCAATCGAATCAAGATCTCACGTTTCCAGTAAAACAACAGCCTGTGTAAAAGATCTGTCTGACTGCTTCCACACACCGTACGAAGCCATTTCAAAGATGTTGTTCCTTCCCCTTCATTTTCTCCGGCATATCGTTTTGCCACCCGGTAAAATCCTTTATTGTATGCCCTGCTGATTGTGCCCGTGGATGTGTGGATCAATGGAATATCACATACATATACTTTGTTTCCTTTTGCACGGGTATACATACATCTTTCCACACCATATAAATGCCAGTTGTCACATAATTTTTCATCAAACGGATGATGTAAAAAGAAATCGGTATGACCGCCAAAAAAACACTCATCCACTGTTTCACAGCCTGCCATGCCACTATACTCTCTCTCCCCTGCCACAGCCTGTTTCCTGCCATGACGGACTTTTGACAACACACAGGTATGTTCTCTGGCCTGTTTTGAGTCATCCTCCACAGCACCCGCCACGCCAAGAATATCTTCTTCCTGCGTCATGAAAAGATAATCTACAAAATTTCCCAGCATATCTGCATCCGGCAGTTCTATATCCTGATGGGAATAAATCACATATTCCGTTTTTACCTGTACCGTTGCCGCATTCAGTGCTTTTGCGCAGGAACTGTACTGCTGTCTGCAGTTATCGATTCCTATCAGCGTATAATCATAATGCTGCCGCGCCAGATCCTCCACCAGCTTTTTATACTGCTTTGGATCATTATAGCAGCATACAACTGTCACATCTGCTCTGTCCATATTCTCTGTCACTCTTTCATCAACTTCAAAAATACCCGGTACGACTTCGTGATATTCCCGAAATAAAAAATCTTCGCATCACAAAAATCCTGCATCACAAAATTTGTGGACACTGCCTCCTTGTGCATGCAGCCAATCTCCGGTGCATACAGTAATGTCATGCCGTATCTTCCGGCAAGGTAATAAAGGATCTCCTCCTCCGCATAGAGAAATGTCCCATCATAAAATCCGTCCATCTGTTTGAAAAAATCTTTCGAAAATACAAGACAGCAGCCATGTAATAGAACATCCTTCATCCGCTCGTCCACGCGGCTGTCCGCCGATACGGACTTTCCGTCCTCCTCACGCGTGGTAAGATTCTTACTGCCATCTTTGACATCGCGCCCCGTTTCATCCGACACGACACCATAATGGCCTGCAATGGCTTTCTTTAAATGAAACAGTTTGATCAGCTGGAACATCTTACATTTCGCCCAGGAAACCAGGATCTGTTTCCGCATATAATTTAACGTGTACTGCCTGTTTCTCGCCACCGGATTAAAATGTCTGGTGCGGCTTGCATCCACAATATCCCCGCCTAAAATATCAAAGCGCTCTTCCTTATAGATTTCCCGCAGCTTCTCACAGTAATCTTCCTGTTCAAAAATAATATCGCTGTTTGCCGCCACGATAAAATCCGGCTCAAAATGAGACCTTGCATACCGGATGCCAAGATTGTTGCCGCGTGCAAATCCAAGGTTTTTCTCACTTGCGATCACATGCACTCTTTTTTCCCCGGCAAATTCTTCCCGAAGCGACTCCTCACTGCCATTGCCGGAACCGTTGTCCACTAAAACAATGCGGATATCCTGC
>OLOP01001118.1_pt1 | contig 18472 bp, 17 predicted proteins | sample 1672381 | NCBI WGS metagenome assembly OLOP01 (sample SAMEA3136678, study PRJEB25190) | human gut metagenome | biome: human gut; feature: human-associated habitat; material: faeces | place: Austria | collected 2013 | reverse complement strand
CTCTCCCTCCGGCCCTGCGGGGCCACCTCCCTCCCAGAGGGAGGCAGGGAGAAAACCGCAGAGCGATTTGCAAAAGGAAACGTAGGGGCGGATTCCATATCCGCCCGGGGAACCTGCCGCTGCTGCACACGGCTGCGGGCGAGCAATGCTCGCCCCTACAACGCGGTTCCGCTCAAACGCCTTTGACCGTAAACTCCTCCAGCCGCTTCAGCAGCTCGGCACGGCGGTAGTGGGCGGTGTAATACGCCTTTGCCTTCGCGCCCAGTGCGGCCCGCTCGGCGTCGGTCATGCGGTACAGCGCCAGCATATTGTCCGCCAGCGCCTTTTGGTCGCAGGCCGGGCTGACAAGCCCGCCGCCGCTCTCCAGGACTGCCGCATAGCCCGCGCCGTTCATTGAGGCCAGCACCGGCTTGGCCGCGGCCATGTAGCTGGCCAGCTTGCCGGGAACGGTCAGTCCCAGATCGGGTGAGTCGGAAAGCGAGATCAGCAGCGCGTCGGCCAGCGCCGTAAACCGGGGCACATCAGCGGCGGGCACACTGCCGTAAAACGTCACGGCGTCCCCGGCGTGCAGGTCGGCAGCCTGTTTCTGCAAAGCCTCGCGGCTCATGCCGTCGCCGACCAGAAGAAGATGCAGGTGCTCCGCCCCGGCGGCGCGGGCGTCCAGCACGGCACGGATCACCATGTCCAGGCTCTGCGCCGGGGTGAACGTGCCGGTGAACACTACGTTGAACCGCCCCGCAAACTGTGCCTCCAGCACCGCGTCATGCTGCGGCACGGCATAGAAATCCTCGCAGTACTGCGGAATGACCGCCACGTCCGCCGTGCTCTTGCCGGTGCGGGCGCACAGCCGCTCTTGCAGCGGCCCGCTCATGGCGATCAGACGGTCACAGCGCCTGTACAGACTGTCGCTGACCGACTGCGCGACCCAGCGCATAAACCTGTTTTTGACCGGCAGCACGCTGTACAGATTCTCCGGCCAGAGGTCAAGGACGTAATTCGTAAACGGTATATGGTGCTTTTTTGCATACCGGATGGCAGGCCAGCACATCAGCACGGGACTGGTGTTGAAGCAGAACACCGCATCGTACCCGCCGGGCAGACGCTTTAACGCCCCCGCCGCGTAGAGCGGCCAGCTGACGTAGTTCAGAAAAATCGTCTTGCCGGTGTTGCCCTTGCGGGGAATCTCCCGCGCACGGAACACCCGCGCACCCTTGTAGACTTCCTCAAACGGGCCGTCGGCGCTGTAGCCGTCGAACCATTCGCCCTTCGGGTAGTTGGGCAGACCGCAGAGCACGTCCACGGAGAGACCGTCCTGCACGAAGCCTTCGACAATATCGTTGATGCGGAAATTTTCCGGCCAGAAATGCTGGGTCACTACCAGTATGCGCATAATATATCGTGTTCCTGTCGCTTAGTATTTGCGCCACACCATCTTGTTGACAACACCGGTGTAGCTCTGGATGATCTTGACGACCTTGTCGGAGACATTCTCGTCCACGTAGTTGGGCACGGGCAGGCCGAGGTCGCCGTTCCGGTTCATCTCCACAGCCACGTCCACGGCCTGCAGCAGGTGGTCGCCGTCGATGCCCGCCAGAATGAAGCAGGCCTTGTCCAGCGCCTCGGGGCGCTCGGTGGAGGTGCGGATGCAAACGGCCGGGAACGGGTGTCCGACGCTCGCGAAGAAGCTGGACTCCTCGGGCAGGGTGCCGGAGTCGGAGACCACCGCGAAGGCGTTCATCTGCAGGCAGTTGTAGTCGTGGAAGCCCATGGGCTCGTGCATGCGCACGCGCGGGTCCAGCTTGAAGCCGGTGGCCTCCAGGCGCTTGCGGGAGCGCGGGTGGCAGGAGTACAGGATCGGCATGCCGTACCTCTCGGCCAGGGCGTTGATCGCGGTGAACAGGCTCGTGAAGTTCTCCTCGGTGTCGATGTTCTCCTCGCGGTGGGCCGAGAGCAGCATGTAGCGCTTGGGCACCAGACCGAGCTCGGAGAGGACGTCCGAGGCCTCGATCTTCTCCAGGTTCGCGCGCAGGACCTCGGCCATGGGCGAGCCCGTGACGTAGGTGCGCTCGGGTGCGCAGCCGGTGTCCTTCAGGTAGCGGCGGGCGTGCTCGGAGTAGGCCAGGTTGACGTCGGAGATCACGTCGACGATGCGGCGGTTGGTCTCCTCGGGCAGGCACTCGTCCTTGCAGCGGTTGCCGGCCTCCATGTGGAAGATGGGGATGTGCAGGCGCTTGGCCGCGATGGCGGACAGGCAGCTGTTGGTGTCGCCCAGGATCAGCAGCGCGTCGGGCTGGACCTGGGCCATCAGCCTGTAGCTCGCGGCGATGATGTTGCCCACGGTCTCGCCCAGGTCGGCGCCCACGGCGTCCAGGTAGACGTCCGGGTCGGCGAGCTCCAGGTCACGGAAGAAGATGCCGTTGAGCGTGTAGTCGTAATTCTGCCCGGTGTGCGCCAGCAGGCAGTCGAAGTGGCGGCGGCACTTCTTGATGACCTCGGACAGGCGGATGACCTCGGGGCGCGTGCCCACGATGATCAGGAGCTTCAGGCGGCCGTCGTCCTTGAATTTAAGATTTGACATGCTCATAAATACTCTCCCTTGAATAAATTACTTACATCTGAGCTGTGTGCCGTATAGAGGTGATTTCAATTAACTTCAATTAAGGACGTCCTATCTTTTAAGACCAACTAAAGACTTAAATAATTGAATTTCAGACTGATTGAAATACAGTATGAACGAAACTGCTGCATAAATAGACAGATAAACAACCGCGGATAAGATTAAGCCAAGCCATCCGTTATTTGAAATAAATGATGAGGCGATCATGGTGAATAATATTGCCACTGCCGACGTGATGATCCAGCGAGGAAATGCCGACCTAAAAAAGGGAACAACTTCAAATTCAAGATAGTTGACGTATAGCCTACATTGGCCAAATATTCGTACAAAATAGCTTATGCATATTGCCGCACAAGCGCCCACAGATCCAAGTTTAAAAGAAAGCAAAAAACCAAGAGCAATATTTATAATTGCCATAAAAATATAAATTATGCCTCTTTGTTTTACGTAACCAGCTGCCACTAGGGCCGTATTCTCAACTAGCAGCGGCAAGTCAAATATACTTGGAATAATCAGAAGAACCGTGCTTAAAACAAGTGTTCCATACTCTGGGCCAACCCAGCATGTAACAAAACGAGAACCAATGGCAACAAACCCGGAAACTATGCCACCAATGATCACGAGTTGAATGCGCCCAATACGTAGATTGAGTTCATGAAGTTTTTTTATGTCATTTGAATTCAAAATACGCGAAACCTTTGGCATAAACAGACCGTTTAATGCGCTAGCAACTGTATACACATAGCTTTCGAGAGAAGATGCAAGTCCAAAGACGGTGATCTCCCAAGTGTTGGAGACGATTGCTAGAACGGAAGGCATAATCGTAAATATAAAACGTTGGCAAATTTGAACAATCATCGACCAAAAGGAAAAACCAAGAACCTCTTTGTATGAAACTTGCGAGTCCGAACGAAAAGAAAACTTAACTTTTGTTTGACGTGCGATTACAACATACTTTAAAAATGAGCAAAATAGACTAGTTCCAGCATTAATTAAAACGATTGAAAATACGCCTTTACCTAATAAAAGTGCAAACACGATTAAACCAACCGCGGATATTTTCTGAACTAAATTAAGACCGTTGAGGGCAATAAATTTTTCATTGGCAGTCAGAATTCCATTGAAAGATATTAGGGGCAATGAAATAACGCTGTAAATGGCGACAATTATGTATAGCTGTTTAAAAATGCCTATTTGATCGGTACCCAGGTTTGCATATATCGCATCAATATTGATATACACAAAGAATAGGATGAAAAATACTACTGCAGATATGGCTGTATATAGCTTTAGCACAACACCCAAAAAAGCGTTTGCGCTATCCTCGTCACCTTTTGCGTAATATGTTGAAAGGAACCTTGAAACAGCATCGCCTAAACCGAAATCAAGTAAAAACAAATTCACTGCAGACATTGCAAGCGTGTATAAACCGTAATCATTCGTTCCAATGCACGATATCATCCACGGCGTATATAAAAGTCCACTTAATGCGTTAAATGCCACCCCTGCGTACGACAGCAGGGCACCTATTTTTAACTCTTTCATTATTTGAATCCAAATATCTTCAGCAAAACGATTTAGACGATAGATCGAGTGATGGGCTGTAAAATTAAGCTAGCTTTCGAATTAATTTTGCCGGAACACCGCCGACCAGGCTATCCGCTTCAACGTTGGAAGCAACGCAGGCGCAAGCAGCAACCATGCAGCCCTCACCAACGGCGATTTCGGTCACAAAAGTGCTTCGAGCACCAATCCATGACCCATTCCCGATACTTTGAGTATAGATCTCTCCGTCGCCAGCTCGCCTATCATGTGAACCGATTGCATGTCCACCAGTATTAAAATGTACATCAGGGGCAATATCGCAATTGTGGCCAATAATAACTTTTCCGTTGCCATTAACGGAAAAGTTTCTTCCGATCCAGCAGTTCTCACCAATAATGACTGTACCACTTAAAAAAACAGGTCCTACAATTTTAGTGCCATCACCAATTGTGTGCCCAATTGAATTTAATAGATGACGCTTTAACTTAAATGCATCTGTTCCCGCAAGCGGGCCATTTACTAGAGCAAACACAAACTTCGTTTTTACATGCTTGAGTAACTTCTTCAAAATCATTGAATCATGTCCACTCGATCAGCGTAAAGGCGGGCCTCTGCCTCTGCCTCTTCATTGCTTATTTCTTTCGCGATGCTGCAAGGGCCAGATTCGAAAGGAGTTGGGCGGCCATTTTGGATACACTCGCAAAGCTCTAAGAATCGAACTACAGCAGAACTCGCGCTCCACTCTCCACTTACGGTCTGCTGAGCATTTTTACCAAGGCGGAATCTTAGGCTTTCATTTGCAGCAAGTAAATTAACGTAGTTAAAAATCGAATCGGTGTCTCCGCAAGGAAAAACCAGTCCATTGACACCATTCTGAATTAGATAACTTGTGGAACCACATGCATGGCTAGCAACGACGGCTGATCCGCATCCCATTGCTTCGTTTAAGACTGCCCCCCACCCCTCATGATAATCACTCGTGAAAAGGAAGACATCCGACATCGTCATAAAGTTTCTAACTTCGACTGGCGTTTTTGATCCGAGCATTTTAACCTGATCACTAAGCTGCCAATCATGAATAGCCTGTTTAAGTCTTACGGCTTCTGGCCCATCGCCAATAATGTTTAATCGAAAGGGAATCTCACTTGCTTTGAGCTTTAAGGCTAATTCGAGGACGTCAAAGGGTCGCTTCCAATCTAGCAAACGGCCCGCCCAAAGAAGATTTAAATCATGAGAATGAGACGATCTGGGGGAACATTCAAATGTTTTGTGGTTGACTGAAGGAAGTTCGGGGAAGTAGCCCCATTTATATTTCTTATCTGGGAAAGCACCGAGCTTATAGAAATCAATGGCTGCATAGCTACTTGCGCATAATAAATGAAGGTTATTGAAGCGGAATCGCGAAAAAAGCCATTTATACTTCAGCAATCTCAAGGGGTTCTTTAAAAGTTGATCACCATCTTTTAGAAGTCGCTCCGCATATACAAATGTCAATTTGTCAGACCGAATACGCTTCACCAATGAAGACAAACTTGGAGCTCCAGCGCTAATAACGATATCTGCATCACTTATTAATCGTGAAATCTCATCGTTTTCTCCATCATAGGCCTTAACAACAAATGAGTGGCTATCGTTATAATCACTGTAACCCATGCGCAAGCGCTCTTCTGGAACAGGTGTTGTAGCGATAAATCTAAACGATCCATCAACCTGTTTCATAAGCTCATTACAAATCGGGAGCTGATGATGGTTTAAAAAGTTTGATAAAAAAACTATTTTAATCTTATTATCCATCTTAGTTAAAAATCAATCTTGGTTCGATTTCCAAAAGAAATCCGTAGGGATCTTAAACCATAATCCGAATCTCTAATGAATGACTAAATCAGACATTTTATTAATCTCTATTAAAGCAGCATCGTAGCTTTTCACGCATCGACTATTAATAAGATGAATGGTCTCCGCACAGCCACCTGTATCATACGTGATAACAGGCGTTTTGCAGGATTCTGCTTCAAGATTAACTGTTGGATAGTTATCTTCAACCGTAGGGTTAAAAAAAACATTGGCAGCCGAGTAAACCTTTGCAAGTTCAGTTCGATTTTCAGTCCTAGGTAAAGCTACTAGCTCATCCCTGCAATTAGCAATTTGACCTTCATTCAAACCGACAAGCACAACAACAAAACGATCAGAGTCCAGCTCATGAGCGAGTTTAATAAAATCCGCCAAACCCTTCCTGTCATTCCATGGATATGCAACACCAAGAATCATAAATCTATTCCCTATCCCAAATTTCTCGCGAAAGTCACTTGGGGTAGGTTTAAATATTGATTTATCAATAGTGTTATATCTAACTTTGATGGGATACTTAGAAAGATAGCTCTGCTGAACCAGATCTGCCAGCCACCGACTCGGCGTAATTATGGTCATGCGATCAGAGGGTAAAGCAGTGAATAATTTTCTTTTCGCCTCAAAATTCTTTTTGCACGAAATGCTCGACGCAAAAGTCTTGGGGTAAGCAAGCAGCTGAGGGCATCTCTCTGATACAGCGCAATGAGAACGCCACTGATTGCAACCTACATACGTAAAATGTGAGCAATGACCAGTAAACGACCAGCAATCATGGAGGGTCCACTCCACCATGCAGTCACTTTTCTTCAACCATTCAAACAACATCTTTACATTGACATAGTAACCATGAATATTGTGTAAATGCACGACGTCTGGCTGAATTCTATCTAACTCATTCAACAGCCTTCGAGTAGCAAAAGAAGAGTAAAAGCCGTGCCTCCCGGTCGCACGGTCTAAGAGAGCGTGAACCTTACAACCCAGCTCGCATGCAAACTTACACTCATTATCCTGAGAGGATTTTCGACCTCTTCCCCAAAACACATACGAATCATCGCCCTGTTCTATATGCTGTTTGTGCTCTTTAAACATTATCGAACCCGTAGAGCCACTCGGAACACAGTTTACTTGAGCGTAGACCGTCATCTCGGCCTAGACCTCCTCGTAGTAGGTGTCGGGGTTCTTGGGGTCGAAGGGCTCGTTGGCCCACATGACCGTCACGAGGTCCTCGGTTTCGGACAGGTTGGTGATGGAGTGCGTGTAGCCGGGGATCATCTCGACCACGCGCATGTCGGAGCCGGAGACGGTGTACTCGTCGACGGGGTACGGCTTGCCATCGGCGTCCTCCCCCACCTTCCTCAGCTTGATGGAGGCGGTGCCGGAGACCACCAGGAACCTCTCCCATTTGCTCATATGCCAGTGGTTGCCCTTGGTGATGCCGGGCCTCGAGACGTTGATCGAGACCTGGCCGCGATCCGGCGTGCGCAGGAACTCGGTGAACGAACCGCGGTCGTCCACGTTGGGCTTCAGGCTATAGGCGAAGTGCCCCGGCTCGTAGTAGGACAGGAACGTGCTCCAGAGCTTCTTGGAGAAGGAGCCCTCCGTCAGGTCGGGCACCGAGAGCGTGTCGCGGCTGTCTCGGAAGCCGTCGAGCAGGCAGACGATCTCGCCCAGGGTCTTCACGTCGGTCCCGGGGACGTAGCAGAAGCTATCGCCCTCCACGCGCTCCAGCCCCTCGTATCCGCAGCGGTGCTCCTCCCCCAGCAGGGCGCCCAGCATCTCGTCGACCAGGTCGTCGATGTAGAGGAGCTCCAGCTCCACGCTGGGGTCGCTCACGGTGTAGGGGCGGCCGTTCGCGACGGCGTCGCAGAAGGTGGCCACGGCGGAGTTGTAGCGCGGGCGGCACCACTTGCCGTAGAGGTTCGGGAAGCGGTAGATGAGCACCGGGGCGCCCGTGCGCTCCGAGTACTCGCGGAACAGGCCCTCCCCCGCGAACTTGGACTCGCCGTAGACCGAGCCCTCGAAGCGGCCGGACAGGCTCGCCTGCGCGGAGCTGGAGAGCATGACGGGGCATTTGTTGCCGTGTCGCTCGAGCGTCTCGAGCAGCGTGGAGGCGAACCCGAAGTTGCCCTCCATGAACTCGGATTGCTCCTTTGGGCGGTTGACGCCCGCGAGGTTGAAGACGAAGTCGGCGCGGGAGCAGTAGTCCTCCAGCTCCGCGGGGGCCGAGTCGAGGTCGTACTCCATGACCTCGAGGGGCAGCAGGCCCGCGTACTTCTCGCGCCGGTCCTTGCCGTCCCTTATGTTCCTCAGCGCGCAGCAGAGGTTCCTGCCCACGAAGCCCCTGGCGCCTGTGACGAGGACGCGCACCCTACTGCACCGCCTCGTGCTCGCGGCCCTCGAGCGCCAGCTGCACGTACTCGGCGGTCTTGATCTTGGCGATGGTGCCCGCAACGTCGAGCCTCTCGGTGTTGTGGGAGGTGTAGGACTCGTCGGCCTGGGTCTCCACCTCGCCGTCGACGACGAACTTGTCGTAGTTGAGGTCGCGAGAGTCGCAGGCCACGCGGTAGTAGCCGCCCATGTCCTCGGCGCGCAGTCGCTCCTCGCGGGTCATGAGGGTCTCGAAGAGCTTCTCGCCGTGGCGGGTGCCGATGACCTGGGTGCCCACGCGGCCGAAGACCTCCTGCACGGCCTCGGCGAGGTCGCCGATGGTCGATGCCGGCGCCTTCTGGATGAACAGGTCGCCGGGGTTGGCGTGCTCGAAGGCGAACTGCACAAGGTCGACGGCCTCGTCCAGGTTCATGAGGAAGCGGGTCATGTTGGGGTCGGTGACCGTCAGCGGCTCCCCTTTTCGGATGCGGTCGATGAACAGCGGGATGACGCTGCCGCGCGAGCACATGACGTTGCCGTAGCGCGTGCAGCAGATGGTGGTGCGGCCGGCGCCGTTGCGGGCGTTGGCGTAGATGATGGACTCCATCATGGCCTTGGACTTGCCCATGGCGTTGATGGGGTATGCGGCCTTGTCGGTGGACAGGCACACGACGCGGTCGACGCCCTCCTCGATGGCGGCGTGCAGGACGTTGTCCGTGCCGATGACGTTGGTGCGCACGGCCTCCATGGGGAAGAACTCGCAGGAGGGCACCTGCTTGAGGGCGGCGGCGTGGAAGATGTAGTCAACGCCGTGCATGGCGTCGCGCACGCTCTGGGCGTTGCGGACGTCGCCGATGAAGAAGCGCACCTTGGAGGCGAGCTCGGGCGACCTCTCCTGCAGGCGGTGGCGCATGTCGTCCTGCTTCTTCTCGTCGCGCGAGAAGATGCGGATCTCGGCCAGGTCGGTGTCCATGAAGTGCTTGAGCACGGTGTTGCCGAACGAGCCGGTGCCGCCCGTGATCATGAGGGTCTTGTCTTTGAATGCAGTGGTGTTGATAGTCATACCCAATCCTTTACATAAACTCATAGATACCGCGGGAGCTGCCCGTGTAGCCGTAGTGCCTCTTGAGAGCCCGGTCCTTTTCCTCCCAAGCGAGGTGCCCGAGGTGCAGCGAGCGAGCCTTCAATTTCTCCAGGTATTCGTCGGCCGTCTCGATAACCCTTGCCGGCACGCCGACCGCGACCGAGTCGCTGGGGATATCCTTCGTGACTATCGCGCCAGCACCGATAACGACGTTGTCCCCAATGGTTACCCCCCCCATCACGATCGCGCAGTTACCGATATAGACGTTGCTGCCCAGAACAATTGGGCGGGTAACCTCCAAATCAGGGACGTCCTTGCGAAATAGAAGGGTCCCGCCGTCGTGCGTCTCGAAGCGAACGCCGTCGGTGATGTGAACGTTGTCACCCACCGTTATCAACCAGGGCTCGGTGGACCATACGACCTCGCCGTAGATATGAAAATCTTCACCGGCGTTCACACCGATACGGCGCGCATACTCCTCAGGCGTGTGCGCATGGCGCCACAATTTATATTTCAGCTTCTTGATGATTGGCACTAGACACCTTCCTCTCGGTCGGTCATTCGGCCCCGCGACCGGAGGCTTCGGCACGGTCGAGAACCTTCTTGGAATAGACGGGGTACGTCACGCTGCTGATGAGCATGGCGACAATCGTCCCGAGCAGAACCCCATTCACACCGAGCCCGCACGACGTGGCGAGGAAGATCGAAAGGGGGATGTTGAACACCGCCTGTACACAGGCAATCGCAACCATGAAATTGACGAGCGTGAGTCCGTTGATGACTTGGGAGTAAATGGTGTTCCACATATATACGATCGCATAGACGCCCATAAGGGCGATGAGCGAGTCATCGAACCCGAGGTCGCGCCCCAGCCAAACCCTTACGAGGGGCTTGAAGACAAGCACCATGACGATGACCCCAGCCACCGCGATGGCGAACAGCCTGTGCATCTTCCCAAGCGTCCGCCTGATCTCAGCGATATCGCCACGTGCGTAGTCGACGGTAGTCTTTGACCATAGAGGTACGACGAGCGCGGCAAACAGGGACGAGAGTACCGTGAACACCTTGTTGGCGGTTGTGTAGACCGTCACCTGCTCGGGTCCAAAGAGATTCGAGACGATGAGGTTATCGGTAGTGAAGAGGACAAGTGTGGCGATCTGGGTGATGAAGAACATGATGCCTAGGCCGCCAACGTCCTTTGCCACGGCACGAGAACAGCTGCATGGGGACGGGGCGAGTTCTCGGTTCCTCGCGAAGACGTGGATCGTGAAGACGCCGTACACCAAAATATTGGAAACTACGTAAAAGACCGCGACCGCCGTGAGGCTTCGGGAATCCGTGAGCGAGAGCAGCCAGACCGACAGGAGCATGACTGCCTGCTGACAGACCGAGATGAGGTTGACGACCTGGGCCCTCTGAAGTGCGTAGTACACACTATTGCATAGCGTAAGAACGAAGCTGAAGCACATACCAAGGAAGCTGAGTTCAACGACGCACAGCAGACTCTCATCCACCTCCCAGGCGGAAAGCAGGGCGGGCCAATCGATGAACGCGATGGCGATGCCGCAGACGGCGGCGACGACGGCGACGACGCCTGAGAGAATGGCGTAGGCGCTCGACACGAGGGCCTTCGGCGATACGCGCGGCGAGTCGGAGGCGATGGCCTCGGAAAGGCGGTTGCGAAGGCCGTTGCCGATGCCAAGGTCGAAGTAGGAGATCCACGAGAGGATGCTCAGGATCGACGCCCATACACCGTATTTGTAATCGCCGAGATAGTTGAGGACGATGGGGACGTAGACGAGGCTGAGGGCCATGGATACGCCCTTGTACACCATGGCCCGGCTCATGCTACGGCCGAGGTTGCTAGCGAGCTTCACGTAAGACTCCAAACGAAGAAGCGGCCGCGCGCAAGGGCTGGACAGACGTTTCGGCCACGTTTTTGCAGTACAGGTAAATTGGAATGAAAATAAGCGTGGTGTAAAAGACCTCGCACTCGAGATAAGTCGCTATGAGATACATGGCGACGAAAGCCAACTTAGCGGAGAGGCCGAGCTCTCGAGATTTAAAAACGGGATAACAGGTCCAAATGAGAATAGCGATGCCCATAATCAGACCGTAGACGGCAGCCACCTTAAGTAAACAGGCGCCAACGAACTCGCTGTTACCAGTCGAAATGGCAGCCCCGTACACGTTATAGCCGCATCCAAAAGGATATCGCTGCATAAGAGCCAGCGCAGCATTAGCAGCTCCGACCCGAGCCTCACCCGATGCGTCCAGGGAGATACCTCCGTTGTTCATGAAGCGGCCGAGAACGGAGTCCGTAGCCCACGCCGAGCTCCCCATCGCAGACGCGATGAAAACGAACACGCATATGGACCCGAGGAAGATCGGAACAATTGCGGAAACATGATCGCCCTTCTTCAATGAGGAAAGAGAGTAGGCGAAGAAGACCAAGAGAGTTGTGGCATAGCCAGTGGCGGATTTTGTGGAGAGGACACCCGCCACAAACAGCGCCAAAAGCCGCGCACGCGTCTTCTTATCAATTTCCTTAGGCTTCATGAAGAGCAGCACAAAGATAGCTGAATTGAGCAATATCTGATAAACAGCAGGCTCTCTGAATATTCCAACGTTACGCGTGTGGTCAAACCCTCGGTCGACGTACAGGAGCAGCCCATCGGCCCGATAGTTGACGACGATCCTGTTCACGGAGTCCAACCATGTTGTATCTCCAAAGGACAAGAAAAATGAAAATGGAGATAGGTGGCCCCAAACTCCCGGGAAAACCTGAGAAATCAAATAGACAACCAGGCTAAAGCCAGTGAGGAAAGCCGCTAGTTTAATGAAGCGGATAAGAAAACTCGAAACATCAAACATCACTGCAATAAGGGTAATCCCCACCATCGCTACCCAACTCAAAAGTTCAGTCGGCCCGAGTGCGTTTGTGCTTACCCGGACGAACAGCATGGCAAGAAAGCCCAAGGCTAATATCGAAATGGGATATACAAGCTGATATTTCCTATTAGCCATAACGATGAGAGCAATTAGGGCCACCACCGGTATAACAATGTTCGTGAGAATGCGATCGTACAGAAATGAATCAGCAAAAGCCACCATAAGGTAAATGAGCAAGTAATGACAAACAGCCTCGCGCTGCTTCTTCGAAGCTGAATTTTTCATGCTAAGAGTCGCCCTCATTGCCGCTCGCCCTCTAAAGCCTGGAAATAGTCTCCAACGCGGTCGGCGTTCCCGTACTCATTCGACTTGAGATAGAAGCTGAGCTCCTCACAACGAGAAGGATCTTCGAGCAGCCCTTGCACGGCATCAGCGAGCGATACCGCGTCAGCGCCAGCGACGATTCCCTCTTTGACGCCCAGCTGGTCATGGACCGTGGGATACGCCGTCGCAACAATGGGCCTCGTAAGAATCTTGGCCTCGTCAAGGGCGACTGACTTTCCCTCGAAGCGTGACGGCTGCACGACGATGTCGCAGTTAGCGATGTAGGGATAGGGGTTCTCGCGGGCGCCCAAGAACGTGAAGACGTCTGCAACACCCAGCTCTTCAACAAGTTTTTCGCAAGCGGCCTCCTCGGAATCGCCAGTAAGCCCCTTACCCATCTCGTACCAGCGAAACGAGCAGCCGCGCTGCTTGAGCTCGGCTGCCGCACGGATGGCGGTGTCCACACCCTTCTCGTGAGTGATGCGAGCCACTGTAAGGATTCTCGGCGCGTCAGCATCGTACTCTGGCGGGATGAACTCGGACGCGCGGCGTCGCACTACATCCGAAGAAACAATGTTCGGAAGACTCTTCATCTTGTATGCCATCTCAGGGAAAACAGAGCGCACGATGTCGATGCACTTATCGGAAACGGCATAGATGCCATCCATGCGTTCCAGGCAGAGTCGCTCGTATTTTTCCGAATAGCGGGCAGAACGATAGTCTCCGTGATAAAAGACTATCTTGCGATCGGCCTCAATCTTCTCATCGACAAAGTAGAGAACTTGACCGTTAATAAATGAAACAGCCACGTCGTAATGACCCGGTATTTTATCTATGGCAGGAGAAAAGAAGTATTTCCAACGGAATCCGCGGCGGGTCTCTTCATCGCGAGAGACAATGCCGGAAACAACGTCTGCCGTTAGACGCCACACCCCAGCCTTACGGCCGCGAACCGATGTGAAGCAATCGCGTACTTTAGCGGGAGTCTGAAGTACAGCTACCTTTGACGGTATTTGCCCCATAAAAAGCCCGGTGGGGTTCAAAAGCAGGAGATTGACGTCGTAGCGCGTTTCCGGAAGCTCTTCCAGAAGGTTGAGAAGCGCTCGCTCCGCACCGCCATTGTCCATTGAGGACATGACGAACAGGACTTTCTTTTTGCTCACGACAATCCCCCTTCCAATAGCCTGCCGTAATACGTTTGTCTACCATCAGTTTGTTTTGGAAATTCTTGCTTCCACGTGAGCTTAAAGAGGCTCGTATCCAGAAGGAGCTCACTCCAAGCACTTTGATCGAAAGGCCTATCTAGTATCGAAATTAAGTCGTCGCAACGAGGATTATTTGGTTCGATGGACGCAAATGCGGCGGCGACCGAGGAGTCATGGCGTTGAGCTAGGACGATGAGGTAATCAGTAAGCAAATAATCGATTAACTCATCACTCTGAAGCCAATACTCAAGGTAGTAATCCCTCAAAGTAGCGAATACTCGTCGATGGCTCTCATCGCACTCAAGAGAATAATTTGCAAACATGCCGCAGGCGACGGACGCATGCAGATAATCAGGCCGCTTGATGGACCAAATCGGCAGATCCATGTATTCACCTAGCGAGCCAGTGCAGAAGAAAGTGGCATCCAGCCACATGCCACCGTGCTCTGCCAATAACGAGAGCCTCAACAGGTCGGATAAATGGGTCCGCGACATAATGCCGGTGCGGACCTTCTCGAGCACCCAATCGGGGATATGAGCATAGTCGGAGAGGTTCTCGTCCGTAATAACGATGACCTCGTGTTCGCCTGCATTGCGGCGCACGGAGTCGATGCACGCCTTGACGATCTCGGGCGCATTCTCCTCGCCCTGCCACCAGCACATCCAAATCTTCCCCTCGAGGGCGGGATCGGACGGCGGCAACGGTGCGTCATAGTCATATGACTCGAAGAAATCGCCGAAGCGGTTCTCAAGATATTTGAGAACGGTCTCATGCTTGCGCAGCAAGCGCTCCCTCACCGCAGGCGGCTCCTTATACCCGTTACGACTCATGACCTGGATATCGAGCTTCGCCCGAAACGTATTGATTGCCTCGGGCCACGAGGTGGCTCTGGCGATTCGGAATGTGGCGCCGATCTCCTCGCAGGAGCGATGCACAATCCTCTTGATGTTGTTATGGCCGTTAGCCATCGATTGACTCCTTATATAGGTTCACGAGATCGCTCATAAACTTCTCACGCGAGCAGTTTTCCATGACGTAGGAGCGGCAGTTGCGCTGCAGCATCGAGTAAGCGGACCGATCCAAGAACGAGCTCGTACCGCGCGAGATGGCATCCGCCATCGACGGGACATCCCCGGGCTCGCAAATGAACCCCGTTTTCCCCTCATCGACCAACTCAGGGATTCCGCCAATATTCGTGCCGATGACAGGCGTGCCTGCAGCGAAAGCCTCAACAATCGAATACGGCATGTTCTCTCGCCATCTCGAACTCGAGATGGCGAGAGAGGCCCTCTCGACATACGATTGCAGCGCCCCACCGGTCTGATAGCCGGCGAACTCAATGCGAGACGCACAACCCAACGAAGACGCGAGTGTCTTGAACTCGCCGGCATCGGGGCCGTCGCCGACGACAACCAAGCGCATGTCCTGCGGAAGGTTCGGCAAGGCGGCGTCGAAGGCCCTCAGCAGCGTGTCAACGCCCTTCTCGACAGAGAGCCGCCCAAAGAACAGGAGGTAGGGGTTCTCTCTGTCAGTCAAATCCGTGCCCACGTTCGAGGCACGCTTAAGAATCGCATCGTCGGCAAAGTTCTGCAGAAAGATGACCTTGTCCTCGGGCCAGCCGCCCTCGATGAGTTTGGAACGCATAAACCTAGAGGGCGCGATGACCTTGTCGATCCGCTGGTTGGACTTATGGGCCCTGTTGAAAGATGCCTCCATCGCCGCCAGCGCGCTCTTCGCGCGCGAGCCCTTCACGCAGCGGTTCTCGATGCAGTGGCGGTAGCGCCCGTCCTCGAGGCATGCGTCGCAGACGCGCCCGACGCCGTCGAGCATGAGGTAGCCGGGGCAGACGGTCACGTAGTCGTGGGCCGTGTACAAGACCGGGACCTTGTTCTCCCTCAGGTAGGGGGCGTCGAGAATGGACAGCGTGATCTGCCTGTGCACGTTGTTGAGGTGGACGACATCGGGGCGGAACTCCTCGCAGAGGGCCTGAAAGTTGCACTTTGCCTCCGGCGAGTAGATCAGCGCCATGCCGTCGCGCGCGGCCTTGAGGGGATTCTTGACGTTGTTGTACTCGCGCTGCGTCACGAAGTACCTGTCCCACTTACAAGGCAGGTTGTCAGGGTGCCTCATGGAGAAATAGGCCACCTCGTGCCCCATGCGCTCAAGCTCGGATCCGACGGTGAGGTAATAGGTCTCCGCACAGCCCTTGCGGTAGTGGAACTTGTTTACGAGAAGGATCCTCATAGGCCTTCACCCCCGTAGACGGCAAGGGTCCGCTCGACGACGGAATCCCAGTTGTAGGTATTCTCAACACGCGCTTTGGCGACGGTGCCGAGATCGCCTGCGCGGCCAGCGTCCGCGAGCAAGTCTCGCAGCGCGGACCGCAGGGAATCGGCACTCCCCTTCTCGAAAGTCACGCCGTTGCCAGCGAGGACATCCGCACACTCGGGGATGTCGCTCGTCACGCAGCAGCGGCCGTATGCCATGGCCTCCAGCAGGCTCATGGGCATGCCCTCCACATCGGAGGGCAGCACGTAGGCATAGCAGTTGGAGTACAGCTCCTCCAGGGGCTCGCCGTTGACGAACCCGGTGAAGAGGATGCGGGGGTCGCCCTGGGCGGCATCGCGAAGGGACGCCTCGTACTCGGATGTGTCCGAACCGCCGCCGGCGATGACGAGTCTCTTTTCCGTGTCGAGCTTCTTGAACGCCTCGATCAGGAGCTCGGGGCGCTTCTCGGGGACGAGCCTGCCCAGGTACAGCAGGTAGGAGCCCGCATCGAGCCCCCACTTCTCCTTTATCTGATTAACCGGCCTCGGCTGCTTTGACTCGATACCGTTGGGGATGAACGTCGCCGTGCGGCCGTAGGCGCCCTCGAAGTAGGACTGGGCCGATTTGGACAGGACGATGAGGCCGTCGGCCTTGGTGGCGGCCGCCTTCTCCCCCATCTTGATGTACGCGCTGGCGAGCTTTCCCCACTTGGCGCGCTGCCAGTCCAGGCCGTGGATGGTGGCCACGGTTCGGATGCCCGCACGCTTTGCCAAAGACAGCGGCACGCAAAGACCCTCGGCGTGGTAGTGGATCACGTCGGGCCTGTCCTTGATGGCAGCCAGGGTGGCGAAATACGAGGAGCTCAGCGCGGCGAGCCCCTTCTTGTCGATCGTCCTCACGGGGACGACGCGCACGCCGTTGACCATTCGCTCGCGGCCGTTCGCGACGTCGCCGGTCATGACGTCCGCACCGGAACGGTCATAGCAGGTGACCTCGTGGCCGAGTGCCGCCATGCGGCGGGCGAGCTCGGTCACGACGACCTCCACGCCGCCCTCGCGGGAGCCGTATCTCTTATGTCCAATCATCGCGATGCGCATCTAGCACGCACCCTTGCCGGTGATGACCTCGATCACCGTGAGGACAACGATCTTGAGGTCGGTAAAAATGCCCCGGTTGGCGATGTACTCCAGGTCTCGGCGGACCATGCCGTCGAACCCGGTCGAATTGCGCTCCGTCACCTGCCACCAGCCGGTGATCCCGGGCTTCACGGCCAGGCGCTGCAGGTCGTACTCGGTGTACTCCGCCACCTCGTTCGGCAGAGGCGGGCGCGGGCCGACGACGGACATCTGGCCCAGGAACACGTTCAGGAACTGCGGGAACTCATCAATGGGTGCTTGCGGATGAACTTGCCGATCTTCGTTACGCGCGGGTCCTCCCTCATCTTGAACATGGCGCCGGCGATCTCGTTTCGCCCCTTGAGCTCGGCGAGGCGCTCGTCGGCGTCTTTGTACATGGAGCGGAACTTCCACATGCGGAAGGTGGACAGCCTGCCGTCGCGGTGGGTCTGGCCCACGCGGATCTGTCTGTAGAACGGGTTGCCCTCGCTCTCCAGGCGGATGGCGGCGGCCAGCACCAGGCTGGGTATGGCGATGACGGCCAGCACGAGGCCGCTGAACACGATGTCGAAGGCGCGCTTTACGGCACGGTAGCCCAGGCGCGTGCGGTCCCAGTCCTTCACGGCCTGCATGGCCTTGTAGCGCACGCTCACCTCGCCACCATTCATTGCCTGAGCAACAAGTGCGGCCCCCGCCGGCGCGTTTTGCCCTGTCACTTCTTTAGTAGTCAAGCTCAAATCCACGTCCCTGCCCCCAGGGATCCCCCAATCGATGAATTAAAGTTGCGAATGAATTGCCAGTGCGACGTCCCCTTACGTCTTACTGGGCACGTCCAGCGGAAGCAGCTCCCTAAAAGCAGAGTCGCCTTCGCCCACGTCTACCAAGCACCAGCGCTTATGACGGTCGATCTTCTTTACACGGGCCTCTTGCCCCACCAAGGGCCCTTGCTCTATATGCAGCACGCCGTCTTCTATGCGGGCTACGCTGTTGCGCACCACGCCGTCGTCGTCGAGCACGCTGCGGTACCAGTCCTGCGCATCGTCCGGCATGGGCGCATAGGCCCGCTCCTTGCTGCCGGCAATGCGGCAGCCAAAGCTCAACTGGGCCAGGGCCCTGTCGAGCAAGGCGGCATCGCGCGTGGCGACGAAGAAGTATTCCTTGTACATGGGTTTGGTTTGGAGCGACCAGGCGCCGTCCCGCTTAAACC
>OLOP01001114.1_pt1 | contig 18496 bp, 12 predicted proteins | sample 1672381 | NCBI WGS metagenome assembly OLOP01 (sample SAMEA3136678, study PRJEB25190) | human gut metagenome | biome: human gut; feature: human-associated habitat; material: faeces | place: Austria | collected 2013 | reverse complement strand
TTTGGCAGGATATGCGCGCCATGCATCCGAAAAGCCCCGCAAACCGCCGTCGGAGGATACACCGCGCGAAGATCTTGCCAGGAAGGGGCCCTTTTTGCTGCACGGGCCCCTCGAATCATGCATAGTGCGCAGATCTTGCCATCCGCCGCCGAACAGCATGAGCGATCGCAGCCACGGCGCCGCCCTTATGGGCGGTGGAACGGGGCACGGGCGGCTTCTTGTCGGGCGGGGTGGCGCCGCCAAAGGAGTGCGTGGCGTTGCGGGGGTGTCGAGCGCTGGCGGCAAAGCCGGCATCAGTGAAGCTCCGCTTTCAAGTCTCTGACGCCGATAATCTCGCCGAATCTTGAGAGCCAGCATTCGCGGGGAGGTTTCAGGGCGGGACGGCGGCAAGGAGGCGCCGGTCAAGCGGCCCCGCCGAGTGAGGGCCGCTTGCTGCCCGCGCGCTCGGAACCTCCAGCATTCCGCTCAATGAAAAAAGTTAGCCCATTGGTACTTTTTGCATTGACAATACCCCCTAGGGGTATATAGTTGCAGCGTAAAACAAAGAAGGGGAGAAGAGGCTCTCTCGTTCCCGTCAGCGAAAAGGGTCACCATGAGCGAAGAATTGTCCAAAGCATGCTGCTCGGAAAAAGCGGAAGCTCCAAAGCGTACATGCGAGTGCCGTCATAAGGCAACGGAGCGCAGCGCCGAATTCCAAAGCGAATTGCAAAAGCGCCTGAATCGCGCCATCGGTCAGCTGAATGGTGTGAAAAGCATGATCGAAGACAACCGTTATTGCGGCGATGTGCTCATTCAGCTTTCCGCTGCAGAAAGCGCTGTGCATACCGTGTCCGAAATGCTGCTGCGCGACCACCTGGAAACCTGCGTAACCGAACGCGTACGCGAAGGCGATACCGAAGTAATTGACGAGGCCATGCAACTCATCAAGCGTTTCGCCCACTAAGGGCGGGTTTGCTCGGCTGGTGCCCGACTGCAGCCTGTCAAGTTGGCTTTCGTGCGGATCCCGACTGCTGCTGACTGCCGCCGAGACTGCCTCGTTCGTGCAGATATCGACCGTCGCTGAGACTACCGCCGTAGTTGCCGTCCGCGAGGATCCCGATTGCCGCCGGTTTGGTTGGCGGTTCGTTCGGCCAGCAATTCACCCCCCCCAATCACAAAATTCCAAGAGGAGATACACCATGAAGATATCTTTCAATGTCCAAGGAATGACATGCGCTGCCTGCTCGGCGCGTGTCGAGAAAGCTACCAGTGCGGTCCCCGGCGTGGCGAGTGTTGCCGTGAATCTGCTGAAGAATTCAATGGAAGTGCAGCTTGCCGCCGACGCCAATGCCGCCGAAGTTACAGCCGCCATTGAGGCAGCCGTGAAGAAGGCGGGCTACGGCGCCAGCCCCAAAGGCCAGGCGGGCGCACCCGATGGGCCAGGCGCTGCTGCTACAGGCTCAGGCGTCGCTGCGGGCAATCCGAACGCCACCGCCGAAGCCGAGCAGAAGAGCATGCTGCACCGCCTGATTGCCTCGCTCGTGTTCACGGTGCCGCTGTTCTACATCTCTATGGGCGACATGTTCGGCTGGCCGTTGCCCAGCGTGCTCACTGGCATGGAAAACATGATGGTGTATGGGCTTACCCTATTTGTGCTGCTGGTGCCCGTCATTTTCATCAACTTCAAGTTCTTCCGTGTGGGCTTTCGCGCCTTGGCGAATTGCGCCCCCAACATGGATTCGCTCATTGCGCTAGGCTCGGGCGCCGCTACGGTCTACGGCGCATATGCGCTGTTCAACATGGCATTTTTCATGGGTCATTCCGACATGGAAGCCGCTCATCATTTTGCCATGAACCTTTACTTCGAATCGGCGGCCATGATCCTGACGCTCATCACGCTGGGCAAATATCTTGAAGCGCGCGCGAAGGGCAAAACCACCAGCTCGCTTTCGAAGCTTATGGATCTTTCGCCCAAAATGGCAACACGCGTGGAAGACGACGTTGAAGTGCAGGTTCCTGCCGCAAGCGTGCGCGTTGGAGACGTGCTCATGGTGCGTACGGGCGAATCGGTGCCGGTCGACGGCGTGGTGCTGGAAGGTGAAGGGTCGGTCGACGAATCCGTTATTACGGGCGAGCCTCTGCCGAAGAGCGTGCATGCTGGCAGCGCGGTGACGGGCGCCACCGTGAACACGGCGGGCTGGTTCACGATGCGTGCCGAACGCGTGGGCGAAGAAACCGTGCTGGCGGGCATTATTCGCCTGGTCGACGAAGCCACCAGTTCCAAGGCGCCCATCGAAAAGATGGCCGACAAAATCAGCGGCGTGTTCGTGCCGGTGGTTATCGCTATCGCGGTGGTGGTGTTTGCCGTGTGGCTCGCCGTGGGGGCGGAGCTTTCCGTGGCGCTTACGTACGCGATTTCCGTACTGGTAATTTCATGCCCCTGCGCGCTGGGATTGGCAACGCCTACTGCCATTATGGTGGGCACGGGACGCGGTGCCGCGAACGGGATTCTGGTGAAGTCGGCTGAGGCGCTGGAAACGGCGCGCGGCGTGAAGACGGTGGTGCTGGATAAAACGGGCACCATCACTAAGGGGGCTCCGCAGGTAACTGATGCTCTACCAGTGGAGGGCGTGCGGGCCGAAGAGCTGCTGCGGCTTGCCTATGCACTGGAAAAGCCTTCCGAGCATCCGCTGGCTCGCGCGATGGTGCTGTACGCAGCGGGTGGCATCGGTGCTGATGCGGTAAAAGAGTCTGCCGAGCTGGTTTCCGGATTCAAACAGGTTCCTGGTCAGGGCGTTTCCGCCTGTGTTTCGGGCGCGGCGTGCTATGCGGGCAATGCGCGCATGATGGCCGAGTGTGGCATCGCGGTGGATGCTTCGCAGGCTGAAGGGCTCGCCGACGAAGGCAAGACCGTTACCTATTTTGCTTGCGATGGCAAGTTGGTAGGCATTATTGCCGTGGCGGATGTACCGAAGACAACCAGCGCTGCCGCCATTGCGCAGTTGCGGGCGATGGGCATTCGCACGGTGATGCTCACGGGCGATGCTGAGCGAACCGCTCTTGCTGTGCAGCGTCAGGTGGGCACCGACGAAGTCATTGCCGGCGTGCTGCCCGCCGAAAAGGAGCGCATTGTTCGCCAGCTTTCCGCGAAGGCTCCGGTTGCTATGGTGGGTGACGGCATCAACGATGCTCCGGCATTGGCTCGTGCGGATGTGGGCATTGCCATTGGCGCCGGCACCGATATTGCGCTTTCAAGTGCCGATATCGTGCTGATGCACAGCGATTTGGCCGATGTGCCCGCTGCGCTGGATCTTTCGCGTGCCACTATGCGCAACATCAATCAGAACCTGTTCTGGGCGCTGTTTTACAACGCCATCTGCATTCCTGTGGCGGCAGGCGCGTTTGCGTGGGCGGGTTTCAGTCTGAATCCGATGATCGCGGCGGCGGCCATGAGCGTAAGCTCGGTATGCGTGGTCACCAATGCTTTGCGTTTGCGCGGGTGGAAGCCGCAGCGCATATCCGCGACGTCGATGGCTGCGGTGGGCAAAGCAGCGAGTGGCCCAGCCTCAGCCAACGAAGTCGCTGGCGTTGGCGCCGCTGCTGGTTCTGTGGCCAGCAAAGAAGCGAACGATCTACCATCGGCTAACGAAGCGGCGAACGATGCTTCTCCTAGCGACGGAATGCCGGCCGGCCCGAATGCTTTCGCTGTAAATTCGCGCTCAGCCGCTTTGCAATTCCCTGAAAAGCGCTTGCGCGTGGAGGGCATGAAGTGCCACAAATGCGCAGGTCGCGTGCGCGGAGCGTTGGAAGCAGTGCCCGGCGTTGAAAGTGCGGTGGTCGATCTCGAGGGCAAGCAGGCCACGGTGCATCTTAGCGATTTCGTGCCCGATGAAGTGCTTGTCGGAGCCGTGATCGAAAAGGGCTTCGAAGCAGAAATGCTAGCGCGCTAGCGAACGGAGGATGCCGCCAATTAAATAGCGTGGTTCGCCAATCGGGCTTGCCCCTGTTCCCGTCTGACGAGCCGCCAATCGGAATCGCCCCTGTTCCCGCCTGGTGAGCCGCCAGTCGGGAACACCTTCGCGGTCAGCGCGGGTTCCTCGCCAGGCGTCCTCCTTTATCCGATGTTGACCCCCTCGCCAAGCGCTTTCCCTTATCCTGCGCGGGCCTCTTGCAGGCGCTTTCTCTTATTCGGCGTTGGCCCCTCGCCGGGCGCCCCCCTCATCCGGCGTTGGCCCCTCGCCGGGCGCCCCCCTGAATGTCCTGTATGAAAGGGCTGGGCATTAAACAGTGGCAAGAAACGGTTATCGTGTATTCCCAGAGGAGGCCAGGACGGCAAAAAGGCCTCTTCATGGCAATATGTCGCCGAAATGCATGCTCTAACGGCATGTTGTTGGCAACATAGGCTCCTTATGTATGTTTTAAGCGGCGAAAAGCAGTGAAAAACAGTGTTGGGGAATACATTTCGCGAATATCTTGCCCGAAAGAGGCCCTTTTGCCGTCCGATCCCTTCTGAGAATACATTTGAGCGATATCTTGCCATGATCCTTGGCTGTCTGTGCGTGCAAGAATGCCCGTTTCTCCCCATGCCCCATCTGGTGTCCTGCTCGGGGACTCACGTCAAGAGCCTTCGTTCGGCGTCCTGATTGGAACCTTCTCAAACACGAAAGCGGCCCCGTATCGAACATAGCGTTTCTTGCTATAAAACAGCGTCCCATTTCCTGGACACAGGAAATGGGACGCTGTTCGCAACGACGCAGGGCACTTATCTGTTGCAGACGCCTTGCGTTCTAGGCTGCTTTGTCGGCTTAAGCACGCCCGGGACTCTGGTATGCAGGTTCCGGGCGTGCTCTTGTTTGCTTGCCAGACAATGTCGGTGAAGCACGTTGGCTCCGGGTGCGTTGGGGTGCTTGCGTGGCCGTCGGCAAGGCGCAACTATCGCGCAGTTGGCTCCGGGCGTGCCGGCGTGCTCGCGTGACGCCGCTACCGTATGGCCGGCCCCAGGTGTTCCAGATTAGTTTCGGGCACGTTCCTCTCGCTAGAGCAAGAGCGTCGGTGCATGAGGCTATTCGCCTTTTTCGGCCTTGGCCTTGCGAGCCTTTTCCATGATCTCGGTTGGCGAATCGAAGTCGTCGGTGCTGGCGCTACCAGGCGCTACCCATTCGTCGAGATGCTTAACCACCATGCCGATGTTTTCTACATAGGCGTAGATCTCGAACTCGCGCTTGCAGCGGAAGGTGCACTGCACGCAGGGGTTCTTGTCGCAGTAGGCAAACGCGTCTTCATCTGCCAGAGCGAACACCACGGGCGGCCACTTCTTGGGTGTGACGTACTTGTGCTGCATGCCAGTGAACGTTTTGAGGCCGAACCAGCGGGGCTTGCATGTGGAGTCGATGGAACGCCAGTTCACGTTGATGCAGTTGTTGTTCATGCCGCCAAGAATCTGATAGGTCAGCTTGAAGCGGTCTTCGACGTCGGCGGCGTCTACGAGTTCGATACGCTCCATAGGTTTGCCGCAGCAGCTTGGCTTGAAATCGACATGGCCGTACGGCGGCTCGAACAGAAGCGAACGCTCACCGTCGTTGGTGCACGTGATTTCGACGTTGCCGTCGATGCCGGCAAGAATGGCGCCGCATTCGCTGCAGCGGTAATAGGGAAGGTGCGCTGAGCTGACGCGCGGCTTCCAGGTTGCATGGGTTCGGGTCGGGCTAAATTCTGCCATTGTTCCCCCTTCTTTCGGCAGTATGAGCCAGTAAATACGAAGCTGAAAGCCCCTTGCTGTCCTTGACAAGGGACGCTTTAAAAAACTACGATTTATCTATCTTATACGAGATTTCCAATATGGAAGGGGAAGTGCGCATGAGCGTATATCAGGAGGCATACAAGTTGCCCGAATTCAAGTATGAGTATGAGCGCCTCAAGGTTGACGTCCGTGGCCCGATCCACGTTGTTTCCTTCGACGATGCTGCTAACTTGAATGCAATGTCTTACCAGCAGATGGCCGACTTCAACGACTATCTGAAGAAGGTCCGTATGGACCCCGAATGCCGCGTAATCGTTCTCACCGGCGAGGGCAAATCCTTCTGCGCAGGCTTCAACCTGAACGAGCTCAACTTCGAGCCCCCTGCAGATATGGGCCGCGCTCAGCGCGATCACTGCATCATGCAGACCATCTGCTCCGACCAGGCTGTTAACATGCGCAACGCTATGCAGCCCATCATCGGTGCTCTCAAGGGCCATGCAGTAGGCGGCGGCCTTTCCCTGGCTTGCGCTTGCGACCTGCGCGTTTGCGGCGAATCCTTCAAGATGCAGGCAGGCTACCTGAACATCGGCCTTACCGGTACCGACATGTCCGGTTCTTACTACCTCCCCCGCATCGTGGGCTACGCTCGCGCTGCTGAGGCTCTGATGACTGCTCGCCGCATTGGCGCAGAAGAGCTGAAGGAATGGGGCTTCGCCAATAAGGTTGTTGCTGACGAGGATGTTGTAGAAGAGGCCGTAAAGATGGCAGAGGCTATGGTTAAGAACTCTGCTCCTCTGGGTCTTCGCCTTACCAAGGAATCCCTGCAGGTTTCCCTTGACAACTCTTTCGAGTCTCAGATCAAGATGGAGAACCGCAACCAGGTTCTGGCTTCTCAGACCGAGGACAACCGTCGTGGCGTTCGCAAGATGAATCCGAAACTGCGCGACGAGGTTAAGGCTCATCCCGAGAACTTCGCCTTCTCCAACATGTAAGTTTTCTTCCGAAGGTGCTGCTACAGGAACGGCACCGAACGAAAGATCGCTAGCGGAGCGGCACCCAATTGGGTGCCGCTTTTTTGTTGGGGGGGGCATGGCGGCGCCCACGGGAGCCACTGCGAAGCTGCTCACGATGCTATGCTGGGTCCGCGTTGTAGCGCAGATTGAGGTGCTGCAAAGGCTCGCCCTGACCAAATCACTGTGCCAAAGCTATTCCAAGAGTCCGGAAACAAAAAACTCGGCATCTCTGCAACTTTTTTGCGATTGGCAATTGTTGCGAGCTCCCCAATCGCGAATCGCGGCACAAAAACGCAGGTAATTTGCCGTGTGAAGGCCCCTTTTTCGCTTTGCGGGGACAGGGAAGAGTTCGCAATCGCAAAAAAGTTGCAGAGATGCCGAGTTTTTTGTTTTCACGATGGGTGGATTGTCCCAACAGGTAGATTTCACGATGGGCGGATCACCGCAACGGGTGGATATCGCAATGGGCGGATCACCGCAACGGGGCAAATCACACAGATGTGCGTATTCTCGGCGGCAGCGAGGGTAGCAACGTCTAGGGCCACTGATCGGACGAAGCGGCCCCTGTGCCTTGCCGGATCGGGTTGGGCGGCAGCCCGTGTGCAGAGGGGTTTTGCTGCGGATTGGACGGAGCGACAGCCCCTAGGTCTTGAGGCGGCGGGAGAAGGCAGGCTGTGGATCTGGCTCGCCTGAGGAGAGTGGAGTGCCAGCCCCGATGGCGGCAACGAAGCTGGCCGCAGGGGTGATCTTAATTCAGGAATCTTGTACGGGCATTCAAGTTTTGGGCTGGTCTTGAGCCTCATTGAGCTTTCAGGTTTGCTTTTCCGCAAAGTGCGAGACGGGTCTTTTGCGTTGGCCTTGCGTGGCGGGAAGTGAAGAATTCCTTGTTTTGGGCAGAACCTCCCGCATGGTAAGATGAACTCGTTCAGACGAGATTGAAGAATACAATAACCCCTGTTAATTAGGTTGTATTTGGCAAATAGTACATATTCTTAAAGGCTATTTGACAAAAGTGTTTCCCAGCGCTGAAATAGACGAACTTAGTCGTTTTGGAGTAGAGAAGAGGACATTCTATGGCCCGGAGGTACGATAGCGAAGCGGTGCGCAATCGCGTGCTTTCGACGAGCGTTCGCCTGTTCCTGGAGCGGGGATACCACGGCACCACCATGGCGGCCATCCTGAAAGAAGCCGATGTGTCCTCGAGTTCGTTCCAGAATGTCTTCGGAAACAAAGACGGAGTGATGTATGAGCTGATGAAGCTCATGTTTTCTGAGCAGTTTTCGGCAGCAGATTCAGCAGCTGCGTTGCTGGGACCTAATGCTAGCCCGGCTTTTGCGTATGCGCTCGAGACGTCCGTCCAGCTCACCATTGCCGAATTAAGTGAAATCATTCGCGATTTGTATTTGCAGGCATATGCCAGCGAACGTTCCCTGGAGTACATTCGCCGCAATACCGCGAAGCATCTTCAGAAATTCTTCCAACGGTACAACCCTTCATTCGATGAAGAGGATTTCTACCAGATGGACATCGGAACATCGGGCTTGATGCTTGGCTTCATGTTGCGCCCGTGCGACGACGATTTTCCCCTTGACGTGAAAATCGAGCGCTATCTGCAGATGAGCCTTTCTGCGCTGAATGTGCCGGCAGAAGAGCGCACAACCATCATCGAGGGCATAAAACAGCAAGATTTGCGTTCCATTGCAAAGGCTGCCGTGAAACAGCTTTTCGATGTGCTGTCCGACACTTTCGATCTTGAGCTTCAAGCGCAAATATTCGGCGAGGAAGAATGCGACAAGGAAGAGTCCGCCGAATAACAGCCCGAAAGGCGCAGGTTTGCTGCCCTCCTGCGGGGCGGCAGTGTTGCCACGCGGCGGCTTGCGGGTATCGGATACCAATTACCGCCCTCCAGTGGGATGGCAAAACCAGACGGGCCATCCGTATCGCTTAATGACGTAGGTGTTGCTCTCCTGTGGTGCGACGGAACCAGATTGACCCCCTGTGCCATTAATAGCGCAGTTGCCCCTCCCTGTAGCGTGACGGGATAGACGTTTGCTGGTTGCCCTACAATAACGAAGAGGAACGCGCCATTCGTTGGGCCGGCATGTGCAACTGCTGGTGCGATGGCGGCAAAAGTGATCTGCTGATCTTGGGGATAGGAGCTCGCATGGGTGTTTTCGCAGGTGATTCCAAAACGGCGAAGGTGGGTTTGCTGTGCGCGGCGTCTGTCGGTGCGGTAGCCGCGGTTGCGACTGGGGCGTTGGCCGCTTCACGTATTAAGACACTTTGCTCGCTGAAGAAGTTGTCCAGTTTTGCCGGTGCGTACAATCTGTATGAGAGCGCGGTTGCGTATCGTTACGACCTTGACGCCATTATCAAGTCAGGGGTTGAAGACGACCAAACCTATATTGACGCGGTGTGCAAGCAGGTATTCCCTGGGATTCCCGTAAAGGTCGAGGCGCCGAAGTTCGCCTGCAGTGCGTTTTGCGCCGAAGCCCCAAGCAGCGTTTTGATGGGTCGCAACTACGATTTCAAAGACGATACCTCTGCGCTTTTGGTTCGGACGCATCCGAAGGACGGGTATGCGTCCATTTCTTTTTCGGCGCTGAACAATTTGGGCGCTAACATGCCCGAGGAAAGCCTGAAAAGTAAAGTTGCGGCGATGTTGGGGCCCTTCGCGAGTCTTGATGGCATCAACGAAAAGGGCGTATCCATTGCGGTGCTTACCCTTGATAGCCTACCTACCAGGCAAAACAGCGGCAAGCCGAAAATCAATACCTCACTGGCCATTCGTTTGGTGCTTGATAGGGCGGCAAGCACGCAGGAAGCGGTAGACTTGCTGGGCTCGTACGATATGGTTGCCATGGCTGGCCGCGACTACCATTTCTTCATCAACGATGCTTCTGGAGACAGCCGCGTTGTTGAGTACGACCCGCAAAATCCTGCGCGCCCTATGGTCGTTACGCATGCGCGTGAAATTACCAACTATTACGCGTGCTATGCCAACGAGGTTCTGCCGAATCAGAAGAACGGTGCTTTAGGGCATGGCAAAGAACGCGCGCTCGCCATTGCCGAGGTGCTTGATGGTGCGCAGCTGCAAACGAAGGAAGTTACCTGGAAGGCGCTGCGCTGTTCTTCGCAGGAGCCAAACCCAGAAGACATCACCAGCAATACGCAATGGTCCATCGTGTATGACAACATCAACTGCACTGCCGATTTTGTCTTGCGGCGAAACTGGGGCGAAGTGTTCAGCTTTGTCGTGTAGCTGCTAAGGTGGCGTGCATTGGCGGCGGACTCCGGCGAACGGGCATGCTTGGCTCGGTTGGCCAGTGCCCCAATTTGGCGAACCGGTTGTCCAGTTCTCTGCATCACACGAGGCTTGTTGATGTTGGTTGCCTCGCATCCTGATTCTGGCGCAAGACCAGCGCGCACCGTATCATAGAAAGCGAACGACGCGCCGCAACGGGAAGCGGCGAAAAGGAGGGTGCTATGCGAGTTGATTTGCAGGGTGGTTCGGTCGAGTTCAAGGCGAGGGAAAGCGTGCTTTCGAAGATCGAGGCTTCGCTTCAGCCGGGGTTTGAGCCGGTGCAGCCCAAATATGCGGCAACGGTAATGCTGGTGCGTGATTCGGCTCCGTTCCAGACGGAATATCGCATCGAAAGCGATCATTTTCCGCCCGATTTCCCAACCGGCCAGGAACTGGAAGTGTTTATGCTTCGTCGCGTAAAAACGATGGAGTTCGTTCCCGATGCCGTTGTTTTCCCTGGTGGCAGGGTCGATGATCGCGACTCGAACCCCAATCTCCCGTGGTGCGGGCCCGCTCCTGCCGAATGGGCTGAGCTCATGGGCTGCACCGAGGATGTGGCGCGACGCGTGGTTGTTGCTGCTGCGCGCGAGGTGTTCGAGGAGTGCGGCGTTTTGCTGGCGGGCTCCGACGAGCATTCGGTGGTACAGGACTTAAGCGACCCTTCCTGGCAGGAAGATCGTACCGCTTTGGAAAACCACGAGATTGCCTTTGCCGACATGCTCATCCTGCGTGGATTGGTTTTGCGCACCGACTTGCTGGGCCTTATTTCGAATTTCTGTACGCCTGAATTTGAAACGAAGCGATACGACACGTTCTTCTTTTCTGCTCTTATGCCAGAAGGCCAGGTGGCCGATGGCGAAACAAGCGAAGCGCAGATTGCCGACTGGGTAACTCCCGCGTACGCTATGCGTGCAGGTGACGCAGGCAATTGGCTGGTGCTGGCGCCAACCGTTTACAACCTTACTTGTATCGCTTCGGCTCAAAACGCGAAAGAATTTGTCGAAACACGCCGCCGACTTACGCGCTTCATGTCGTACCCCATCAAAAAGGAAGACGGCACGTTTATGCTGCATTGCGATTTTCCGAAGCGCAAATAGGCAACGCGGCAAGGCGGGCGCTTTCTTGCCGGCTTGCGAGAAAAGGAGTTGAGCGGTGGGTTTCGTAGAGGATGAAACGCCCTGGTGCGGTGGGCATGTAAGCGCGCGCGTCCGGTGCGTGCGCGCGAACAACCCCAGCCCCATGACATATGTGGGAACCAATTCGTGGATTGTGGCCGAGCCGGGTGCCAAGGAATGCGTGGTGATAGACCCCGCTCCTGCCGGCGAGCAGGTTCAGCGCATCCTGGCGACATGCGGTGAGGCAGGGCTGCGCATCGGAGCCATTGTTGCCACGCACGACCACCCCGATCATATCGAGGGAATTCCCGAACTTGTTGCGGCAACGGGCGCTCCGGTGTACGCGCCGCGCACGAGCCGTATCGAGCAGCTGCTGCAGAAGCACGGCTTCGCGAAGTGCGGCGGCTCGAAGCGTGCGTGCTTGGAGGGTGCCGAGGATGTAGGTGCGGTCGAAGCTGGGGCTGCAGGCGAATTGGATTCGGGGGGCTTGTCTCGTTCTTGCGAGGAAAAAGCTGGCTGGAGCGCTGATGTCCAAGCTCTTCCGAAGGGCGCATTCCGCCCCTTTGAAGGAGCGCCGAAGTTTGAGGTGGTCGCTCTTCCTGGCCATTCGGAAGATTCGGTGGGCTTGCTTCTTTCTACAGAGCAATCTCTATTTACGGGGGATGTGCTGTTCCGCCATGGGCCCACGGTAGTATTTCATCCTGATGGGGTGCTTGCCAGTTATTTTGCCAGCCTTGATACGCTTGAGCGGCTGGTTCGAGAAGGTAGGGTGCAGTATTTCTATCCTGGGCATGGGTATCCCATCGACGACCCGCTGCCCATTATCGAAGCCACGCGAAAGCATCGCGTCGACCGTCTTAACCAGGTGAAAGAAGCGCTGAATGCGGGCACGCCCGCCGAACCCGATGCGTTGTTCGACGCGGTGTATCAAGGTGTGAACCCTGCTTTGCGCATGCCTTCCATTCGAAGTATCCGCGCGCAGTTGAAGTTTCTGGGGATATAGGGCAGGTCCCATTTTTCCACTTAGCCATATCGCATAAAGAAAGGGCCTTGCTTGCGAATCCAATCGCAAGCAAGGCCCTGTTTGTTAGACGGGAAAATGGGACCTGCCCTATATTCCTAGTTTACGTCGTTATTCTGCAGCAGCCTTCTTCTTGCCGAAGATGGTCTTAGCGCCTTTAACGGCCAAGATAACAGCCAGTATGAAGAGCACAGCGGCAAGTGCTGCCTGAACGCCGGCGGCGAACGGATCGCCGGCGCCAGCCATAAGTGCGGTGCACTTGGCTTGCAGCGTCATGACCAGCGAAGTGAGCGTAACAACCAGCATGAACACCATGGGGATGTAGAACATCTTGTTGTTGCGGCCTGCGTTGCCCAGCCATGCGCATACTGCCAGAAGGGCAAGAGCGGCAAGCAGCTGGTTGGCGGCGCCGAACAGAGGCCAGATGATGGTGTAGCCGGTCATACCGAGGCCAACGCCCAGAACTACGGTAACAAGGGTTGCAACGTAGGGGTTGGTCAGAACCTTGCGAGCACCGGTGGCTTCGTCCATGGACTTACCAGCGGGAACCCACAGCTCCTGGAACATGTAGCGGCCCAGGCGGGTTGCCGTGTCGAGTGAAGTGAGACAGAAGGCGGAAACAGCCAGGATCAGCAGGGTGTAGGCAATGCCCTCAATGTTTTCGAGACCAGGGATGCAAGCCAGCATCTGGGAAAGGCCACCTGCGAAAACGGCGGTCGGGGATGCGTAGCCGCCTGCGCAGTACTTCGTCCAAACGAAACCAACGGCGCAGAGGGAGATGATTGCCAGCAGGCATTCGATCAGCATGCCGCCGTAAGCGATGGGGCGAGCGTTCTTTTCGTTATCCAGCTGCTTGGAAGTGGTGCCTGAGGCAACCAGGCTGTGGAAACCGGAGATAGCACCGCAAGCGATGGTGATGAACAGGGCGGGGAACAGGAAGCCGGATGCGGCAGCCTTATTTATCACGGCCTTGCCGGTAGCAGGGTCGATGATTGCGTTGCCGTTTGCGTCAACTGCAGCATTCGTTGCGTAGAAGTCGGTGAATGCGGGGATTTGCAGATTGGCAGCATCGCCGGTGATAGAAGCGCCCACAATGCCGATGAGCGAAAGGGCGATCATGCCGTACAGCAAGAACGAGCTCAGGAAGTCGCGGGGCTGAAGCAGAATCCAAACGGGGGCAACGGCAGCAACCATGATATATACGCCCAACAGGATCATCCATGTGGTGTAATCGAGCGAGATCAGGGGGAAGTTGTAGCCGACGGCAACCAGAACAACGATGATTGCGATGGCGATGATGATATTGGCGACGGTGGGGATCTCGCGGCCGCGGGTGGCCAGGCCGTATACGATTGCTACAACGATGAACAGCACAGAAATCATCGCGGTGCGCTGATTTGCAAGGTTAGAAGCCTCGGTTGCGTTTGCCAAGTTTACGGCGAAGGTGTTGGCAACGATGGAAGCGAACGCGGCAACAACCAGGACCAGGGTCAGGTAAGCAAAGATGCAGAAGAGCTTCTTTGCGGTATCGTCGATGTTCTCGGCGATAACCGTTGCGATGGTCTGGCCCTTGTGGCGCAAGGATGCGAACAAAGCGCCAAAGTCATGTACAGCGCCGAAGAAGATGCCGCCAATCAGCACCCACAGCAGAACGGGAACCCAGCCAAATACAGCAGCCTGAATGGGGCCGTTGATGGGGCCAGCGCCAGCAATCGAGGAAAAGTGGTGGCCAAGCAAGATGTAGGGCTTGGTGGGCACGTAGTCTACGCCGTCGTGCATTTCTTGCGCGGGGGTAGGGCGACTGGGGTCAACACCCCACTGCTTTGCCAGCCATCCGCCGTACAGCACGTAGCCGATTACGAGGATGGCAAGGCCGCCCAGAAGGACGATCATTGCGTTCATCTCTGAACCTTTCTTGTTTTGGGACCTTACTTGATCAATGCCAAGTTGCTGGAAAGTACTTCTTTCAGTTGCTTTCCAGCGTTGTTGACAACCACGCTTTTATCCGTAGGCAGGGAAAGGTCTACCACGGCTAGGCGGAGGTCGGTCCAACCGCGGAACCCGAAGCGGTATTCCTTGTGGAAGCGCGTTCTCTTCGCGAGTTTGCGCGCTGCTTCAGTTGTGCGGTTGGCGATGATCACGAGCGAAAGGGCAGAGGACATATGGTTCGGTCCAGCATCAACTTTGCGAAGGGCTTTTTCCTGCATGAAGGAAATCTCTTCAGCGAGTTGTGTTTCGTCGAGCTCGTCAACGCATTCGAAGAACATGAAATCGTGCGTGTTCACTTCCCAGAGCTTTGCGCGTTTTACCAGCACATATTTTTCGCCGTAGGTGTGGTATTCCGCGAAGGCGGGGAAGGTGCGACCTTCAAAAAGATAGTCTCTCCTGATGTCGTAAAAAGACTTGTGAGCTGCAAGGACGCGTTCCAACAGGTCTGTGCGCATGTCTTTCGCCGTCACAGCAAGCCTCCTTCCGCATCACGAGGGGCCATCAATTCTCCGAAAGAATCGATCTCCTCTACTTTTTCACAAGTGGGTTGATTCTAAAACTATTTATTTGTTGCGTAACAAATAAATTCGATATCAGTACCGCAACGGGAAAATGTTGGAGTGAACGGGTTCATTGGTGCTCTTGCAGCGCAGTTGGCCCTGAAGCCGGTATCGCCCGCAGCCGACGGCATTGCCCCGCGCCCGCGAAGGCCCGTGGCCGAATGCCTCCGCGCTCAACGGACGGCGCGCGCGAAGCTGGCGGCTCCGTCCCGACGCAGTGCATGCTTGCAGCAGCTCCGGCGCGTCTGGTGAACGGACAGCGCGGCGGTGCGTATGCGCGTCCGAGTTGCAGCCGCACGCCCGCGTCCTAGTAGGTCCCGCGCCCGAGCCGTGATCACGCTCCGGCGGGTTGCGAGCCAGCAGCCGATGGCCCCCGCACTCCAGGTAGGCCGTGCGTCAATGCGCCGCCGCACCCAGCGGATGGCGCGCGCCGATGCCCCTCCCGTGCTCCAGGTAGGCGGCGCGCATCAATGTCCCTCCCGCGCCCCCCAGTAGGCCGCGCGCGCCAATGTTCCGGCTCTTTCATCGCGGCGGCGCCCACCGCCGCAGCTGGGCACCGCCGCATCCCGCGGATGGGCTCGGGCGGGGTACGGTGGGAACGAGCATGCTGCCCCTTGCGTAGCCGAAGGGTGGCTTTGCTGGCGATATGCTGCCGCGGTGCGTCATCGGGCGGTCGGGCATGGCGGCATATGCCCGCGAATTGTATTCCCCGGAGGCCGGCGCATAGCAACGTGTGCTCGCAATGCGCTCTCGGCCGTTCGGCGACGGCAAGGTGCCCGCGAAATGCATTCCCAAGGGCCTGGCGGTGGCGATATGTTGACGTTATGCGTTCCCGGGTGTCTGACGATGACAATATTTTGCCCCGGCGTATCCCAAAAAAGGCCTCGGACGGGAAAAGGGCCCCTTCGTGGCAATATATCGCCGCCGTGTATTCAAAATGAGCTGGCTTTGGCAAGATATGCGCGCCATGCATCCGAAAAGCCCCGCAAATCGCCGTCGGAGGACACACTGCGCGAAGATCTTGCCAGGAAGGAGCCCTTTTCGCTGCACAAACCCCTCGAATCATGCACGGCGCGCTCCTCTTGCCTTCCGTGTGCAAGGCCTTGCGCACGGAAGGCAAGAGGAGCTGGGTATCGCAAGTGCGCTTCGCATTGCGGCCGACGGCCCCGCCCCATGATCGCGTACGTCTGCGGCAGCCGTGCTCGATCATGGCAGCAGCCGCTCTGTGACCGGTGGCGCAAACCCATGAGAGTCAGTGCTGCGGCGAGCGAGCAGTGCAGCGGTGCGTATGCGAGTCCTGCCCCGCGGCATCCGCCCGCCTGCAGCGCGTGTCTTGCCAACGGCATCCGCCCGCCCGCAGCAACCTTCGCCGCCGGCGCTTCTCGGCGGCCGCGCGCCCAATGACAGCCGCATGTTCCCATGGCGCATCCTGCTCCGCAGCAGCTGTCCGCACTTCTTCGGTCGGCGCCCCCCCTCAACGCAGCACAAAAAACGGCCAGCGTTTCGCTGGCCGTTTTTTCGAGGTTATGAGCTGAGCGCAGATTATTCGGCGCGTTCTTTCAGACGACGATCAAGCTCGTCGGCCAGCTGATGGCGCTTGACCTTGCCGGATTCCGTCATGGGAATAGCATCGATAAACTCGATGTGCTCGGGACGCAAGCGCTTGGCTACGCCGATGGAATCAAGGTACTCTGCGATGGAATCGAGCGTGGGCGTAACATCGCCGGTTTGTACGATGAAGGTGCAGATGCGCTCGCCCAAACGATCATCGGGTAGGCCGATGGTGGCATGGGCGCCAACGCCAGGGCAGCCATCCAGGTTGTTGTCCACTTCGTTTGCGGAGATGTTGATGCCGCCGCGAATGAGGATTTCCTTCTTGCGGCCGTTGATCTTCACGCGGCCCTCTTCGTCCTGAATGCACAGGTCGCCCGAGAAGAACCAGCCGTCGTCATTCAGGTCTTTTGCGGTAGCCTCGGGATTCTTCAGGTAGCCGCTGAACATATGAGGTCCGCGGGAAATTTCTTCGCCCTGGGTGCCGTGAGGCACTTCGTTGCCGTGTTCGTCGACAACTTTGACCTCGATGCCCTCAAAGGCAACGCCCGACCAGTTGCCATTCCATTCCAGACAATGCTCGGGGGGAACTGCCAGATGGGGGCAGCTTTCGGTAGAGCCGTAGCATTCGCACAGTTTCAGGCCGTGCTCGTGCGCGCGCTGCACCATGGTGCCCGGTACGGGAGCGCCGCCGCAAATGTAGAGCTTCAACGTTTCGAATTTCAGGTCGTTTTCTTCGGCGCAGTTAAGCAGGTCGAAGATGAACGGAGTGGCGCCCATCGACCAGGTTACGCCTTCGTTGTTCATGATTTCGATTGCCTCGCGAGCGCGGAATTCTTGCTGCAGAACAACGCGACCGCCCAGAAGCAGCGGCGTGATAAGGCCATGGTTGAAGCCGGTGGCGTGGTTCAGCGGTGCAGGCATGAACATGACGTCGTCCTGCGTAAGGTGCAGGCCACGGCTGAACGTGGTTTCAGAGAAAATAAGCGCATTATGGGAAATCAGAACCGCCTTCGGGCGACCAGTGGTGCCGGAAGTGGAAAGGATCAAGACCACATCGTCTGATTTGCTGCCAGGGTTTTCGCGGTAGGGCTCGTACGTTTCGCAGATTTGCTTCAACGTGATGGTGCCGTGCGATTCGACTGTTTTGTCGTGAACGCAAATAGCATCTTTGGAAAGCGTGGGAATGCGATCGACTGCGGAAAGAATCTGGTCTTCGAAGTTGGTCTTGTGATGGAAGGTGGGGCACATGAATGCCTTGCTTTCCACCAGATTCATGGAGTAGATCAAGTCTTCGTCGTTAAAAGTGACGGGGAGCGGATGGCTAACCGCGCCAACTTTCAAGCAGGCAACGTAGAGGATGCAGAATTCTGACCAAGGTGGCATCTGATACGAAACCACGTCGCCGTTTTTTACTCCCACATCATGGAGCCAAGCTGCCAGGCGCGATGCTTTATCGTCGATTTCGGCGTAGGTGTAGCGTACGCCTAGGTTATCGCTTACGTATTCACGATCAGGGAAAGCGGCAACCTGGGTATTCCAGATGTCGTTTAAGGTACGTTCGGTCCAGTACCCCTTCTCGTAATACTCTTTCTTGTTCTTTTCGTTGACCTTCAAGTCCGTAATCATGATTCCTCGCTTCATGAGGCAGACCCACGGATTTGTGGCTGCCTGGTTCCTTGGAACGAACCTCCCCCTGCAAGCGCGCGTGCAACTCATCGTAAATTCCTGCTTACGTGCGTATGCGCGCTTAACCCAAAGTATACCGCTAATCTTTAGGGGGTTGGGCGCTGCGCCTGGGTGCCTGAAATGGGCTTTAAGGTCTGTTTTGTCGCATATTTCACTCTGCGGAACACGAAACTGATGTTTTGTGGCATAAACTGTCGCAAATGTGCGAAATGCAGTTATGGTGCTGCTGCATTTAGATGCTTTTGTTGGACAGAATTTGACTTTTAGCCACCAGATTTCCGTGCAATTAAAAACTAGTGAGCACTTTAGGGCTCATTTTTTCGTCTTTAGGGCTCAGTTTTTGACAAAACGTAGGCATTTTCGGCCTGATCCTTTCCTCTCATGCGCCGAACGATGGCAAGATCTGCGCGCCGTGCGTGATTCGAGGGGCCCGTGCAGCGAAAAGGGGCCCTTCCTGGCAAGATCTCCGCGCGGTGTATTCCCAAACGGCTGTTTGCGGGGCATTTCGGATGCATGGCGCGCATATCTTGCCAAG